>Ga0208434_1000733_pt1 | contig 14709 bp, 26 predicted proteins | sample 13_taG_FD_184086 | JGI IMG/M metagenome (GOLD analysis project Ga0208434, IMG submission 184086) | Marine viral communities from the Subarctic Pacific Ocean - 13_ETSP_OMZ_AT15268 metaG (SPAdes) (version 2) | ecosystem: Environmental > Aquatic > Marine > Oceanic | place: Pacific Ocean | collected... | reverse complement strand
TTAATAGTTCTTTATCTTTTGCTACAACCTCTTATGTTGATACAGCAGTATCAAACCTTGTATCTTCAGCTCCTAGTACATTAGACACACTTAATGAATTAGCTGCGGCTTTAGGAGATGATGCTAACTTCTCAACTACTGTTACAACCAGTATTGCCACTAAGCTTCCATTAGCAGGTGGTACATTGACAGGTAATTTATTACTTGATGATGGTGTCAGAGCAGGGTTTGGTGATGATAGTGATTTAAGAATTTATCACGATGGTACAAATAGTTATATTTCTAATTACCTAGGTCATCTTTATATTGAAAATGCTGCTAATGATAAAGACATTTATTTCCGAAGTGATGACGGCTCGGGTGGTGTTGCTACATATTTTTATTTAGATGGAAGTCTTGTTGATGGTTCATCAATATTAGGTGCTACTAGGTTTCCTGATAAGTCTAAAATATATTTAGGTACAGGTGGTGATATGGCTTTATACCACGATGGTTCAAACTCTTTTATAAATAATGGAACTGGTAATATTACTATTGAAAACAGTCAAAATGATGGTGACATTATCTTTAGAAGTGATAATGGATCAGGAGGTACTGCAACATATTTCTTTATAGATGGAGGTAATGAAGCCACAAGGTTTTATAAAGACACTTGGCATAGCGACAGTAAAAAAGCTTTGTTTGGTAATGGGAAAGATCTTGAGATTTATCACGATGGAAACCATAGTTACATAAAAGATTCAGGTACTGGAAGTCTTTATATACAAGGCTCAGCAAGTGTTCAAATAGAAAGTGCAACAGGCGAAAATATGGCAGTATTTACTGCTAACGGAGCTGCTGAGCTTTATCATAACAATTCAAAAAAGTTTGAAACTACAAGCACGGGTGTTGAAGTTACGGGTAACATTGTAAGTGAAACAACTTCTGGTAATTCAGGTATAAAAGTTATTACAGCAAATACAGCAGAAGGGTTTTTAATTTTTGGAGATGCTCAAGACAACTCAATGGGTGGGATGGCTTATAATAATAGCACAAACACTCTTTCTATTGATGCTAATAACGCTGAAAGAATAACTATAAATTCTTCTGGTAACGTAGGAATTGGAGAAACCAGTGTTGACGCAAGGCTACACATTACAACAAGCACCGCTGGTTTAGTAAATCAAAAGTTTGAAAGTGCTGGTTCAGCAGCTTGGAGACTTGGTATACCTGCTGGTCAAACTTATTTTGCTTTTGATAATGCTAATGATAATTTATCATCACCTAAGCTTATTATCAACAGCTCAGGTTTCGTTGGTATTGGAACTACTTCTCCTGCTGGCTTTCTTGAAATTAATGGAGGAACTGGAGTTGCAACGTCAGGTGGTACTTTAATTGTTAGACAAGATGGAGATTCAAGCAATGATGGTATCGCTTTAACAAGTTCTCAAGCTACATCTCATAGAATATGGAAAGATGTTAATGGAAAACTAAACATTGGCCCAAGCACATTACCAAGTTCTTTTGTACAAGATTTATCAGGCAACGTAGGAATTGGGACTACGAATCCTAGTGCTAAACTTCACGTTTCTGGCAAAGGTTTGTTTAACGCGGGTAATATAGGTTCTAACCTCAATGATGCAAAATATCATTTAGAAGTAGCAGGAGCTAGGCATCATTTAGACTTTAAAGAAGTGCGAACGGCACAGGGTGTTACTGATTGGAAGAACACTACGTTTAAGCTTCAGATGCGTGTTGATTCAACAAATCACCAATCTATTGATTTTGTAAGCGACTCTAGTTATGCAGAGCATATTGACATATATACAGGAAATCAACTTTTTAATACTAGGTTTGATGCTAATGGTAACGTTGGAATTGGGACGACAAATCCAGTAACAACTTATGGTGGTAAAGGCTTAGTTATTGAAAATAACGATACTGCTGGTATAATGCTTAATGACACAACAGGTGCTAAATTTAATATATCAGCTAGAAGTGGTGATGTTCTTTTATATGCAAATACAAACACTCCGATTAGAATTGCAACTAATAATACGGAAAGAATCCGTATTGAAGCTGGTGGAAACGTAGGAATAGGAACGACCAACCCGCTTGGCACGCTTAATGTAAATAAAGAAAACGCAGAAAGTGTTGTTTTAATATCAAGAGGCGGCAGTAACCCAACTACTTCTACCGACATAGGTAAAATCAAATTTTCTGCTGACTATAGCGGGCAGCCAACAGAATATGGAAATATAAAAGTTTATGCAAATAGTCTTTCTGCTGTCAGAAGTTCTATGGATTTTAATGTAAAATCTACTGCTGGAAATATAATAACTGGAATGACTGTTCAAGGAACAAGTTCTGGTGTTAATGTGGGAATTGGTACAACTTCTCCGGCTTATAAATTAGACGTGTCAGACGCTGCTCGTTTTGACGGTGTTAGAGCAGGTAGAGACTTTTCTGTTGCTAATAGAGCTACAGTAAGACTTGATGCTAATGGAGATAATCCTGCTGATATTTTATTTGGTAAAACAGCTGCAGCAAATCAATCTAGTTGGAGTGGAGTATATTGGAGTATTAGTTCTAGATCATCGGGAACATCTGCTGGGCAAGGCAATAAATTCACTATATGGAGAGGTAGTGGCCACTCCTCGCCTTATAACTCTGAAGTTCAGTTTATAAGTATAACTCCAGATCTAAAAATGGGAATTGGTACTACAGATCCTGATGAAAAGCTTCACGTGAGTGGAAACCTTCTAGTTGATAATGGTGATAACGGATATATAAAGATTAAAAATGGAACTCAAGATGTTGCTTGGTTAGGTGATTTTGGAGGAGGTACAGATGGTCAACTTGTTATATTTAATAATTCTGGTACAATAACTTCTGTTATAAATGGTCAAGCAGATTCTTACATAAACGGAGGCGATTTTGGTGTTGGCACTACTTCTCCGGTTACTAAATTGCAAGTTGGTGGTAGTAGTACAACTGATGGAAGTATAAACATAGGTGGAATCTATGGTGTTTATAATTGGACAAGGTCATATGTTGTTAGTAGTTCTACTATAGAAAGAATATTAAATCAAGATGGAAATGCACTAGCAAATGGAGGAGCTTATAGAGTAACTGGTCATATTTCTGGAACTGGAACTGATCAATCTTCAAGAGCTGTGTTTTGGAATCAAAATGGAACTTGGCATTGTAACGTAACAGCTCAGTCGGGAAACAGCTCTAACCACATAGAGTTTTTAGTGTATGATGGTCTCCCTAGTGTTAAAACATATCACACTAATGGTTATACTGTTAGAGTTTGGCACGAGAGAATAGAGCTAGCTGAAGCAACAGGCACAGATAACACAAGACATTATTTTGGTGCAGATGCTTATATGTCTCAATTAGGCAATGACATATCAATGGCAGGCCCTTTAAACGGCACTCAAGGTAATTCAGGAAAAGTTGGAATTGGGACGACTTCTCCTAGTGCTAAGATAAATATTTCAAATTCAAGTAATCAAAATGGTGGTACAATTGAAAATTCAAGTGCTTCTTTTGACCAAACAGGACTTTTAATAAACAATACATCATCAACATCAGGTGAATTATTTAGATTACGTTCATCAGGCTCAAATAAATTTGTTGTTCAAGCGGATGGAAAGACAGGAATTGGGACTGATTCCCCCACAGAAACCCTTGACGTAAGAGGTAGTGTTAAAATAGGTAAAACTGGTACATCTCCTTATTTAACTTTTGATGAAAACCCTGATTCTACTGGTGGAAGTGAGTTTTATTTAACACACGATATTGCAAGTAACATCTTAAAGTTTACAGATGATAATAGCAACAATTTTATTGCTATGGATAGAGATACTGGTCTAGTCGGAATTGGAACTACTGCTCCATCTTTTCCTTTGGAAGTCAATGGTGGAACAGGCGATGGTGTTAAAATTAAAGCTGGTAATTCATCAAACGATGATTCTTTCTTAGTTGCAAATAATGCAGACTCAACATTATTCTTAGTAGATGGCGCAGGGGTTGTTCAGGTAAGAAATAGCTCAGTTCCTACAATACAACTATATAATACAGATACATCTTTAGGCACAGACCAAACATTAGGAGACCTTGACTGGTATCAATCAGACCCAAGCGGTGATGGTGTAGGTGTTGTTAGTAAAATAAGAAGTGTAAATGATAGCAGTTTTCAAGGACAAGCAGGATTGGCATTTCACACAGGAACATCAACAGGACTTTCAGAAAAAATGCGTATTGATAGTTCAGGTAATATTCATTTATCAGCAAATCAAGCGTACATATCTTTTAACACATCAGCATCTTCAGGTCATCCTAAAATAAAAATGGAATCTGATGGGGATTTTTCTTTTTTAAACACTGCTGGTTCTTCTTTAATGCGTATTAGAAACGGCGGCAGCGTAGGAATTGGAATAACAACTCCAGGTACAGTAAATGGAACTGCTTTTGGAGGTGTTATGCTTCACGCTAAAGGTTCTGGAAATATAGGAAGACTAGTATTAGAAGGATCTGTTCAAGGAACTCTGTTAATGAACGCTACTGGATCAGCAGCAAATCAAAGACTCAAGTTTATCCAAAGTAAACAAACCGAGCTTAGGATGGGTAAGGTTTCAGATAGTGGAACAGAAACAACTCAACTATCTATAGACGATGGTGGCGACTTACAATTATACGCTGCTGGTAAAGGTTTAATATTAGTATCTCCTAATGGATCAACTTACAAAGTTACTGTAAGTGACGATGGAGAATTACAAACAACATCAATATAAATAAATAAATAAATAAATAATGGCAACAACATACGATTGGAATTGCAGAACAGTAGACTGTTACCCTACTGACCAAAGCTACACAGATCTAGTTTATAACGTGCATTGGATAGTAACAGGAACATCAGATACTTTAGATCCTGATGGTAATGCTTACACAGCAACAAGTATTGGCACGCAGGCGTTAAGTACAGATGATATAACTAACTTCACACCTTTTGCTGACCTTACTAATTCTGACATAGTAGCTTGGACTAAAGAAGCTATGGGTACAGACCAGGTTACATCTTTAGAAGATAACATACAATCTCAAATAGATTTACAAATTACACCAACTTCAGTAACTCTTACTGTAGAACAATAAGTAAATAGTTTGTATATTTATATCCTTAAGTAAATTTATAAATTATGAGTAAAGTTTCTGAAGAACAATTAAAGCAAGCTCGTGAGTTGCGAGCAAAACAACAACAAAGCCAACTAGAGCTAGGAGGCTTATATCTCACAGAAGAAGATATTAAAAATCGTAAAGAAGAATTAGTCACTTCTATTCGCGAAACGAATACGTCTATTCAAGATCTTATGAAGGAAATTTCTAAAGAATTTGGAGATGGTGAACTAAATCTTGAAAGCGGAGAATTTGTTGTGAAGGAAGATTCTGAAGAGAATATTGGGTAGTTTTTTTTAAAAAATACATAATATTTTATTGTTTTGGTTGGATAGGGCTACCTTATGGTGGCCCTGTCTTTTGTATATTATCTTAAAAAAGGTATGTCTTTCTTCAATATATTTAAGGATAATAACGACATCTCAGAGAAGAGCGTTATTGGTTTTATGAGTTTTGCAGTAATGGTAATTTTTGCTGTTGCAGATATTGTGACAGGATGGATTGGTAAAGATTTAGTGATAAATGAGTTTGTTTATAACAGTTTTGTTTTTATCACACTTGGTAGTTTTAGCGTTTCAGGAATAGAAAAATTCGCAGGAAAGAAATGAATAAGAAATCTGCTATAGATAGATTAGACGAGCTTGGCGAAGACACTGTACTTGGGCTTAGCGTTAAAAGTTTAATCGCTGTAGCTATGACTGTGGCGGTAGCCGCCTCCGGGTATACAATGATCAAACAAGATATAGAATTGGCTAAAGAGCTACCCGAACCTCCTGTAACTGCTGAACAATTTGAGTTGCAAACAGAGATCATCGAAAATGCAATAATTGAAACGAAGGCCGATATCAGTGACATTAAGAGGCAAATGGATAGGATGGAGAGCCGCCTCTTCGAGAACTCTAGAAGATAAATTAATATGAAGTCTTCAAATAATGGTTTTATAATCAAAAACTGGCAAATCATCTTGTGGTTTGTCATTGCTGTGTTTACGGCAGGTGGAGTGTTTAGTGAGTTTACATCAGTTAAGAATGAATTAAGTATTGTACACGACAGGCTAGACAAAAAGGTAAAAGTAATTAATGAGCTAGAAGATAGACTAATAGATATAGAGAAACAACTAGAGTATGAACGAGGACTTCTTGAGGCTACCGTAGAAGGAGTTAACTTTATAAATAACAAATGAAGCTTTCTAAGAACTTTTCTCTCAATGAGATGACACGTAGCTATACAGCTACAAAGAAAGGCATTGAGAACACTCCTAATGACCCTCAGATAGAAAATTTACGTATCTTATGTGATAACGTACTTCAACCATTAAGAGATGCTTTAGGTCCTATTACTATAAGCTCTGGGTTTAGGTCTATAAAATTAAACACTGCTATTGGTGGTAGTGGCACTTCACAACATTGCGCTTTAAAAGGAGCTGCTAGTGATATTGATCTTGGATCAAGAAACGCAGAGGTTTTTAATTATATTAAAGATAACCTGGTGTGGGATCAACTAATTTGGGAATTTGGAGACACTGACGAAAACCCTTCTTGGGTACACGTTAGTTTTAATAAGGATAATAACCGTAAGCAAATTTTAAAAGCAATCAAACAAAATGGCAAAACAAAATACATCAACTTTTGATAACTGGATTAACGACTTAGAAGATGTTCCTCAACCAACTTGTAATATTGAAAACCCAGATGATTGTGAAGCTTGCGGTTCTTAGCCTATGCGTAATACTGACATCTTGTGGTGCGAATTTTCACCTAAAGCGTGCGATTGCAAAGGACCCAACGATTCTTCAAAAGCAGGTTGTAAGAGTAGATACAGTATTAACAACAAAAGAAAGAATACTAAGGGACACAATCGTAAGCAATAAGTACGACACCATAAATACCATTAAGGATAATGTTTCTTTAAGGATTATTAGAATAAATGACACTATAATTGTAGATGCGGTTTGTCCGCAAGATACAATATTCTTCACTAAAGAGATAAAGGTGGATAAAATAGTTTATTCTAAGAAGAAAGGTAAAGAAGTTATTTTACTGTGGTCTTTGCTTATTATATTATTATTGTTATATTTGAAACGTATTATAAAATCTGTTATCTGAATTAGATATAGTTTATGCATTTTAGGTTTGTTAGAAAAGGAGGCTGGGGGGCCTCCTTTTTGTTTATCCTTTAATTGACTTAGTCCATTCAACTGTACATACAGCATATCTTTTCTTATCGTCTGGATATTCTTTTAACATATTGTCAACAACCATACATCGATCAACATATTCTTTTCTGGTTTCATTTCCTTTAGGGTTTGGAATAGGCATTTTCTTTCTTTTTTTTATTATTAATAGAATTGTGGCAAACATCGTCCCAATAAAGGAAACAAAAATCGATGTCTTTATTATCACTCTCCATAGTTGACCAACTTACGATAAGTTAGTTCAGCAAGGACAGCAGAGATAATGCTGTAATATACAGGAAAATCAATAAAGTAGAAAGTAATTGTGCAAACCCAAAATGTGAAACAAAACACACAGTTAAATGGCTTGAAATTAGCATACTTACCTATTAATTCCATATAGGGTTCAAATATAAATAAACCAGCTCCCAAGAAGCCAGCTGATATAATTAATAAAATTGTTTCCATTATAGTGATTGACTTATGTTATCGTCTTTTTTTAATTTTTCTAATTTACGAACCCAGGCTCCATCTTCAAATATTTCTATATAAGATTTCTGTTTCTCTCCATATATATCTGACCAACCTAAAGATTTTATTTTATTTAGCATTGTGGATTTAGCCATAGTTATAATGAGATTTGCTCCACACTTTCCTTCTATATAATAATGCAGAAATTTTTCACATATGCGTAGTACGGCTTCATCTACCAATGATTGGTATAGCTCTTTATCGCCTCTAGTATCGAAGTAAGCCCCAGCAACATCATCACAACGATCAAGAATAAACCTACCTAATTGCTCGCTTATCCTCCCGTTTTTCTTTGACTGTAGACACTCCTTTTCTATCAGGTCTTTGTCGTATTTTATTTTCTTCTTCAGCATTATTAATTATGCGCATAAGATCCCCAGTTAGTCCAAATTTTGTCCATATATAACTAGGAGACAATTTCGTTATACGGCTTATTCCAAACATAGTAACAGTTTTTTTCTTTTTTACTATATCTTTTACAGCCAGGTAAATATCAATTTTTTGATTAGCAATAATATCATCAATAATTCTTTCTCCCATAAGGGCGTATTAATTTTTCATAATTAGGATCAAAATCTTTTATTTTGTCCATAAGCTCTTGCTCTTTACGATAAGCTTGTCGCATCTCATCGTTAGTAGAGTCTCTACCTGTGTTAGCAAAAATTGAAGCCATTTCTCGCTGAAGCTCATCTATCCTTCTTTTAACACCTCTATTAGTAAAATACAATATTTCGCTATTCATAATATCTAATTATTATTTTATATGTTTCTTTCGGGAGATCAGGGTCATAAAGTATGACCAGCTTACGATAATATTTTGGCGAATCATCAGCCACGTAGCCTTTCTCAACGAGGGAGTCAGCAACAAACTTGCAACAAAGAATGCTATTATCACAATCGAACCTGCTGTTATAGCTAACACGTAACTCAAAACGAGAAATGGTAAGCGGATCAAAAGTATCAAGAGCATCTTTAACCATCCTTTTATAGTCGTCTGCCAATCGCTTTCTAACAGTCCAATGTCTACCGGCATAGAATTTATTGAGGCTAGGAGGTTTTCCAAGCGTAAGAGTAATTTCTTTTTCATATTCCTTCATATATTTTTCTTGATTTTGATATGTTTATATATCCAACTTCTTTAATCACCTTATTTCTATTGGAGAAATGTGATGTCTTAGGCATCATCCTATCTTCCCACTCAGGCTCTGGAAGGCTAGATAGGTTAAAAGCGTATACACCATCAGGTGTGGAGTTTATGTAAAAAGCTCTTGTATTAAATCTCGCTGCACGAGAAACCAGGTAATCATATTTAGCCTTCTCTATAAGTAAATCATCATAGTGAGTCTTTCGACATTTTAGTTCTATGTCTAATTTTAACTCTTCTGAATAACAATCGTATTTTGAAAATTTATCGTCAGAATCTGTAAGGTCAGGAATGTACCTAACTTTTAAAAATTCAAACAAATCCTTTTCTTTACTGATCACTATTCCTTTTTTTACTTATATGAAGAAGCTCTTGTTGTAAATGTATTATTGCTTTTTCTATATCGTCTTCTTTGGGGTTGTTCATCTTACGCCCAGCTCGAAGTAGATATGCTATAGCTACGCCAATGTTGTAAGAGTCTTCCTGAAAGTCCAGGACTACATCCATAGCGTGAATCTTTTTATAACGACCAATATAATATTTAGGAGCTGCCATTTGCAAATTCTTTATAATTTATAATAAAACATTTATCGTTTGGTAGTGTATACACATCTTCATTAATATATTTTTCTTTATATATTTGTGAACTATGTGATATAATAAAAGACTTTGTTGACGTGCATACAATTGCATACCAAAAACTATCGCTACGAGTTTCTTCGTCTAAAGATTTAAATGATACAGTTTCTTCCTGGTAATCTTCTCGGCTATTCCATACTAAGTCTTTATTTTCATCGACTAGGAAAAACTCTACAAAACCATTACGTTCAGCTGCGATATCTAGAGAAAAATCTTCTGGGTGTTCTTGAATTGCATATCCGCGAGATTTTAAAGCTTCGCGCAGTACAGATATACCAAAATCTTTTTCCACGTTATAAATATACGTTAAACAACCTCAACATCAAATTTTTCAATTGTTAGTCGTTTACCCTTCTGAATTACTAATCTTCCGTTAGAGACGTTAAAAAATATGTAATTGACATCGCTCCCAGTGTAGTCGTTGATGTCCACTTTATATTCTTCGTCATTGACTCGTACTCTTTCGTGAGATAAGACTTTTGTTTCTTTGATTTTTTCATAATTATTTTCAAGGTACATACAAAGGGCGTAAAGCCAATTCTTTCGCCATTCATCCACTGTTCTTTTCAGCGATCTTGTTTTATTCATATAATATTGTTAATATCATCTTCATTAAGTATTGGTTTCCGATCTATCCAGGATCGATACATACGTGCTGCAACTGCTAAACGCTGAGGGTAGAATGGATAGTCTTTACGTAAACGAGCAAGGGCTATCCTAATAAATTGGTCTCTCATTAGAATTCAAGGTTTTTTTGTTTTACTGGATTTGCTTCCTTATGACGAGCGTGAGAGTAAACTTTATCACCTCCATCGTCAACATAGTATCTGTTGGTAATCTTATCATAGTACATATATAATGATCCTACATTTCCAACAGCTTTAGGCTTTGCCTTAACTACACTAATCTTAACCTGATTAGGTTCATAAGGTATACCTTTCTCATCTTCTAAACCATATGGACATCTCCATACGTTTACTATCATCATACCTTTTCGTGACCACTGCATACCTCCTGCAATATCGTTCATTGTCGGTACATCGACATAAGGTACTCCACTCTTATACTTAGCTTGCTGATGCTTTGTATGTACAGTTACAATTGTATGGTAGTCTTTATCACTAGAGTGCTTACGCACTCGTGTCAATATATTTCCAATTGCTATATCATCACGAACACCGGTATTCACGTCTGTCTTAATTTCTGTAAATGGGTCCACCAGGCATCCATCAATTTTTATTCCTCTTGATTCAATCTCTTCTACAGAAGTATAGAAACCTTCAATGGTTAAATCTTTAAGACCTGAGTCGATAACATAAAAGTGTTCCTTTAAAAAAGTCATAGCTTTCTCAGCTTCTAAATCTGTAGCGTTAATTTTATCATTAATAAGAAATGGTTTACGAAGATAGCACCAAGCTAACTCTGCATACACTTCTGCTGGGCTTCCAGTTTCGGGAGTGTACACTGCCCACTTCCAACCTTCAAACTCTGCAAGGTTCATCATTATTTCAAAAGCAAATTGAGATTTGCCTTGATGCGCTCCAGCATAAATATAGGTTGTCGAACCTCTTTTTACTGAAAACTTATCGAATAGAGAATCAAAGCCGACCCATTCGCCTTTTCTTACTCCTGTTGTACGCATATTGCGCAGTTGACTTTCTAACCTGTCAAGGGTGTATATAAAATCCTTCATTTTAATTTGGGGGTTATTTGTTTACTTTTCCTACAATCTTACTATCATATATTTTGGTTACCTGGAAATTAAAAAACTTTCTTCCAACTAGACCGTATCTTTTAATGGCCATAGAATAATTAACATTATCAAGATTAAGTTCTTCAATGGTATTGTATTGGGAAATCGCATATCCCTTTCGATAATGATTCACTTTTGCATTACCTTGTTTAAAAGACCAGGTATATTCTACTTTATGATGATATATATTAGGCTCTTCCATAATTAAAAGTGGGGTTTCGTGTATAAACACTACTCCCCCTCTTTAATTAAAATAAGTCGTCATTGACTGTATTGGTTGCCTGAGCTTTGGGTTCAAACTTTGGTGCTATTTCACCATAGTATCCGCCATCTTTGGTTTTTTTCAAATCAAACATAACCCAACCTTTTTCATTTCTTTCATCGGTTAGTAGCTTGAAATCATTAGGACCTAAAGATACTTTTATTATTTCTCCGTACTTAGTTTCTTTTGTGTCAATACGGGCTATATACTTGCGTTTTTCCATTTTAATCTGTTGTTAACATTTCATAAATATGGTTCAGCCTTTCTTCTAAGAGTAAAACTGATACCTTTAACTGTTTGACCTCTGATTTGAGATCATCTTCTGCACGTCCTAGGTTTACAGTTAACGTGTTTTTAACACGATTGTAAAGCCTGGAGTAATTAATGTCTGCCATCCTATTACCGTGTGAATGATAATAAGTATGCGATATCTTGACATTTACGTCAAGAGTATCAGATATCGATTGATAGGTGTAACCGTAATCACGTAATATTACACATATAACACTACGTAAGTTAGTTACCTCTTTCTTCTTTGATCCTCCTAAAAGTTCATCAATATGAACCATAGAGTATTCACACGCTACTTCTATTACTGAACGTGTAAACTCTTCAAAGGAGTTTAATCTCTGCTGCGCTGTAAGGGTTGAATTCATTTTCAATAAATAATTGTTTATACTTATCTATAGCTTGTTGTGCTTTTTTAGCACCACGCGCTATAAACTCTGGTGAACATTCGTATATCCCTATATCATAAGGAAACGATTTAGTTATTACAACAAAGTAAAACTTTGTCACTCCAAAAAGCTGACAATAAATTGCAGCTTGTTGATCGTATCCCATATATGGAGCAGATCGGCTAAAGTCAGACAGCTCAGAACCTGTAGTTTTGACATCCACCAAGAAACCTGGAGAGAAGTCAATATCAACAACTAGGTCAGCCTTACCTTTGATCTTAATTCCATCCCATTCGCCTGTAGCTGGGACTTCAGCCTTTCCACCATTATACATAAGCTCACAAGCTTCGGGACACTTTCTTAATGTTTCATTCATACGATAAAGCATATCTGCATCTTTCTTTGATAAAATTATCTTATCAGAGTTTTGTTCGCAGAATGACATATAATCCTTCCCTCTACGTGTGCCTTCATATCCGATGAATATTTCCTTATCTTCTAATGAAATGGCGTGGAACGCCTTTCCAACTTCTAGAGCATTAGAGCTGTAATTTTCTCCTTTTTTATTTAGCCACATATAAAATAATGTAGGTGACTTATGGAGCATCTTCAACGAAGAATTAGTTAAAAACTCTCTGTCAGCGTAATATTCATCATCAGACTCAAACATTACAGACCGATTTCAGTTAGTTGTTCTTTTGTAAACTCATACTTTTTTAAAGCACTTCTAACTTTATCCTCTTTACCTTCAGTCATAGCTGACTTCATTTTCTCAACTGTTTCTTTTGTTAAAGGTTGTTTGGGTGTTGTTAAATCCACAGCTTGAACATTAACCTTGTTAGAAGCTTTATTTCCATCATCATCTTCAGCCTGGAGGCTAAGTAGTGATGTAAGGGTATATCTTCTGTAGTAGGTTATAGCTGACCCGATCTTTTGAGCATCTAAGCCTGTAGGTAATTGTAATGATGACTCAATAGAGTTACCATCCATATCAGATATGATACTCTTCACAGCTCCATCAATACAAGGTTGAAGTAATACTAATTCATACTTAACCAACAAAGGATGTAATTGCTTTATTAATGAATTTATATCAAAGTATCTTGAATCAAAGAACTTGTTTTTAGCACTTTTGCTAATCGCTCCTATTTCGGATTGAAGATTAAAAATCTTCTTATATATATTGCTTTCTGTTTTAGTTGCCATAATTAATTTATTTAAATGGTTTATTAATAAGTCAAATTTAACACAAAATTTGATACTACAAAATATTTTCTTTAATTTTTCTAATTAAATTGTAGATGATCACCTTAGCTCCAGTCTTTGATATATCCGACTGGCTTACTTTTTCTTGAACCATATCATACATTTGATCCACAATAGAACCGATAGGTTCACTAGGTATACCCATATTAACTTCACAATATGATGTAATTAATTTAACATCATTAGATATTTCCAGGAAGTCGGAATACTGAAGCTCAGTTAATTCTACACCTTTCTTGTATGAATTCATTACTGTTGCGTGATTCTTACCCATCTCACTTCCGATAGAATCGTAAGTCATCTTATACTCATCTCTAAATAAAACTGTAATTGCGGAACGATAGTACACAAGGCTACGATCTCTCTTATCTCCACGTATGGATCTTCCAATTCTTTCAGATGCTTCATCACATACTTTTGATAGCAAGAGAGCATTTATTATTTCATCTTTCATTTTATTCAGGATTTTTAATTATTTTTCGGTACGTAGTTATTGATTTTTATGAACTTTAGAAGAGTATTGCTTATACTTATGCTTATTTTTCATAGTATGAATATCACTATAAACAATGGTATTATTATCTAATGGAATAAACTTTACTTTATCTCCTTTGGATCATAGGGAGATTCATTTTTTGAACTAGCCCCCTCTGGCTCAATACTTTTGATCTCTGAACCATCTCCCTCTAGGAGGTTTTGGTTTAAAACTGTTTTTTTTCAAAGGCTTTAACATCTCAGGTCTATTCTCTCTAACCCATTCGATATAACCTTTATCGTAGGTCTGGACATCTGTCCACTTTTTACCTTTATACTTTCCTGATCTTAAAATATTACTCATTTTTTAGTTTTAAAGTATTAATATATATAGGTAACTATATATATTTATATGATAACCCCTTTAGGGGGTTATCTATATATATATAAATTATTTTTGAAGTTCAATGATAAAATCTTTGAGTTTTTCATTATCATATTGTAAATCTAAACATAATTCCCTGGAGTTTTCTAGTTGTTTGGTTAGTTCAGATATTTTCTCCTGACCTTGCTGCTCTTTAGCGATTAAGGTCCTGTGCTTATTCCTGGCTTTTTCTATCTGAC
>Ga0208434_1000731_pt1 | contig 14748 bp, 13 predicted proteins | sample 13_taG_FD_184086 | JGI IMG/M metagenome (GOLD analysis project Ga0208434, IMG submission 184086) | Marine viral communities from the Subarctic Pacific Ocean - 13_ETSP_OMZ_AT15268 metaG (SPAdes) (version 2) | ecosystem: Environmental > Aquatic > Marine > Oceanic | place: Pacific Ocean | collected... | reverse complement strand
CGATCAAAATGTATCTAGAGTTTGGAAACAGGCTGACTATATAGATCTTGTTCGTCCTTTGTCTGATAATCAGGATGTATTTGATAGTAGTGGCGATGATGTAATAGATTCCTTCGTATTTACTTTAGATGATATCATTTGGAATGTTGCAAACAATAAATATTATTATGAATCAGGCTCACATGCTGCTGGTACCGCATTAACAGCAAAATCTGGTTCTGCTTATCTTATCGCCTCGCAAAGTGTTAAGCAATTCCAAGCACCATTCTTCGGTGGAACAGACGGAGTTGATATTACACTTACAGATCCGTTCTCAAGCAAAAGTGGACAAGCATTATCAAACAGCACAACCGAGAACACACATTACGCGCACTATTCAGTACAAAAAGTATTAGATATTATTTCTGATGAAGAAGTGGTTCAGTACGATGTTGTTTCTGTGCCTGGTCTTACTATTAACTCTTTGAGAAGAAACCTCATAAACAACACAGAAGATCGCGGGGATGCTCTTGCTATTATCGACGTAGATTCTGGTTTTAAAGCAGAACACGAACACTCTGGTGTATATGCCAATGGAACTGCCGCAGAAGCTATCGCAGATGCAAATACACAAGATTATAATTCAAGCTACGCAGCTACTTATTATCCACCAGTAGTTCTTGCTGGTGAAGACATGGGACTTCGTGTTCCGGCTTCAGTTGCTGGTATTGGAGTTCTCGCTCAAAGTGATGCTGCTTCTGGTGCACCTTGGTTCGCTCCAGCTGGATTTAATCGCGGTGGTATCTCTCAACTCGGTGGAAACCAAGGACCGAGAGTTCAGCGACCAGTTGAGAATCTTAACAAGGCAGATCGTGATGATCTTTACCAAGTCAATATTAATCCAATTGCTAACTTCCCGGGTGAAGGACCTGTTGTATTCGGTCAAAAGACCCTTCAACAAACCCCTTCTGCTCTTGATCGCATCAACGTTCGTCGTTTGATGGTCTATCTTAAGAAGCGCATTGGGGAAGTTGCTAGAACAGTTCTCTTCGACCAGAATGTAAATGCTACTTGGAACCGCTTTAAAGCAGGCGCAGATCCTATCCTTTCAGATGCAAGGTCAAGATTCGGCGTTTCAGAATATAAGCTTATTCTAGATAAGACAACAACTACTCCTGATTATCAGGATCGCAACATTATGTATGCTAAGGTTTTCATTAAACCAGCAAAGGCAATAGAGTTTATTGCAATCGATTTCACAATTACCCGTTCGGGAATTGAGTTTTAAACTAGTTATTAAAGATTATAGGAGAAAATAACAATGGCGAATTTTTGGTCAACAAACAATGTGGAACCTAAAAGAAATTTTAGATTCAAAGTACAAATAACAGGACTTACCAATGCAGGTGCTCCTACGGATGTAGTGTGGTGGGCTAAAACGGTGACTACACCTGCTTTTGACGTTACAGAGGTAGAACACAATTATTTAGATAATAAGTTTTATTTTCCCGGTCGTGTTACTTGGAATGAAGTATCTATGACTTTGGTTGATCCAATTTCCATTGACGCTGTAGCGGTTACAAATCAACTGCTGGTAAACTCCGGATATACTGTTAAAGCCGATGAAACTAATCTTTCAACAATGTCTAAAAAGAAAGCCACGACTGCTGGTGTAGAGCAAATCACTATTGAAATTCTAGATGCTGAGGGTACATCGATTGAGACTTGGACACTTAAGCAGCCTTTTATAAAATCTGCTAAGTATGGCGATCTAGATTATTCTTCTGATGATTTAAGAACTGTTGAAATGACATTCCGTTACGATTGGGCCGAATGTGTAACAGCCGCACCTTCCGGAAAACCTGGTACTTTCTTCGAAAAATCATAGTAGGAGCATAAATGGCATTTTGGTCAACAAACACACTTGAACCACTACGTAAGTTTCGCTTTCAAATTCAATTCGGAAATGATAAAGATGATATTATGTGGTGGGCTAAGTCCGTTACGCAACCATCGCCAGATGTTTCAATGTCGGAGTATCAATTGATAAACCATAAGGTTAAATATCCCGGCATTGTAACATGGAATGACATAGATATTACTATGGTTGAACCAAGCAAAGACTCCGGAGTTGGGTTTAAGCTCATTAATAAATTAATAGGCTCAGGGTATTATATAAATCCAGATTCAGGAGATGGTGATGGTCTTAAAAAGAATGTTTTTATTGGTGAAGATATATTGATATCAAAAATTGATGCCGATGGAGAATTGGTAGAAACTTGGAAACTTATCAACCCATTCATTAAATCAATAAAATATGGAGATCTAGACTACTCAAGCGATGATCTTCTAGAAATAACACTAACCGTTGCCTACGACTCAGCAACATTAACTTAAGAGGTATAAATGAGCAGAAATAAAGATAGACTCGGAGGACACACTCCGGAGCCAGCAGAGGCACCACAACAACCGGTAGAAAAAGCTTTTGATCCACTAAGCTTTGTAGCACCAACAGAATTCGTTGATCTACCATCAAAGGGAAACTACCCAGAAACACATCCACTCCATGGCCAAGAGGTTATTGAGATGAGATTCATGACGGCAAAAGAGGAAGATATTTTATCTTCGCAAACTCTCCTTAAAAAAGGACTTGCAATAGAAAGAATGCTTGATTCACTTATCATAGATAAATCAATCAAAGCACAGGATCTTTTGATTGGAGATAGAAATGCTTTAATTATTGCAGCACGTATCTCCGGATATGGCGCAAACTATAAGACACAACTAGCCTGTCCTTCATGTGGAGATAGGAATGCTTTTGATTTTGATCTAACAAAACAAACAATTCATGAATCTCAAGAAAACGAACAACTTGGTTTGTCAAAACTAGATAACGGAAACTTCACATGTGTAATGCCTTACTCAAAGTTCAATATCGAATTCAAGCTTTTAAATGGCAAAGACGAACAGCATCTAAGCAAATTAATGTCTGATAAGAAAAAAAGAAAGATGGCAGAAACAACTTTAACAGATCAATTCAAACTTATGATTGTGGCGATTGAAGGGCATACCGATAGAGCAATTATATCAAAATATGTTGATAATATGCCAACTTTAGATTCTACACAACTTCGCGCTTGTTATAAGGTAGCAGCGCCTGATATTAAAGTTCGGGATGATTTTGAGTGTAATTCTTGTGGATTTCAGCAAGAAATGGAGGTTCCGTTTAATACGGACTTTTTTTGGCCTAACCGATAAATATTCTGAGGCTTTATATGAACAAATTTTTGTCATGAAGCATTTTGGTGGATGGTCTTTTACAGAGATATATAATCTACCGATTGGACTTCGAAATTGGTTCTGTGAAAGAATGCGAAAACAATTTGAAGATGAAAAGAAAGAAATGGAAAAAGCCAACAAGAAAAGAAGATAATGTCCGCAAGGGCATTTTTTTATATAAACTAATTATGTTAAGGAGATCTATATATGCTTGTTATTGATTTGGAAAGGGCCAAAACAACCCTAAATGAAACTTGGAGCGAAATGCTTGGTTCTTGGACTAAGACACTTTTAAAATATATGTATGGAGATGATGTAAATATTGTTGCGAATCTTAACGAAGAAGAACAAACAACAACAAAATTTAAGATCACAGGGAAATATCAAGATGTAAAAGCATATGCTAAAGCCGTGGCAGCAGAAAAAGAGTTTTTGGATGCTTATCGCGAGTTTGGTAATAATCACCCTCAAACAGCTAAGAAAAGAGCAGAACTTAGAGCAGATGTTTCAAATTTTGAATCAGTAACAACTCTCAAGTGGCCTTTCAAAGACGAGGATTAAATGAATGGCGAAAAGCAAAGAAACAGACCTGGGCAAAGCAAATGCTAAAATTGATGAACTAATTGCAGAAAAGCAAGCGAGAATAGATGCTGAATCAAGAGAAGAAGAGCAACTGGAGTTAAAAAAGCAGCGGCTTGAAATTACTATTGCTCAAAATAAAGCACTTGGTGAAACCTACAAAGCAAAACAAAATGAATTAGCACTTCTAGAAGTTCTGAAAGATATACAAGGAGACGCATTTCAAAGTGTTTCTGAATATAGAGATCTTAGAAACCAATTAGCTGAGGAAACAAACGAATCACAAAGGAAAGAATTAGAAGCAAAGATAAAAAACATTGAAAAAACCGCAGAGGAGGGGGATGAATATGCAAAACTATATATCCAACTAATCAAAAACACCAAGGGAACAGATAAATTAACAAAAGCACAAGAAGAAGCTAAGGAATCTTTTGACAACACATTTGAAGGCTTAGCACTTAAAGTTGGGCTTAATTCGCGAGCTTTTAATAAATTTTCCGATGGTATAATAAAGTTTCAAGAGCTTGCAAAGAAAAACCCGAAACAAATGAAGGAATCGTTTCAAGAGACATTTAGTCTTCAAAAGATGGGCGGAGCAGTTCTAGCCCAGATGATAGAAGCTAGTTTAGAATTAGCCTCTGCTACGGATAAAGCGTCTGCTGCCTTTGCTGCCAATACAGGCGCTGGTCGTATAATGACGGAACAAATCTCCGCTGTCGGTGGACAATTTCGGAATATTGGTTTAGATGCAGCAAAAGCCGGCCAAGCAGCACAAGATCTCTACAATAATTTCACTGGTTTTATGACCGTAGGTAAAGAAACACAGAAAGATTTGATGGCAACTGTTGCCTCCTTGGGTAAACTTGGGATTGATGGAGCAACAGCGTCAAAGACACTCACACTTTTTAATAAGAATATGGGAATGTCCTTAAAGCAATCTCAAAAACTCACAAAGCAACTTGCTATGATGGGAAAAGGCATTGGTATCTCTTCATCACAAATGGTCAAAGGATTTGCCGAGTCTGCTAAGTCGCTAGCTGTATATGGTAAAGACGCGGTTAAAGTATTTTCTGATCTTGCTGCACAAGCAAAAGCAGCGAACGTTGAGACGTCTACTTTATTGAGCGTAGCAGAGCAATTTGATACTTTTGAAGGAGCAGCGAGTGCCGCTGGTAAGTTAAACTCTATTCTTGGTTCCCAAATGTCCGCTACGGATATGTTAACGATGAGTGAGAATGAAAGAATTGAAGCCTTAATCCGATCAGTACAGGCACAAGGAGTTGCTTTTAAAGACTTAGATAAGTATTCACAAAAGGCAATCGGAGCCGCAGCAGGAATAAATGATATGGCCGAGGCTCAGAGGGTTTTTGGTATGTCTGTTGCTGATTATCGTAAGGGGTTGAAGGTAGATCCAAAAGAAGAAGAGTTTCAACAATCTCTCAAGGACACTATGGATATAATGGAAAAAATTAAAAGAATAGGGCAACAATTTGCTGTCTCTTTGGCTCCTGTTTTGGATTTCTTAGCTGGATTTTTTCAGGGGATTTTAGATGCCAATGACGCAATGGGAGGCTACTTGGTTCCTACACTGGGAGTAATACTCGGTTCCCTTATAATCATTCCAAAAATCATAGGGCTGTTTGGTCCACTTATGGCTTTATTTTCTACAGCAGCCCCTGCTGCCGCACCAGGAGTGAGTATCTTCTCCAAAGCATTAGGAGCAGCTGCGCCACATCTTATGAAAGGTTCAGTGGCATTATTAGCTCTTGGTGCCGCATTTGTACTTCTTGGTGCTGGTTTTGTGTTGATGGGAAAAGGATTTGGTGGAGATGCTAGTAAAGTAGGTATTGGTTTAATTGGTTTATCCCTTGGTCTATTAGCACTGACTGGAGCTTTGGCTGCAATTGGTGTAGTTGTTGGATCAGGGTTCGGTGGTGCTGCGCTAGCAATAGGACTTGGTGCTGTAGTCGGAGGGATCGTAAGTTTGGGAATTGCGATGGCGACATTGGACGGAGAAAAAATGAAAAATCTCATTACTCTTATGGAAGCATTTACAGGCGGCAAAGAAATGACTGCTGATTTCAATGTAATTGCCGATGTAAGAGACTTTACAGATGATTTAATTGAAAAACAAGCGACTCTCAAACCAATGTTAGGAGATCTTGCTCTGATTTCGACTGGTGCTACAACACAGAGTATTAACAGAGCTACCACTTCAACAGCCATAAATCAATTTGCGGCTAATTTTGAAAATGTATTTAAACCTCAAGTTACAGTTAAAATCGGTAATGAAAATTTTAAAGATTTTGTGATTGATGCACAAGCGGAGGGTAGTAGATAATGCCAACACTTAACTTATCAGATGTAATCTCAGTTCAAAATTATGCGGACAGCACTAATGCAATATTAAAAATAAAGAGTATTACTGTTACTAATTCTGAGGTGGAATTTCCCGCTTTCTTAACAGATTTCTCTCAAACATTTGACGCAACTTGGAATTCTGAGGACGTATTTGGAAGAATGGACCCTATATCAACATATCAAGGAACCAAGAGAACTATGTCACTTGGATTTGAAGTTCCCGCAGGAAGTCTTGAAGGGGCGAAGAGTAATCTTACAAAATGTGAAAGATTGATTTCTATGGTGTACCCTGTTTATAAGAAAAACAATGGAAATGATATATTATCAAAACCGCCACTTGTTAGAATAAAGTTTGCAAACTTAATTAATGCTGGTAATACCGATGGATTGCTTGGATGGATTGGGGGATTGTCGTGGAAGCCAAACTTAGAAATGGGTATGTTTGCTAGCAACAACGAATTCTTTCCAAAAGTTATTTCAATATCCTTTAGTTTTAATATTCTCCACGAAAAGACATTAAGTCAAGGACCCGCGATGACAAAATTTCCATTTGGAGGATAAACTATGTCAAGATATTTAAATAGAAAAAAAGCAATAAACAATAAAGAACAGTACGATAAACTTTTTGAGAAAAGAGGGATTCGCGAGATCAGACAATATCGTTCTCCAAAAGCAACATATGTAAGTGATGAAGAATTGGCAAACATTGAATGTCATAATATTACTTGGTATTTTGGCTTATCTTTTGAAAAATTAGCCTCCGAGTATTATGGAAACCCCAGTCATTGGTGGGTCATTGCCGGGTTCAACAGAAAACCAACAGAAAGTCATGTTGAGATGGGAGAAACAATCAGAATCCCAAAATCTTTGGCTGATGCCTTACAGGTGGTAAACTAATGGGTGCTTTATTAGAAGATGCAAAAGTTGAAGGGCAGGTTTCTAAGGAAGCCGCAGAAAAGTTTTATGATACATTTAATGTAGTGTCTCTTGATTATGATTTTGACAAAGAAGATTTAAAGTTTGCTTTTAATAATTTTGGACACTTCACAAGCAAACAAGCAGCTGATTTATTTATATCTTCAGATGCAGATGCCGGTATTTGGGGTGGCACTTTAGCTGGTAGAATTGATCCGAGTGATTCAAATATTAAACAAGCCTGGTGGCTTTTTCTTGGTGCATATTATCTAGAGAATACAGTCGAAATTTCAATTTCCAAACAGGTTATTGAGTATTTAGAGAGTGTTGGGGGCATATCCGAGGCTTTCCCCAACACTAGTGTAGAGTATAATCAGTTTAATTTTAATACCTTTTCAGAAAAAGTCACCAAAGCACTAAATACTTACCTAGACACAGAAAACCCTGTGGTAAGCAAGCCAGGATATTCCTCTGCTTCTAGAACAAGTGTACACTCCACTAGTCTAAATATACAGTATTTTACATATAATGATTCTGTTAATCGTCCCCAGCGGCTATATGGATTGTCTGAAGTATTAGATGCTGAACAATATAAAGTTTTTGAAGAAATAATAAAAAAAACCAATCTAAGTACCGAATCTGATGTAAAATGGAATAACCCTGCTGGGATCGAAGGAACAACATCTTCTTTTGATTTCAGTAGTAATCTGACAGAGATTAATGGTCTAGAAGTCAAAGGTACAAATTGGATTAAGATTTTTTATTTGACTTTTTTCGTTCAAGTACTGTTTCAAAACACAAGATATTATCGTCAAGCGATTACCGCAACAACAGCCGTACAAAGACAACAAGCGAAGACTAGAAATCTTAAACTTGATCCACTGAAAGAACGTTTTGAAAGCGTAATACAAAATACAATAAACAAAGATAGTGGTGTTCCGGAACTAGATGTTATAGTGGGCGGTAAAAATATCTTTGGTGTTGACAAGGGAATTAACAGAAAATCGATTTTATTAGCTCAGAGAATTGCTCAAAAAACTGTTCGCCAGATCAGAATGGCAACTTTAAAAGATATTATAGAAAAAATAAAATCTGGGGAGATTACTGATCCAGAACAAGCTGCGGAAGTCTTGGGTAATTCTTATAAGGCAGCAGAAGAGGCCGTAAAAAATAATGAAGAAATAGCCGGCACAGATACTGATCCCGAAGAAGCATCCGAAGAAGATATCAAAGCAAAACAAAAATTTCTCAAGCAATGCCTTCTCATGAGCCGTTTGGACTTTTTTTCAAAATTAAACATAGCACAAATCAAGACAAAAACAAAAGATTCTATACACGAAAAGAAGCCATACAAAGGAAGATTATATTTAATTGATGAGAAAAATATTCAAAAAGATAAATCTTCAATAATCAATAAACTTCTGATACCTAATAGAGAATCAATAGGACCTTTTCTAGATATAAAACCAAGCGAACATGCAAGTCTGGTTCCAAAAATAAGATTGGTCAAGGTTTACTCTTCTGGTAGTGCCTTGGTCGAACATGAATTTAAATTTCCAAAACATTCTAATACAGACAGAGTGAATAGTTTATCTTTATCTTCTGTTGGCTTTGATCGTGGGGCAGATTTTGGTGTTAAAGAATTTTCTTTTTCATTTGACGGAACAACACCAGCGACAGCAAAAAATGATATTACCGCAAACCTTAAGCTTTATTTTCAATCTTTTCAAGATTTTGTAGAAAAAAAAGCAGCAAATGGGGGGCATAGATATGTTGATCTTTTAATTCTGCCTGGTGGAGACAGAGGAACAAAGAAAGGTTCCGGCACGCCATCGGCACTACAATATGATCCTTCTTATTATAGAATCAGAGCAGATATAGGATGGGAAGCAGAATCTGCACCAAATGCTGGAATCAAAAAAGCAATACACAAAATCAATAAAACGTTTTATTTGAATATGGTAGATCATGACATAGATATAAGAGATGATGGGTCTGTTGAAATAAATGTTTCATATAGAGCCTATGTTGAAACGGCGCTGAAAGGAACAACATTAGATGCGCTAGCTTCGCGAGAATCTCGGAAAGCACTGGCAGAATCTAGAGAAAAATATAGACAAATATTGCTGAGTAAAAATTGTAATTTAGAACAATTAACTTTAATAAGGGCACAGTTTCTACAAATAGAAGAAAATTTAAGAAAGAATACCTTTCAATCAATTATGAAAAGATTGATTGAAAACCGCTTATTATATAATGCGCAAGCTTCTAATGCCTCTGCTGCTGCCTTTGAAAAGACTGGGTATATTTCCGCCCCAGCAGTATTTGTTGGGGACACTGCGGGTTCTGATGAAACACTCGCTAAAAAATCAAATCCAGCAGATTTTGTAATGAAACAAAATAAATTTGAAGATGTTAGATTATCAAACAATAATGGTAACAAAATGATAAATTATTTTTTCTTGGCAGACTTACTATATGTTGTTTTAGATTGTCTATACGAAGAAGGCAATAAAAAAATTAATGAAAAATATATCCCGGGCACAGAAAATTTTAAATTCTTATTATCTTCTTTTCAATACATTAGCACATTTGAACAGTCTAATGTTGAAAGCGTCAATATTGGAAATATTCCAATTTCTGTTGAGCTATTTAACGAATGGTTTACAGATAATGTAATCAAACAAGAGAGAACTTCTTATCCAGTTATGTACTTTATAAGAGACATTGCTAAATTTTTAGTAACAGAAATACTACTTGAATCGTGTTTTAAAAACGATCTAGACAAAAGATTACAATTTAAAACAACTAGCTTTTTAGGAATGAAAAAAGGAGATGAATGTCCGATATCAAGCATCTTAGGTGATGAAGCCATATTAGATGTTGGACCAGCATATGATGATGGACTCCTCCCCTTATCTGCGGATATTGAAGGAACAGCAACACCAGTAAAAGACTTGTTTAATTATATAACAATTTTTGCAGAAACAACCCGAGGAAAAACAGATAAAGAAGGAATCAAAACAGATGATGAAAAAAATGGAATCATGCATTATCAAATCGGAAGAGACCGAGGAATTCTTAAGAAGATTAAGTTCTCAAAAACAGATATGCAATATATTCGTGAAGCAAGGTTTTTCCGCCATGGTAACGATGGACTGATGCAATTATCTGCTGTTTACAAAATCTCAATGGATATGGTTGGTAATACACTGTATTATCCCGGTATGGAAGTGTTTATTGATCCCCGGGGACTATTAGGTGGAGGCACAGAATTTGATCCAACAGAACCTAATTCTATCGCAAACAAGCTTGGATTTGGTGGTTACCACTTGGTCACTAGTGTAAAATCTTCAATTGGGCCAGGAAAGTTCACAACAACAGTTGATGCTCTATTTTCTTACAATGGAGATGGGCAACCCAAAAGTAAAATTATTGGCTCAAAAGAAGAAATAACTGTCCCTGCCATAGATAAAACTTTTATAAATGAAGGAGAACAATCTGGGACAGAGAAAGATTATTGTGAAGCAATATCCAACGTATTATATCAAGAATCAGCTGCAATTGGATATGGGTTTGAAAGTGAAGCAGATATAGGTAGAGTACCTGATGCCCCAGCAGATACTGCGGAAAGCCTAGATCGTAAAAATAATACACCAGAATCTTTACCAGAAGCAACAGAAGTAACAGAAGTAAATCAATCTTTACAAACCAGCGAACCTGGTTCCGATTTTGATGAATTTGGATTTCTTTCACAATCGGAGTCTGAATAATGGCAAAATTTAAAGCAAAAAACGAAACAAAATCAACAACAGTTCTTGCTGTTAACAGAAGAAGATATGATATTCGTGCATTTCCGGAGAATAATTCCCTCGGTCCTGTCGGTGTCGTTGACTTTCTGTTCACTGAAAGAAATCTTTATGGAAGAGTTGATCAAAATCTTGACGTAGTGGTGCCCAACCAATCATCCCTCAAAAGAATAACTTCTCCAGAAAATCCAACAGGAACACGTCTAATGAATTTTGTGGCAGATCAATTCATAGAGTTCCAAAGGACATTCGAAAGAGCATTAAATGGAGGCAAGATTCGTGGAAACGATCCTTTTATATCCAAGCCAAGAATATATTCTTCATATACTGATCCAAAAGCTGCATATGAACAGTATTTCTCAAATGTTATGGTAAATTTTGAAAATATATATTTAAATAAAAAAAATACAATATCTGCGGAAGATTACTTCCGAGAATTCTTAAATTATATAAATCAGATAACACCAACTTTCCCATTGACCTATACAGCATGGTATAGAAGCAAATTTTCAAGTATTTTCTACTCTGGGTTGGCAGTAGATTTATCAGGTCAAAATATTGGTAATGATGAGTTAAAGGAAGCATTCATTGATAGCGAAAACTTCCCATATTATCTTAATGTGTGTAATAATTTTGGTTTCTCCGTAGCTAAGAACTCACCATGGATCATTGTTGCTGATCTTGCAAGTCCCTCATCTATAATATATCACGAAACTTACGGTTTGTCAAGTATAAATCAAATATTTTCTCAAAATTTTACAAAAACTTCTGAATTAGATATAGATTTTATTAAGAGAAGATTATTTGATTCTTATAATAATTTTGTTAATAGATATCCTTATGAGAAGAATATAAAAGTATGTAATAATAAATCTATTAAAAATAATGTATATAGATATAATATTAATATAAATAAATTTAATAATATATATAATAATAATTATTTTATAGAATATTATAATAATATAAGATACTTTGAAGAAAATACAGAATACTCTATATCAGATAGAAACAAATTTACACAAAATGCAAAAAACTTACAGAAAGTATTTGACAACTCCAGAGCAATAGGTTATATTAATGAACAGTACAGAAGCGTTTACAAAACTAAACCTGGTGGATTGAACGATGTGCTAAAGAGGACGGAATTTAAGAAGAGATAAATGTGGTAGTTTATCTCTCAACCTATGGAGGGACAATGATATTTCAGATACTTGATGATAAACGAGACTGTTTAGGTCTTTTTGCAAATGGAGAATTTTACTATGGACACATTAAGAGGGCTTTTGAGAGCACATGGGATTGGTCCCCTCATCTCTCAGATGATGATTATGAATATGCTAGGGTTTGGTGTGGAGGCAAGACACTTGAAGAGGCTTGTCCCAAACATCTCACAGAGCGTTTGGAAGTACACAAGAAGAGAGTCAAGAATTTTGTAAATGCAGCTAACGTTGCCAAAATCAACCTTGAAGATGTCTGCTTGTTTGATATTATTCCAGAACAAGCATTAAATCACTGGTGTCAAGTTAAAAATGAGATCTGTGAGTATGTGTTTGAAACTTACACGAAACCAGCAAATCACAAATTCATGATTGATATAAATAAATTAGTTTACGAAATTTCTAACAATCCGGTGATTTTAAACAAAAATAAACTATTTAACTATCAGAAGACCGATTATAAGGCAAGATCTCTTTGGAAGAGTTTTGGAGAGAAAACTCCTTACATTTCCTATGATATTTATGGTGCTGTGACTGGTCGTCTAACAACCAAAACAAATTCATTCCCGATACTCAATCTCAAAAAAGAAATTGCTGATGTTGTCGTACCGAAGAATGATGCATTTATTCAATTTGATTTCAATGGTGCTGAGATTAGAACTCTTCTATCTCTCTCCGGCGAACCACAACCACAGGAAGATATACATGAATTTAACGCAAAAATACTTAAATGTTCTCGTGCTGAGGCTAAGAAAAAGTTCTTCGCATGGTTCTATAATCCGAACAAAAAAAACAAAGAGCTAGCCAAGTTCTATAAACGTGATGTTGTCTTGGAGAAGCATTATGTTGATGGGGTTGTAATGACTCCATTCGGCAGAAAGATTGTTGCAGATGATTTTCATTCTTTTAATTATTTGCTTCAATCCGCTTCCTCAGACAATTGTTTATCACAAGCAGTTAAATTAAATAAATTTTTAAATGGAAGAAAGTCTTTCGTACATTCCGTCGTACATGATTCAGTTACAATAGACTTCCACGGTGAAGATAGAGATCTTGTATCTCATATAAGACAAATTTTTGAAGATACAAGATTAGGTGAATTCAAATCATCAATGCACATTGGTAAAAACTATAAAGACATGGAGTTGATATGAAAGTTTTAATAGGATTGGGAAAAGCTGGCTGTGAAGTTGTTAAGAAATTCTCAGACACTCACAAGAAGATAACCATAGATGCTGGTTCGGAACTCCCTGAGTTCACCTCACCAGAACACTACGAGGAAAAACTGACCGATTACGCGCATCTTTTGGAGTTTGAAGAGCAAGAATGTTATTTCTTTGTCTGCGGTGCCGGCAAAGTCTCAGCAGCGTCTCTACGTCTATTAGAGTTGATACAAGACAAGAAAATTAACCTTGTATATATCTACCCGGAAGATATAATGTTATCTCCCACGCAGAAGAAACTTAACAGAGTTGCTTTCAATGTTTTCCAGCAATATGCGAGATCAGGTTTACTCAACTCAATGTATATTATGTCCAATGAGGAGATTTGTAGCTTTCTTCCATATTATTCCATAGACACAATGTACGAGACAATCAACGAAGCAATCGTGAATGTGTTTGAGAGTATAATTTTTTATTTAGATGAAAAACCCATGATGGGTTCTCACCATGAAGCAAAAGAGATTTCTCGTATTAGAACTGTTGAGTATGGAGAGTTTAAAGAAAGCAAAAAAAACATGTACTTTCCGCTTGACAACATAACCGAGACATGCTATATTAATATAGTGAATGAAGAGGACATGAAAAGTAATAGAGAGTTGTTGGATTTGCTTAAAAATAAAATAAGAGAAGATAACGAGAATAACATTCTTTCTTCTTTTGTTGTATTTAAGTCAGACTATCAACACTCTTTTTATTACGCTATTCGGTTCACACATTATTTGCAAGAAAAGTAAATAAAATTACTTGACAAATTTAGTCAACATGTTATAATATGAAGGTAAGCAAGGAGGAACCATGAAACTTACAGAACAGCAAATCAAGAACATTATTTCTTTAGATATATCCGGCAAAGGCGGAAAAGATAGAGAACTTTCCAATGCACTTGGATTCACAAGAAAATCAGAAAAATATTTTGATGCCTTATCGCCTTGCGGTAAAAAGTGGGAATTCAAAAAGCAACAAAGTCAACAATTCCTAGATCCATATAAGTTTTCTAATATGACAAAACAAGAAAAGAAAGATATTGGTATTTTGTTTTTTATTCATAAAAAAGGAAAAGTTGTTGAAATATATGAAACAAACTATGCCAAATTGATCAAATCAATGGGATATTCCCACTGGGATCTTAAAGCAATACAAAAGCTTTATAAAAGAGATTGCTTTGTGAATAGATCTAATACCCAGATAAAAGCAGAATTAAAATATTCTGAAATATCAAGCTTTAAATTAATATGGAAAAAAACTTGACAAGTTCGGTGAACATGTTATATTATAAAGGTAAGAAAGAAAAGGAGAACAAATGATTACTTTACTTATGTTACTCTTTGCCTGTGGCGAAGAAAAAGCGGACGATTCCGCACAACCTGCTGAAGAGCAACAGGA
>Ga0208434_1000727_pt1 | contig 14774 bp, 19 predicted proteins | sample 13_taG_FD_184086 | JGI IMG/M metagenome (GOLD analysis project Ga0208434, IMG submission 184086) | Marine viral communities from the Subarctic Pacific Ocean - 13_ETSP_OMZ_AT15268 metaG (SPAdes) (version 2) | ecosystem: Environmental > Aquatic > Marine > Oceanic | place: Pacific Ocean | collected... | reverse complement strand
CCGAAACGTTGTGATTGCACAGCTCATAGACGCGCTGAATATGCTCCCAGCGAACCCGGTCGGCTGACATCGGATTTTCTGGCGGAGCGGGCTTTTCGTCAGGTGATGCGGCGAGCGCGCGAATGATGTCTTCCACATCTGCAGGCTTCGACAAATAGTCCACAGCGCCAGCTTTGACAGCGGCGACGGCTGTCGCAATGGCGCCATACCCCGTCAGGATAACAGCGCGAGCATCCGGACGGTGCTTGTGCAGTACTTCCACCACATCCAGCCCACTGCCATCTTCCAGGCGCAGGTCCAGAACGGCAAAGGCCGGTGGGTTCAGGCGGGCAATATCCTTGCCTTCGGACACGGTCGAGACGGCAGAGACCACGAAACCGCGCTGGGCGAGCGCGCGGGCCATGCGTTGCACAAACGGACCATCATCGTCCATTACGAGACATGAGCGATCCTCAACATCCTTGAGGCTCTCGTGCAAATTCACAGTGATGGGCCGTTCCATTGGCTTTTCCTTGATGTAACAACCGTCATATAGGTCTGAACCGGTCATTAATCCAAGTCAGGCGCCTGCAAAATGCCAAGGGGCCATAGAGTCTGGACGACCGCGCCCTTTTTCGGCGGGGTCCTGTTCCGGGTCGCGATGCGGCCGCCGGTGCGCTCAATAAGCGTTTTTGCGATGAAGAATCCAAGCCCCATGTCACCCCCGCCCAGATGCGCCTCGCCGCGTTGAGAGACATAGGGCTCGCCCAGTTTCGGCAGCACTTCGGCGGCAAAGCCGGGGCCGTCATCGCTGATTGTGACCATGATCTGGTCTGCAGTCCAAGTCGCCACGACGTTCACGCGCGTATCGGCGAAACTCACCGCATTTTCGATGAAGGCACCCAGCGCGTGCAAAACTTCCGGACTGCGTTTCAGGGTCGGCGCACGTGGTGTGCCATCTTCAGCAGGTTCCGCCCGGACGGTCAGATCCACGCCCAACCCCTTGAATGGCGCAGCGGCCTCGGCCACCAGCGCATCCAGCGGGATTCGCGCATGCACGATGTCGGTTGCTTCGCGCGCTTCACGGATCGTAGCGAGGATCGCGCGGCACCGGTCGGCCTGTTCGGCAATCAGGATAATGTCCTCGGCGCGCGGATCCTCGGAGTCGAGATCCGACTGCAATTCCTTCGCGACGAGATGGATCGTGGCAAGCGGGGTTCCCAACTCATGTGTGGTCATTGCAGACATTGCACCGAGCGCGGACAGGCGTTGCTCGCGCGCCATGACGACCCCCGCTGCATCGAGCGCGCGCACGAGCCGGGCCTCATCCTGACTGACTCGCGCCGCTGACAAGGCAAAGAAGACCACACCGACAGCAAGGGCTGCGAACTGGCCAAGCTGGAACAGAGGCGGCAGCGCAATCGAAGAGTTCGCCACACCCCAGGGCAGGGGCATGTGAATAAGCGGCATCAGGGCCGCCAATACCAAGGCAAGCAGAGCGATAAGGGAGGCCCTGAACGAGCTGAGACTGAGCGCAGCAACAGTCACGGGGGCAACCAGAAGCAACAGGAACGGGTTTGACAGTCCACCCGTCGCGGCGATCAGCGCAGCCAATTGTACCGTATCGAATGCCAATTGCAGGGTCGCCTCCCACCCGCGCGTCAGGCGCTGGCTCTGGAAGGCAAAAGACAGGAACACGTTCAACCAGGCCGACGCCGCAATGATCGACAGGCAGAGCGCAAGCGGCATGTCGAAGCCAAGTCCGAACGCCACGAACAATACCGCTGCCGTTTGCCCGGCCACGGCCAGCCAGCGCAGCGTGATGAAAGTGCGCAGGCGCGTGCGCCCGAGGGCGGATTGCGCCGAGCCCAACCCTTCTGGGGGAAGGGTGAAGATCGCATCGTCGAGATCTATGTGTCCGTCGCGGGCCAAATCATCCATTAGCGCCTTATGCGGCAGCGTGACGCTTGCGCCAAGCGCCGCTTGCGGCGCATATCCCCCCTATGATGCTCAGATCGATTGCAACGTCATCCGCCCTGCTCGCCACCGCCGTATTGGCCGCCTGCTCTCCCGCCAGCGCGCCGGAGAAAGACTCCGCCGGAGCGGTAAAGTCCGGAGGTGCGCAGGCCAGTTGCCTCAGCCGTGCCTATCCGGAGATTGGCGGGCCGATCTCACTCGTCTCCGATTCCGGGGCGCGCGTGACGGAAGCCGATTTCAAAGGTCGTCCGACGCTGATCTATTTCGGGTTCACCTATTGCCCGGACGTCTGCCCGATGACGCTCGTCAATGTGGAGCGCGCCTATGAGCAGCTGCCCGAAAGTGTTGAGCCGCCGCAGACATTGCTCATTTCGGTGGATCCGGAACGGGACACGCCCGAAGTTCTGGCCAGCTATGTGAAGGCGCCGCGCTTTCCGAAAAACCTCGTCGGCCTGACGGGCACGCCAGAGGAAATTCGCGCGGCCGCGGATGAGTTCCTGTCGGACTTTTCTCGCGTAGAGCAATCTGAAAGCCAGTCCGAATACACAATGGACCATACGTCGCTGCTCTATCTGATGGATGAGAACTGGCAGTTGAAGACCTTCTTCACGCATGAAGACACGGCTGAAACCATCTCGGCCTGTCTCGGAGAGATCCTGCAGGATTAGGATGAAGGGCCCGACTTTTCCAGCCGGGCCCTGAACATCTTAGATGAACAGGCTTGCCGCGAAGAAGGCGAAGAACCCGCCAACCAGAAATGCGACAACGCTGACCCACCAGACGACCCAACTGAGCTGGCGCGCGCGCGTACACGCCCGTGCCTTCACCGGGTCAATTGGACAGGGCAGCGACCTTGCATGCCATTGCCAGGCCCCAGCCAACGCGATCATCAACGCTGCGACGCCGAACACGAGACCCTTGTTCTTGCCGAGCCAGGTGATCTGCGGCACGGCCTCGATCAGGCCTGCCATCACCGCGCCGGCGCCGATGCTGACCAGCAGGGCCGGTAGGGCGCAGCAGATCAGTGTTCCGGTTGAAGTGAACAGCGACAGGAAGGCAGGCAGGGTGCTGGGAGATTTTACGTCTTCGCTCATGCGTCGCCACCACGGTCGATGCTGACGAGCGAATAACCGGACTTGCGGATCAGCTTTTCGATCGTTTGATCATCCATCGTCGCGCCAGCCTTCAGGCCAAGGACGATTTCGCCATTGTCCAGGTCGACATTGACGCTTTCGACGGCGTCCTGCTTCTTGAACACCTTGCGGACGGCCTGTGCGCAAAAATCGCAGACGAGGCCGTTCACCTTGGCGGTGACAGTCTGGGCTGAAGCGGCCGGGTCGGCATCGGTATTGGGTTCAGCGACCATGTCGGCATGCGCCGAATGATCCATCTTCGAATGGTCCATCGTTTCATCAGCCAGTACCGGAGCGGCGAGCAGGCAAAAAGCGAGGGACGCGAAAGCGGGTTTCATCAGTTTCATGAGTAATATCCTTTGAAAGTCAGAACCGGACGATCCAGTTCGCGAGCAGCTCTTCGGTTTCCAGCGTGTAGCCGAGCTCGACCATCTGGACGCCCTTGAAGAACCGGACGAGGGGGGTTGTGGTAACGGGCTCATTGCTTTCGGGGTGGTTGTCCACCTGCAGCATCAACCATGTGTGAAGGTCGCCATAGTCGCCGATATACGGGGCAACGCCGACGCGGCCGCTATGGCGCACGCTCTTGTTGCCGGCATAGTCGGTGGCTTTTGCCTCATAGGAGGTGAACCAGCGGCGGGTCTCCCAGTCCGCGGCGAAAGCGGCAAAGCCGGACAGTTCAGGAGACTCACTCCCGAACGGATCGGCCTGACCCACACCCAATTTGAAATAGGTGTTCGCCTGGCTTGAAGGGCCGTTCCAGCGTTTCAGCAGCCGGTTGTATTGCAGGCCGGTGAACTGGACGTCTTCGGCCCAGTTACGCTCTGCATAGAACCCGATCGAGTCCGATGCGGTGGGTGAATAGTGCGCATGCAGCGAGGAGGAATCTCCATTGTTCATCTGCATGACCGTCCAGCCGCCTGGGTAGGAGACGGGACGGGCCTCTGCCATGGGAGCGAGCGCCGCCCATGTTAGACAGGCCGCGAAAGGCGCGGCGCGGGAAAGGAAGGACAAGGCCTTCTCCTTTGTTCCGGGTTGATCCTGAGATTATGAGAGGATCATCAGGCCCGGGGAGGGGGCGGCTCCGGAACGGATGCGACCGAGATTGGCGTCGCATCCAGAGGAATATTGAACAGGGGCGGGTAAAGGTCGCTATGGCCTTCAGGTGCTGCCGCTATCGGCAGGGCGGCGACGATCGCCGGACAGCAACAAGCCGTATCGTGCGATGGCCCGTCCTGATCTTTTGGCTGGGAGTGGTCCATGGACCCCATCCCCATGTCGCAATCCCCATTCATTGCAGGCATCACATGCGTCATCTGGCCCGCATCCGATGCAGGACAGCTGTCCTGCGCGGCGCTTGCCGTACCGGATGCGATCAGCAACAGGCTGAGGCAAAGAAGGGCGATCCTTTGGAACATCGTCGTTTTCTATCTCGCACGATAGCTGCGCCGTCAAATGACCTTTCAGTGAGCTATTGTGCCACCCAGCCGCCGTCCATGGAGAGGTCGGCCCCATTGATCTGGTCAGCATCCGGCGAGCAGAGGAAGGCAACGAAGCCGCCAATCTGCTCGGCAGTCACGAATTCCTTGGTTGGCTGGGCGGCGAGCAGCACGTTTTTCACAACTTCATCACGCGTCATGCCGCGCGCCTTTGCCGTATCGTCGATCTGGCCATCGACCAGCGGCGTGTGGACATAGCCGGGACAGACCAGATTGCACCGTACGCCGTGTTCCGCACCCTCCAGAGCCGTCACCTTGGTCAGGCCGGAAAGCCCATGCTTGGCCGCGACATAGGCTGACTTGAACGGGGAAGCGACCTTGGCGTGGGCGCTGCCGGTATTGATGATGCGGCCCCAGCCTTTTTCTTTCATGGGTCCAATCGCCATCCGGGTCGTGTGAAAGGCAGCTGACAAGTTCAGCGCCATGATCAGATCCCATTTGGCCACTGGGAATTCTTCGAGGGGTGACACAAATTGCGTGCCGGCATTGTTGACCAGAATATCGGTACCGCCAAAATCGGCTGTCACATAGGCCATCATCTCTTCAATCGCGTCCGGATTGGTCAGGTCAGCGCCTGAATAGCCGATCTGTACGCCGTGTTCCTTTCCCATTTCAGCCTGCAGGGCCTTGATCTCATCGGCGTCGCCAAATCCGTTCAGCACGACATTGCAGCCTTCCTGCGCAAGACGGTCTGCAATAGCCTTCCCGATCCCGCTGGTGGAGCCGGTAACGAGGGCGGTTTTCCCCTTGATCATGAATATGTCTCCTTGAGGCTGTGGCGTGCTATGGGTAGGAATAGGTCTGGCTCTGATAGAGCCGATTGATATTAGAGGAAATAGTGAGCGTTTATGGGCGGTGAAACTCTTGCCTTTGTCGAGGCATTCCCACGCTTTCTGTTATGGACAGCAGCGGCTGGCGCGATGCTTGCCATCGCCAGCACCATATACGTGCTGCTGACCCCGTGGAAGGAGCTGGCGCTCGTAAAGGAAGGCAATTCGGCCGCAGGATTTGCATTGGCCGGGGCCATTGTTGGTCTTGCGATCCCCATTGCCTCCTGTCTGGCCTCCAGTGTCACCCTGATAGACTTGGCCATCTGGGGGGTCGTCTCACTCCTGATCCAGCTCCTCGTCTACCGTCTCGTCGATGTCTTGCTCACCGATATTCCCAAACGGATCGAAAAGGAGGAGGCTGGCGCAGCCGTCGTCCTTGTTGCGGCAAAGCTGGCATCAGCCCTGATCATTGCAGCGGGTCTCTGGGACCCGGTCCTGCAGAGGTTCTAACGGAGGTACTCAGGCAGTGATGCGTTCGTTTGACTGGGTGATCTATGCATTGGTTCTGGGCGTCGTCGTCTGGACCATGTTTTCGCAGGATCCAAAAGCTGACGCACCTGAGCCGCCGCCAACCGTCCTGGAATCCGAAGGTCCGACCCTGCCGCCGCCGTCGCCATTGGACGAACAGGTGCTTGTCCAGGTCAGCGAGCCCAAGGACGGGATCGGCACTGCTTTCGCCGTGAACAAGAATGGTCAGTGGATCACGGCCCGGCATGTCGTGGACGGTTGCAACTCTGTCGGCCTGCTGGTGGCGCCCGGGCAATATGTGCCGGTCGACAGCATCGTCGTTGATCCAGATCATGACCTTGCCCTTCTTTCAACAGGTCGCAGCCCCAACTCGGTAAAACTTGATCTCGTATCTCCGCTTCGCATCGGCACGCATGGTTATCATGTTGGCTACCCCCAGGGACGACCGGGAGAAGTGGCTACGAAACTCATGTCCCGCTCGAAACTCATCACGCGCGGGCGCCGGGAAGGCGCTGAACCTATTCTTGCCTGGGCCGAGATTGGCCGGACGCGTGGCTTGAACGGTTCGTTGGGGGGAATTTCTGGCGGACCGGTCTTTGATGCGGGGGGAACTGTGCGCGGCGTGATCGTGGCCGAGAGCCCGCGGCGCGGGCGTATCTATACGGCTGCGCCGACATCTATAGATGCCTTCCTGACCAGCCTGAGCGTGGAACGCGAGGATGGCCCGACCGAGATTTTTGCCGAGGAGACTTACGGCCCGATGTCAGACAATGCCCGCCGCCGTCTTCAGGTCGTGAAAGTGGCCTGCCGGGTCACCCCATGACCAGCTTTGCCTCTCGCCTCATCGCTGGCGCGCGCCAGTTGGGCCCACTCTGCGTGGGTATCGACCCGCATCCTGGCCGTATCCCGGACCTGTTCGGCGGGGACACGCCCGAAGGGGTGGCCGCTTGGGGCGAAGCAGTCGTGGCGGCGGCGGCCGGACGCGCCTGCGTGGTCAAGCCGCAAGTCGGCCTGTTTGAGCGGCACGGGCCTGACGGAATGCGCGCATTGCAACGCGTCTGCGAAGCTTCAAGAGAGGCGGGCCTTCTTGTTCTCGCGGATGCCAAGCGCGGCGACATCGGGACAACAGCCAGAGGCTATGCAGCCGCATACTTGTCAGAAGCGGCGCCGTTCCCCTCCGATGCCGTGACGGTAAACCCTTATATGGGCCTCGATACGTTGGAGCCCTTCCTCGAAGAGGCCGAGGCAAACGGCAAGGGGGTCGTCGTGCTCGCGCGCACGTCCAATCCCGGCTCAGCCGATTTTCAGGCGAGAGACCTTGAGGGCGCCCCACTCTATGCACGCGTCGTTGAGGCGCTCGCCCCGGCGATCCAGCGCCTGAAGGGGGCGGGCGAATGGTCCAGCCTGATGCTGGTGGCGGGCGCGACGGGCCCGGGTGAGGCCCGCCAATTGCGACAGCTCGCGCCGGACGCGCTGTTTCTGGTGCCGGGCTATGGCGCGCAGGGCGGCGGGGCCGAAGATGCGCTTGCGGGATTCAAGGCGGTTTCAAATCGCCTCGAAGGCGGCGTCGTGAATGCATCGCGCTCCGTCACATTCCCGGCCGGATCAGACACCGTAGAAAGCCAAGCCGACTGGCACGCGCTCATTGTGGCCGCCATTGAAGCTGCTCAGACTGATCTCTCCATACATGCCGGACGCGTGCCTGTAGCGTCGGGCTGACCTTAAGACAGGCCTCGACAATCGGCCTGCCTCATCTACTCTTTCCTGTGAGCGCGGCGTAAGACCGTTTTGAGGAAACAGACAGGGGAGTGAAACGGCCATGGCGAACTGGCAGTCCACCTTGATTGCGGGAGCATCCTTCGCAATCCTTGCCGCCTGCGGGCAGGCAAAAACAGCAGACACTGAGACACCTTCGGAACCGGAAGCCTTTGCGGCGGTCGACACGAACCGGATAAGTACCGCGAGCGCAGCTGACGAATGGCTGACATATGGTGGGACTTATGACGAGCAGCGCCATTCGAGCCTGATAGATGTGAACAAGGAAACCGTCGCAGACCTGGGCGTCGCGTGGACTTATGACCTTGCCACCAATCGCGGCGTGGAATCGACGCCGATTGTCGTGGACGGCGTGATGTACGTCACCTCTGCCTGGTCGCTGGTCTATGCGCTTGATGCCAAGACGGGTGAGGAATTGTGGGTTTACGATCCGGATGTGGACCGCGCCGTCGGCGTGAAAGCCTGCTGCGATGTCGTAAACCGTGGCGTGGCTGTTTATGACGGCAAGGTCTTCGTGGGCGTGATTGATGGGCGGCTCGAAGCGCTTGATGCCGAAACGGGCGAAGTTGTCTGGAGCAAGGTCACCGTTGATCAGTCCAAGCCCTATACGATCACCGGTGCGCCGCGTGTGGTGAATGGCAAAGTGTTGATTGGCAATGGCGGCGCCGAGCTCGGCGTGCGCGGTTATCTTTCGGCTTATGATGCCAATACCGGAGACAAGGTCTGGCGGTTCTACACTGTTCCGAACCCGGAGAAACAGCCAGACGGCGAGATCTCGGACGCAGCCTTTGAAGACATCGGCAATGTCACCTGGGGTGACGAAGGCGCTTGGGTCACCGATGGTGGCGGCGGAACTGTCTGGGACTCCATCGTCTATGATGAGGTCAACGACCAGATCATCTTCGGGGTCGGCAATGGTTCGCCGTGGAACCGGGAATTCCGCGATCCGTCTGGTGGCGACAATCTCTTCCTGTCCTCCATCGTTGCGGTGGATGCCGAAACCGGTGCGTACAAGTGGCATTTCCAGACAATTGGGACTATACAGCCACGCAGACCATCATTCTGGCAGACTTGCCTGTTGGTGAAGATGGTGAAGCGCGCCGTGTCGCGATGCAGGCTCCGAAGAATGGCTTCTTCTACGTACTGGACGCGGAATCCGGCGAGTTCATCTCCGGCGATGCGTTCGTGCCGATGAACTGGGCAGAGGGCCTCGACGAAAACGGTCGTCCGATTGAAATCGCCGATGCACGGTATGGCGCCGTCCCTTACGAGCAGCTGCCAGGCCCCCTCGGTGCACACAACTGGCATCCGATGGCCTTCAATCCGGATTTGAACCTCGCCTATATTCCAGCGCAGGAAATTCCTCAGGCCTATGCTCGCGATCCGCGCTTCGAGACCCAGCCTGTCGGCTGGAATACGGGCGCAGACTTCTCTGCTGGCGTCCCGCCGATCGCGCCGCCGGAAGTCGCCAAATTCCTGCGCTCAACCCTCAAGGGACGCTTGATCGCATGGGATCCGATTGCCCGCGAAGCGCGCTGGTCGGTGGAACATGGCAATGCCTGGAATGGCGGCGTGCTGTCCACGGCAGGCGGTCTGGTTTTCCAGGGCAAGCTGAATGGCGACTTTGTCGCCTATGATGCCGAAACGGGCGACAAGCTCTGGAATCATGAACTCAAATCCGGCGGCGCGTCCGGCCCCGGCACCTACATGATCGATGGTGAGCAATACGTCACGATTACGACTGGTTGGGGCAGTGCCTTCGGTCTCTCTGCAGGCTTCGCCTATGATGAGACCGTGCCCTCTACAGTCGGCAAGGTCGTCACCTTCAAGCTGGGCGGCACGGGCGAAATCGCCGACCCGGATTTCCCGATGATCGACAAGACCCCGAAAGCCGACTCGTTCGGGGACGAGACCATGATCGCCGAGGGATCGGTTCACTATGCCCGTAACTGTACCGTCTGCCACGGTCCGCTGGCGGTCAGCTCGGGCGTTCTGCCGGACCTGCGCTGGTCGGCGATCAGTGGCAACGAAATGGCGTGGAAAGGTGTGGTGATCGACGGAAACCTCGCCGCCAATGGCATGGTCTCGTTCGCAGATCATCTGACGCCGGATCAGGTGGAATCGATCCGCGCCTATGTGCTGGCGCAGGCCCATGCCGCTGTCCCGGCTGGCTCCGGGGGCGAATGATCGAATTGTGAGTAGCGCGGCCTGCCGGGCCGCGCTACATACGCCGAATGCATATAGTCATCCTCATTCTGGGTATCCTGACAACGATCGGCATCTGGTCGTGGCGTATCCAGATGGCCCGCCGCGGCGCGAAAGTGGCGATGGATGCGGCGCGCACGCTTACGAATGCGCCTCGCCGCTTTGCCTTCAAATACAAGGCAGGCCGCAATGGCATCAGCCTGATCGAAGACCCGCGCGAAGCCGCCGCCGTCATGATGATGGAAGTTGCCCGTGGCCGGGAAGAGCCTCTGACCGAACGACAGGCGCGCATCATAGATGATGAGATGATGCAGAATTTCAGCTTCACCCAGGCTGAGGCTGATGAATTGTCCGCCCATGCGGCTTGGGTCACCAATTCCGCGCCGGATCCCCAGCGCGCCATGCACAAGCTGAGCGAATTGATCGTCAGTTCCCCGCAGCTTGGTCCGAAGGAAATTGTCGATCTCGACGCGATGCTGGTGGCGGTGTCCGAGGCGGAAGGCGTGCCGACGCGCGAACAACTGGCTCTCCTGCAAGTATTCCGGGACAAGGCAGGCCTCAAGACCTGAGTCTTCCAACCGCTCAAGAACGGTTGCGCCTTTCGCCCTGGCACAATAGGGAATTTGGCCATGTCAAAGTCACTTCCCAGCGAATACCGCGCCAAGGTTCTCAATGAGTCCTGGACGAATTTTTCCGTCCTGCGTCATGGCCGGTTTGATGGCCTGCTCGTTACCTCCAAGAATTCCGGTACGCACTGGCTGAAATACATGCTGGCAGTGGCGCTGGCGGAAACCCATGGCATTCCTCACCCGCAATACTTTTCGGAGAATGCGGTGCGCCCCTATATCGGTTGGCCGAAGGACGATGAGACCTTTCCGGAACTGCCGCGCCTGGCGTTCAGTCACACGATCCCCCACCATCTGGCCGAATGGGGCTGGGCCCGCAGCCTCGCCAGCCTGCCGCCATATGTGCTGGCTGTACGACACCCGATGGCGATCCTGGCCAGTCACCACGCCAAATGGGAGTACGACATCAAGGTTGACTGGTTGACCTATCTGAAGGGCGATCCGGGCGGATCGAAATATCGCTGCGATCTCTACTGGCTCGCGCGCTTCTGGAACCGTTGGGGTGATATTCGTGCGCGTCATGGCGACTCGATCCAGCTGATCCAGTATGAGCGGACCCAGAAAGACCCCCGCGCTGCGTTGGAAGCGGTCTCGAAGCATTGGTCTCTCGGGCTCAGTGCCGATGCCATCAATGTAGCGCTCGCGGCAGGCACGAAGGACGCCATGGCGCAGAAGATCGATCCGGATGCGGAGCCTAATGTGCTGCAGAACCGCAAGACACCGCTTACGGAACTCTTCACAGGCGAAGCACTGGATATCTACACAGATCATATCCGGACGCTGTTCCGGCATGATTTGGATTATGACCTGTTCAGCCTTCCGGCTTGAGATAGCCGCTTGAGCGTCCGTCGGCGGTGTATTTGATCCACCACGGTTCGGCTTCTGCCTGTTTCTCCAGTTCAAGGAAGACCGGGTCTTCAAGGATGGCCGTCGAATATTCGGCCGCGGCCCCTGTCAGGGGCAGGCCATAGGTGCGGAACCGCGTCACAACCGGCGTGTAGAACGCATCCGCAGCGCTCCATTTGCCGAACAGGTATGGGCCGCCATCGCCATGTTCAGTGCGCATCTGGTCCCACATGGTCTGGATGCGGGCAATGTCAGCCTCAAGACCTTCGGTCATTTCCGGCGTGGCTTCCCGGCCGCGAATATCCATCGGACAAGCCTTGCGCAGGGCGGGGAAACCCGCATGCATTTCGGAAGTCACCGCGCGGGCAATCGCCCGCTTGGCGGCATCTTCTGGCCAGACCTCTCCAGTCGGCGCCCAATCGGCGATCCATTCCGTGATCGCAAGGCTTTCCCAGACCGTGACATCATCCCAGATCAACAGTGGCACTTTTGCTGTCGGGCTGATCTCTTTCAGTTTTGCCGATGTGTCGGGAAAATCGAGCGGTACGATCACTTCTTCCACCGGCAGGCCCACGCGCCGCGCGGCAAGCAATGGCCTGATCGACCAGCTGGAATAGTTCAGATTTCCAAGGACGAGCTGTCTCATGCGCGCTTTCCTTGCCCGATCAGCCATTTCGTTTCGCGCACGTCCACGCGGTCGAACACTCCTGCCTTGTTATACGGGTCCTGCTCGGCCAATGCCTTGGCCGAGGCCAGGTCATCGGCCTCGACCAGGAAGACAGACCCGATCATCGCGCCATCCTCGGACAGCAGCGGCCCGGCCATGCGTAGCCGGTCCCCCAATCCTGCAGCCCATTCCAGATGGGCCGGCCGGGTCGCGGCGCGCAACTCGGCACCATTGGTTTCATTGTCCAGATTGTGAAAACAGAAAAGGCGCATGACGAACGACTCCGAATGAAGGCAAGATTTCCTGTTCGTATTGCACAATGCCTGCAACCTGCCCAGAGTCCGCAATAGTGGAACAAATGGGCTGAATGAATCATTGATCCTTCAGTAACAGGGAGTATGGTGGCGGCATGAACGATACAACAGACACCCGCCAACAGATCTTGGAAGCCGCGATGGAACGCATCGTTCACTACGGTTATTCCAAGACGACGATGTCGGAGATTGCCAAGGACTGCAACATGTCCGCGGGCAATATCTACCGCTTCTTCGCGTCCAAACTCGATATTGCCGAAGCCATCGGTCGCAAGTTCAATTCAGAACTCTACCAGACTTATGCCAGCATCTGTCGGAAGCCAATCACGGCGGCAGATCGTCTGCGCCAGTTTTTTGAGTTCAGCATGGTGCGTACCTATGAGGCACTGGAAGAAAAGGACAAGCTGGTCGAGCTTGCCGAGACGCTGGCAGATGAGCGGCCTCTGTTCATGAATGAACAGCTGGCCCAGGAGCGGGTCTATCTGGTTCAGATTCTCGAGAACGGCATTGAGGCCGGTGAGTTTCGTCCGCTCGACCGAAAGGAAGAGACGGCGGAAATGATTCAGGCATCGATGATGAAGTTTCGCTTTCCCCAGATGTTCTCGCACCTGACATTGCCGAAATTGAAGCGTGAACTGGCGGGTGTGATGGACCTGGTTCTGGCTGGATTGTCAGCTGGCGCGGTCGTTCCGGAGCGTCAGATAGATAAATTCTGAATAATTTCGTTTTTGTTCATTGATAAATATTCAGATGATTGCTATATGGTAGTCAACGGCAGCGATGGTCGCTGTCGGTAAATGCTGAAAGACCAAATCAATGACATTGTCCAAGACCGAAGCTCGCCAGTCCCTGGCCGCCTTGCTTGCGGCGCTTCCTATGGCCATCGCCATCCTTGCGGCGACCTATTCGCTTGCTGAATTCGCGGTTTAGAATGCGGCCTGATCAGGCCTTGGCGCCCCGGCGGCCCGTGCCATAGACGGGCGCTGATTGCGCCGCCGCTTCATCGAGCGGCCAGCGGGGTCTCGCCCCGGTGCCAAGGTCCCCGGCCTCGCCTTTGACGAGGCCCGCCGCCAGTCTTTCCGCTCCGGCCAGAGCGATCATGGCGGCATTATCCGTACAATGTCTCAGGGGCGGCGCAATCAGGCGCGCACCTGCGCCTTTGGCCACGTCGTCCAGTGCGGCACGGATGGCCTTGTTGGCCGCGACGCCGCCCGCCACGACGAACCGCTTCGTGCCATCCTCACCCGGATCAAACGCCTCAAGCGCCAGCGCGGCTTTTGTGGCGAGAATGTCGGTCACCGCCGTCTGGAAACTCGCGCAGAGATCCATCATCCGATCCTCATTCATCTCGTCTTCGGCCGCGGCGCGCGCAACAGCCGTCTTCAGCCCTGCAAAGCTCATATCGAGATCCGGCCTGTTCAGCAGCGGGCGGGGCAGGGCAAAAGCCTCTGGATTGCCCCCCTCTGCGAGGCGCTCGACCGCAGGCCCGCCGGGAAATCCGAGCCCCAGCGTCTTGGCTGTCTTGTCGAAGGCTTCGCCCACCGCATCATCAATCGTCGAGCCGAGTCGGCGATAATTTCCGAGGCCGCGCACTTCCAGGAACTGGCAATGTCCGCCCGAAACAAGCAGCAGCAAATAGGGGAACGGGCAATCATTGCCGAGCCGAGGGCTGAGCGCGTGCCCTTCCAGATGGTTGACCGCGATGAAGGGCTTTCCGGCTGCCTGCGCGATGGCCTTTCCGGTCATCATGCCCACCAGCACGCCGCCGATCAGGCCGGGACCGGACGTGGCGGCGATCCCGTCTAGTGCTGAATAGGAAATGCCTGCTTCATGCATCGCGGCTTTCACGGTCAAATCAGCCAGTTCGGCGTGTGCGCGCGCAGCGATTTCCGGTACCACACCCAGATAGGGCGCGTGTTCTTCCAGTTGCGTGCGGATCACGTCCGAGACCAGCTCTGCCCGGCCATCGGTCAGGCGCAGCACAGCCGCGGCCGTCTCGTCACAGCTTGTCTCGATGCCCAGAACTGTCAGCGTCTTGCTCATCCGCTGCATGTAGGACCCCAGAACGGATTTGGAAAGCGCAGCCCGCAGGCCCTATAGTCGAAGGAAAAGACCGGGAGGCAGAAGTTTGGCGAAACCGTTTCGATGGAACATCGCACAGCGCGAGCAATTGGGCGGCGTGATTGCAGGCGCGACCGAGACGCGCTCATTGAACGACATGTTCCTTGAATCCCTGCGATCCACGGCTGCCCGCATTCTGGCGCATGCGAACCGGTCAGACCTCGCCTTTATCGGGAGGACGCCCGAAAACCTGTATGATTATCTGTCTGGCTGTTTCGAAGGGCTGCGCGACACGCCGCGGCTTCACCTCATCCAGTACTCTCTGCGCAATGCCAGCGCGGTCGATCAATTGCCGGAACCGGCATTGCAGGGTCTGTTCGAGTATCTCATCGC
>Ga0208434_1000726_pt1 | contig 14785 bp, 25 predicted proteins | sample 13_taG_FD_184086 | JGI IMG/M metagenome (GOLD analysis project Ga0208434, IMG submission 184086) | Marine viral communities from the Subarctic Pacific Ocean - 13_ETSP_OMZ_AT15268 metaG (SPAdes) (version 2) | ecosystem: Environmental > Aquatic > Marine > Oceanic | place: Pacific Ocean | collected... | reverse complement strand
AATGCATCGAATATTAAATCACTAAATAATGATATATTAGAAAATTTTGTAGATAAAAAATTAATTGGTATATCTCTTAAAGGTCCTATGACTAAAAATGTTCCAATAAAAGAATATAATGTCGATGTGTCTTCATTAAAAAAATACAAATATGCACGCTTTGAATTAGAAACAAAAGGCGGAAACTATTGGTCTGCTAAAAATGGTTCACTAGTTTATAGCTCAGGCATATTAATGTTTAAAGATAATAAACAGTTTGGAAATATTAAAGCTGAAATTAAAGGCGGTAAAGCAAGAGGCGGAGGATTGTCATGGGGAATTATGCATGACTATTTAGTTAGAAATGGCCGTCAATATGGATTAAAACCTCACACTGCATATATTGTTAAACAAGCTAAAAAAATGGATAAAGGCGATGAAAGAGCAATAAAAGAATATTATACATATTTTAATTATTTTTATAATAATGTTTCTTATGAAGAATTTAAAAAGAATTTAAAAGAAAAAGATGGACAATGGATATCATCTAAATTTGCTATTACGATGGTAGCTTATCAATTAGAAAAATTAGGTGGTACAAAATTAAATGATACAATTACAAATTTTATTAACTATGCAGGTTCTGAATTATCAGAATCAAGTGCATATGTAAAAGCAGGAAAATAATGAAATCACTAACTAACTACTTATCAGAAGCCGCAGGTAAAAATACTCATATGACACATATTGAGGATTTAATTCTTGACGGCGGAGTTAAGGGGGCTCGCCAAGCTATCCTAGCGCTTAGGTCAATGAGGGATATGTTGAGCGGTAATGCAAAAGCACCAATAGACATTACTGTAAAGTGGGACGGAGCCCCCGCCGTATTTGCTGGAGAAGACCCGAGAGATGGTCAATTCTTTGTAGCAAAAAAAGGTATATTTAATGCTAACCCTAAAGTATATAAAAATCATGCTGATATTGATGCAGATACATCAGGTGACTTATCTAAAAAATTAAAACTTGCATTCGACCATTTAAAAGGCCTTGGCATTAAAGATGTGATACAAGGCGACTTTATGTTTGATTCAAGTGATTTAAAAAAGGAGAAAATAAATGGAGTTGGACATATTACTTTCCATCCTAATACTATCCTCTATGCTGTACCTCTTACTACGCCATTAGCGAAAGAAATACAAAGAGCAAAGATTGGTATTATTTGGCATACATCTTATAGTGGTTCATCATTCGAAACAATGTCTGCATCTTTTGGTAAAGACATTGTAACTAAACTTAAAAAATCAAATGATGTTTGGATGGATGATGCTACATTAAAAGATGTAAGTGGAACTGCAACATTAACAAAGGCAGAATCATTATTACTTAGTAAAAAGTTATCTGATGCTGGTAAAATATTTCAAAAGATTGCTTCTAAAACATTAAAAGAAATCGAATCAAACAAAGAATTAAACCTAGTAATTAATGTATATAATAATTCAATGGTAAGAAAAGGCCAAAGAATTACAGATACATCAAAACATGCGAAAGGTTTAATACAATTTGTGACTGATAGATATCAAAAACAAATTGACAAACGTACATCACAAAAAGGAAAAGATATACAAATAACTAAAAGAGATGAATTATTATCCTTTTTTAGTTCAAGTAATCTAAAAAACTTAAAAAATGTATTCGATTTACACAATTTAGTTACAGATAGCAAATTAATTATTATAAATAAACTAAATACTCTCAGTAAAATGGGAACATTTGTAAAAACTAAATCCGGGTTTAAAGTAACCAACGTAGAAGGTTTTGTTGCTATAGACCGAATGGAAGGTGGCGCTGTTAAGTTAGTTGATAGATTAGAATTTTCAACTAATAACTTCAGCAAAGATATTATAAAAGGCTGGGATAATCCAGGCTAAATGGGAACCGAGGATAAATGACAATTAAATCATTCAGTGATTATTTAACTGAAAACACAAAAGAAGTTTCATTCGTATTTGGGCGATTCAATCCGCCTACAATAGGTCATGAGAAACTATTTGAAGCACTAAAGAAACAATCACGTGGTGGTTCATATCGCATATATGCATCTAAATCTGTTGATGCAAAAAAGAATCCTCTTCAATTTAAAGACAAAATAAAATTCTTACGTAAGATGTTTCCAAAGCATGCTCGTAATGTAATGGCTGATAAAGATATTCGTACAGTACTCGATGTAGCAGTAAAATTGTATGACCAAGGCTTTACCAAATTAAACATGGTTGCAGGTAGTGACCGTGTAAAAGAGTTTAATATATTATTAAACAAATATAATGGTAAACAAGCTAAACATGGCTTTTACAATTTCGAAGGTGCAATTAATGTAGTAAGCGCAGGAGAAAGAGACCCAGATGCAGAAGGTGCAACTGGAATGTCTGCTTCTAAAATGCGCATGACCGCTCAACAAAACGACTTAGCTGGTTTCGCGAAAGGGTTACCAGCTGGGTTCAATCCAAATGATTTGTTTAATGCTGTACGTAAAGGTATGGGATTAAAACAAGAAAGTACTTTTAGACAACATGTTGATTTACCTGTTGTTTCAGAAGTAAGAGAAGAATATGTAAGTGGTAATCTTTTTCAACAAGGAGATATTGTAAAAATAAAAGAAAGCTCTGAATTTGGTGAAATTGTTGTATGTGGAACTAACTATGTTATAGTTGAAACAGAAAATGGTAAGAAAAGACATTGGTTAGATAATGTTGCAATAGTAGAATATAATGAAATAGGAACTGATGAGTATACACAATACTTACTTAAAAATACACCTTTCGCTAAATTAGTAAAAGAAAGACAAGATAAAGATATTGGAAAAAGAAAAGGTTCACAACCTGCATCATATCATACAGGACTATCAAAGTCTACAAAAGTAAAAAGAGATGCTCAGTTTAAAAAACAAGCTAAAATGGATGATGATAATCCAGCAGCATATAAGCCTGCTCCTGGTGATGCTTCGGCAAAAACAAAGCCATCTAAACATACAAAGAAATTTAAACAAATGTTTGGTGAAATGGCAGAACATATTACATTCGAAGATTTTATGGTCGAAGCAAAAGGAACAGATACTGCTTTAAAGAAAAAAGCAGATAAGTCAGGTATGCCGTTAGGTATATTAAGACAAGTATTTAATAGAGGAGTAGCAGCATGGAAGACAGGTCATAGGCCTGGAACTACTGCAATACAATGGGGGTTAGCAAGAGTTAATTCATTTGTAACAAAATCAAAAGGAACATGGGGTAAGGCAGATAAAGACTTAGCCGCAAAAGTAAGAGGATAAAATGAAAACGTTTTTTCAATTAAGAGAAGCCAAAGTTAAAAAACTTAAATTGGACTTTGATATGGGAGACCCAAGAAAACATCAAGCTGATTGGCAGGAAGAAGATGTTTTTATAGTCAACTGGAACAAAAGTAAAATGGAAGTAACTGTTGAAGGAGAGCCTAAAGCTTTAGAGCAATGGTTAGTAGGAACTTATGGATACGATAAAAAAGAAGCTAAAGATGCAATGAGGACTGCAAAATGAAATTTAAAGAACTAAGAGAAAAATACAGAAGTAAATTTAAACCTGCTGAGATTACAAAGGCAGTGGATATTGCTTTGTCAATGGGTGGTAATATGACCGGTGCTTATAAAAGAATTGAGGCATTTAAAAAAGGTTTAGCTAATGACCCTATGGTAAAACAAGCCTTAAGATTGGCTAATGAATCTGTTAATGAAGGTACAATGGCTATTGGTATTAAAGATAGAGACCCAAAAGAAAGAGCAAAAGCACAAGCACAACTGAAAGTAATGTTAAAGAAAATTGGTAATAAGAAAGTAGGTTCTAAAGAAGGTCAAGACTTTGATGAAGTATTAGATATGCATATATTATCAGACGATGAATTAGCAGATGAGTTTGCAAATCCAAAAAACAAAAATATGAAAGTCAAAGACTTATTAAAGAAACATGCTAAAAGGTTAAACGTAAAATTTGAATCAGTTAACGAAGGATTAAAAAAATCAGGTAAAGGCACTGTTGATGTTGACTATATCGGAGATTCTAGTTTAACTAAAAAACTAGAAAAAAAGTTTAAAGTTAAAATCAAACAAACTGGACGAACAACAGCTGATATATCAGGTGATTATAAAAACATAATTAAACTTTTAAAATCAGATGCTTATCTTATGGATGAAGATGAAATTGAAGATACATTCTCAGAACTTGGTGAAAATGTAATTAAAGAAAATGTAAAAGCTGTCATGAGAAAACATAAGAAACATATTGACAAATGGAAAAGAAGTAATAAGCCAATGCCTATTCAAGTAGAAGATGAATTAATGCAAGCTGCTATGAAAGCTGGTGAAATTAAAACTGATGACCCAGAAGAATTTGATAATTGGTTAGATAGCAATTTATAGGAAAAAAAAATGAAGTTTAATGAATTTAGAAGTAAAATGAAAATCAATGAAGGAGTATACACAAGAGATGATGGTGGTGCTTTTGATGGATTAAGAATAGCTAAGTATCTTGCTCATGAAGATGGCAAATCTTGGAGACGTTTATCTTATGGAGAAACACAAGGATATCTAGATGATGGCATGGAAATGTTAAAAAAAGATAAATCAAAGGCAAGAAGTATTTTGTCTAAACCAACACCGAGAGACTAATATGAAAACATGGAAAGAAACATACACTAATATAGTATTAGAATCTACAGAAGAAACAGATTTATCAGAAGCAAGAATGCCTCAGTATAAGAAAACTAAGTTTGATGGTAAAGAGTTTGATAAAAAGAAAGAAGTCAAAAACATTAAGAATATGATTAACGCACTTCATAAAGTTGCAAAGATGCAAGATGACTTTCAATATACTGCTGAAACAGGTTATACAAAAGATGGTAATCCAAACGACATTTACAAGAAACTCGTTGAATGTGAACAAGCGTTATACACATATATGAATGGTGTAGAAAGAGGTAAATGGGACGGAACTATCGATATGGATAGAGACTAATATGAAAAAGTTTAAGGAACATGCTCAAATAGATGAAGCGCCATTAGTCATGAATGATATGAATATGGTAGATGCTTTATGGAATGAAGTTCGTGATAAAATTTTTAAAGATAAAATGAAAGGCAGGTTTGAAAAACATTTTCCACTCTTACAACAATTGGCAAAGTATGGCGGATATAAAATAACAAAAAGAGGCCAAGATAAAGATAAAACATTTAGGTACGATGTAAAAAAATGAAAACATTTAAAGAGTTTAGACAAGAACAATTAGAAGAAAGCATAGTAGCAGATTTAGTTCTTGTAACAAAAGATGTAAGCAAAATTGCTTATAATGTAGGTGTAATTGGAGCAAAAGCTTTAGGCCGTGGAAGCGTACGTGCTGTGAAAGCTTTAGCACAAAGATATAATAAACAAGCAATTGCAGATAGAAAAGCTGCAAAAGAATTAAAAAAACTTAATAAAGCTGAAGCATTAAGAAAAGCAAAGGCTGCTTATGTAGATGCTAAATTAACTCTTGAAAAAGAGAAAGAACAAATTGTACAATTATCGAAAACAGAAAAAGATTTAAAGAAATCTGATATTGATAAAGCAAAAAAACAAATAGATGATGGTTTAAAAAAATTGAATGTTTTCGCAAAGAAAAATAAATTAACATAGGAGTACTAATGGATATAAAAGAAAAAATGTCAGCAGCTCAAAAGAAGAAAAGATTAGAAATGATTCGTAGAGCAGTAGAAAAAATAAATGCTAAGAATGCTGAACGTGCAAAGAAAGATGCTTTAGCAATGATTAAAGCAATGGAAGATTAATGAAAACCTTTCAACAATTTTTAGAAGGCAAAGGCCTTTGGCATAACATTCATCAAAAAAGAAAAAGTGGTAAACCTATGCGTAAAAAAGGAGAAAAAGGTGCTCCTACAGCTGCTGCAATGAAATCAGCTCAAGAAGGTTCTGGTAAAAGTGAACCTTGGGAAGATGGATTTAAAAGACGAGTTGTAAAGACGACAAAACCTGAACATAAAGAAAAAGGTTATAACTGGAGAATTAAAGGTAAAGATAGAGATGAAGTAACGATTAAGTTATATAAATCAAAACCTAATTTTGCAGAATTTAAAAAACAAATGAAAAGAGTAGCTGGCCATGAGTTTGGTTAATTTTAAAGAATATAGAACTACATTCGGTTTATACGAAGGAACACATGTTCCTTTAGAAGAACCAATGATTGAAGGACCTGAATTAAATAAACCTAAAAGGTCTTCAGGACCAACTAAATATGTCGTATATGTAAAAAATCCAAAGACAGGTAATGTAATGAAAATTAACTTTGGAGATAAAACTGGCGGATTATCAGCAAAAATAAATGACCGAGATGCTGCTAGAAATTTCGCATCAAGACATAATTGTGATACAAAAACAGATAAAACAAAAGCAGGCTATTGGGCTTGTAGATTACCTAAGTATGCAAAAAGTTTAGGATTAAAAGGTGGAGGTAGTTACTTTTGGTAAACCTTCCATTTGCAGAAGAATATAATGTAGACTTTATTGAAAGAGAGTTCTTTGTCGATCGAGACGATGAAGAATATGTTTGGCATAGAGACCATGAAGAGCGTGAAATTGAAATCCTCGAAGGTGAAGGATGGAGAATACAGTTTGATAACTGTTTACCATTTTTATTACAACCAGGCATGATATTTGATATACCAAAAGGTGAATATCATAGACTTTTAAAAGGTGTTAATGCACTTAAATGTAGGATAATTTTAAAAGATGGATAATGAAGAAATGCAGGTATATACAATTCAATCACAAAGATTGGATAGAATAGAAGAGAAATTAGACCAAATGGCTCAGGCGATAATAGCGCTTGCAAGAGCAGAGGAAAAAATTTCGACTCTAGCAGAATTTAATAAGCAGCAAGCATCTCAGGTGCAAATGCTTATAAATAGAATGGACAGTGTTGAGCAATTAGTGAATAGCAATGCAAGCACCGTCAATATAATAAATAAAGTATTCTGGTTGATTATAGCAGGATTTATTGCTGCAATCACTTGGGAATACATAATTCATTTAAGTAATTAACGGAGAAAAAAATGAAATTTAATGACGATATAACACAGAGCATTGCTGCGACAGTATCAGATGTACTAGAAGGTAAAGCTCCTACTAAAAAAGAGGAAGCAAAATATCCTCACGATATGTTTCATCCAAAAACTGGTGAGAAGGTAGTTGCTAAAACTCCTGAAGACCATGAAAAACTTAATAAAAAAGGTTACACTCATGAGAAACCAAAACTGGACGAAGTAGAACAACCAAAAGCAAAAGGCGAAAAAGAGTTTAAAAAGATGCATGATGATAATGTAGAAGTTTCTGGAGAATCACCAGATGGTGAAGTAACCAAAGCTAAAAAAGGTAACTACTATAAAGAAGAAACTAAAACCGAAGAATCAGAAAAGCAAGCAAAATATAAAAAATTCTTTGATGCAGCTTTGAAAAAGTTTGGTGTTAGTTCACCAGCTGAATTAGAAGGTGATAAGAAAAAAGAATTCTTTGACTATGTAGATAAAAACTATGAAGCTACTGATGAGTCAGTTAAAGAAGACGTCAGAGACATGAAAAACTTTAAAGACAGAAATCGTAAAGGCTTCGAAGCCAGAGCATTCATTAAAATTGAAAAAGGTAATACTTCTAACAAATTTGATGATGATTTCGGATTCACTAAAGCTGAACTGGTTCAAATGGATAAACTTATTAGTAAAATCAAAGGTATGCATGTATCTAGTTTTGATGGCGGTTCTTCTGCCCCAGCATCTTTAGAGTTTTATGGCGATAAATCATCCTTAGATAAGTTTGCTAAAGATAGAAACGTGCTAAATATTGCTAAGAAATACAAAACTAAAGTGGAAGTTTTTACTAACAAATAATTGACTTATAAATAATTATATGATGAAAATATTTGACGAACTTAATAATAAGAATTTTAAATTATTTGCGGCCCAACAGTATAGCAATCCGGAATGTACGGATGTTGAAGAGTTTAAACAAGACCTGAGTAGGTTTAAGTATCTAAAAAGATTACTTACTCGCTATGAAGAGCATGGCGAATTGCAAGAGAGATTAATTCTCAATCATATCATAGTTTTATATAACGTATTTGGTATAGAAGCTTGTAATAAAATGATTTGGTTTAAGATAGACATAAATCACTATCAATATATCAAACCATTTTTAGTATATCTTCATTATTTACCTGAAGATGAAAAGGTTGATGTTATAATGGACCCAAATATTGTAGAGGTACTAAGAAAACTATAATGGGAATTATATCAAGAACAGGTGATTTATTCTATGCGTTTCGCTTTTTGAAACTGCTCGTTACTCCGTTCGAAAAGACAAAAGCTTTTGAACTAGGTATCATTGATAAAAATGGTGCTATTCTTAAAAAGCGCGTAGATAGACAAACACCTGAAGAAAAGTCAGCCTATACAGTATTCCATAGATTAGTATTTAATCTTAAGAGACTGATTGGTAAAGCGCCGGGTGGTAAATCACTTGTTGCTCGTTATGGTGCTGCTTTATTTCTTATTAAAGAACATACTGGCATGTCAGATGGTAAAATCTTAAGAAGCTTAGAAAAAGCTTTAGATGTAAAAATCGAAGATGAACTTAACGAGAACTATTGGTATCAAGACCAAGAGTCAAGATTAATGCCTGGTAACTATGTGTTAACAGAAGATATGGCATCTCCTATAACAGGCGAAATCATAGCAAAAGTAAACGAAAGAGTTATCGTAGATGATTTTAAAACACCAGTTGGATGTGTCTCTAATATAAATATCTATAAGGTATTACATTCTAAAACGAAACAAGAGATATACGTGAGCAATAGAGATATAAAACGATGATGACATTTAAACAACATGCTCAGTTAGATGAAGCTTTAGTAAATCCATTAACTGTTACTGCTGTAGTATTAGGAGGTAGAAAAATATTACAAGCTGGTAAAGCCGGTTATCGTTATTTTACTTCAAGACAGACTAAAAAAGTTATTGATAAAGTATTTCAAACTGCAGATGATGGAGCATTAATAGGCCCTCCAAGTAAAATTGATGTAAGAAGATTAAAAGATGTTTGTGGTCCAAATACAATTATTCCTAAAAATAGACTACAAAATATGCTAAAAACGTTTAATATAGAACCAGATGTTTTAGGTTATCTATTAGCATTTTTAGCTGGAGTAGCGACAGTACTTATATTGATGTTAATATTTACAGCAGGAAAAAGCGTAAAAAATATTATAGGATATGTTAATACTAAATATAAAGGTTTAAAAGGAAAATTTAAAAAAATAGCTACTAAAAAAGACACAGAATTTATAGGAAAAACATTAAAGGCAGCATAATGAAAAGAACATTTAAAGAATACGAAGCAATGTGGGAAGACGCTGCAGCAAATTCTGTAGGTGGCGGTGGTGTATCAATGCCAGCAGACATGATGCCAAAAGCAGCTCATAAAAAACATAAGAAGAGAGTTTACGATGGTAGAACCAAAGAAGGTAAAGCATTTGTAAAACGGATTCTTGCAAGTAGAAATAAAAAAATGTTAAAAGGAAATAAAATAGATGAAAACGTTTAAACAATTAATGGAACAACTCAGCAAATATGACTTTAGGTATTATAGAAATTATGAGCTTGAATTAAAAAACCGAGCTAATGGGCGTGATGTAGAAGCTGCATTTAATAAAGCTGGGTATAAAGCATCATCAGGTCGTGGTGGTGATTTAAATGTTATGGGTAGTACAATATCATTTAATAATAATAGTAAGCATTGGGGAACTGATGAAAAGAAACTTAAAGCAGTAATTAAAAAAGTATTAGGCATTGATGTAGATAGATTATAATATGAAAGATTTTGTTATTAAAGTTTGGACTCATCTTAAAAATTTCTGGTATTGGTTATCCAGTTTTTGGACAACAAGATATACTGTTACTGTTTCATATGATAATCAATGGGGTAATGGTGACGACCAACAATATGTTCACGTGAGAAAAATAATCAAAGCAAATTTCAAAGAATTAAAGTTTAGAACTAATGATAAAAGAACTGTGCATATAAAGGGTATGCAAGGTTTAAGATATAAGATAGAGGACGAATAATGAATCAAATGTTTATTGGTATTATTCTTGTGATGGGATTAGGTGGTTATTATCTCTATAATGAAAACCAAACACTCACTCAGAATAATATAAAATTAGAATCAGCTGTTGAAGAGCAAAAGCAGACAATGGCAATCATGAAAGAGCAATATGAAAAACAAGGTAAAGCTCTGATGAATATGAGTAGACAAAATGCTCAAATTGAAAAGGAAAAGGCAGAGTATCTCGCAATATTCTCCAGACATAATTTAGACTTACTTGCTCTAAAGAAGCCTGGATTAATGGAAAATAGATTTAATAATGCAAGTGAAAAAGTGATGGAGGGTATGGAAGATGATACAGAAAAACTATTTAATATCAACAATCCTAATTCTAGCAATTAGTGGTTGTTCATTATTACCTACAAAGAAATTAGAGGTAATATCTAAACCCGTACAAATAGATATTATGCAACCAGATTTACCACGTCCTGTGGAACTTACAGCACCTCAATGGTGGGTTGTATCAGAAGCTGTTATCACTAATCCTTGTAAAAAATCAATACCATTCGAACCAAAGAAGTTTAATGATGAAGGTATAGAACAATTAAAAAGACCAAAGACCTGTGATTTATCTGAAAGAGATAATCCTGATTGGCCTGAAGGTTATACATATCTAGATAGATTTCTAGATGAAATCAAAGAACAAAACAATGGAGATATCGTTTTTGTAGCCACAACTGTTGGTGATTATAAAGTTATGGCTGAAGATATGCAAGAACTCAAAAGATATATTAAGCAATTAGGTGAAGTTGTAATCTATTATAGAGACGTGACAATGCCAAATGGTGAAAAAGGTGTAGGAGTTGGTATTCAACAACCTGAAGCCGTATCTGATATCCGCGGTTAAATAGTAAAAATAACAGTGTACAAATCTCGTGATTTGTGGTATAATATATAATATATGAATGGAACAAATACAATAAATGTCACGAAAAGAGATGGGTCAATCCAAGCATTCGATTTAGAAAAAGTACATAAAGTTTTAGAATGGGCAGTTGAAGATATATCAGGCGTATCAATGTCTGAAATAGAATTAAAAGCTAACATACAACTTTATGATAAAATACCTGCTTATGATATCCATGAACTTCTAATTAAATCAACTGCAGAATTAATTTCTGAACATACACCAAACTATCAGTTTGTTGCAGCTCGTCTTATATCTTATAAGATGAGAAAAGAAGCTTATGGAGAATATGATGTTCCTCCATTAACTTCTATTATAGAACGAAACGTAGAACTCGGTGTTTATGATTCTGATATTCTAAACAAATATTCGGATGATGAAATACTTGAGTTTAATAATTATATTAAACATGAAAGAGATGATACGTTTACTTATGCGGGAATGGAACAATTTCGTGGTAAGTATTTAGTTCAAGATAGAAGAACAAAACAAATATACGAAACACCACAAATTTTGTATATGATGATATCAATGACTCTTTTTAGTAATTATAAAGAGAATCGTATAAAATATGTAAAGGATTATTATGATGCAATATCTCAATTCTATATATCACTTCCTACACCAATCATGGCAGGAGTTAGAACACCAACTAGACAGTTCAGTTCTTGCGTCCTTATTGAATCAGGAGATTCCCTTGACTCTATTAATGCTACTGCTACTTCTATTGTCCGATATATAAGTAAAAAAGCTGGAATAGGAATAGGTGCCGGAGCAATCAGAGCAAATGGTGCAAAGGTAGGAGATGGTTCAGTTGTACATACAGGTTTAATACCATTCCTCAAATATTTTCAAAGTGCTGTCAAAAGCTGCTCTCAAGGAGGTGTACGTGGAGGAGCTGCAACTGTTTATTTACCGGTTTGGCATTATGAGTTTGAGGATTTGGTAGTATTAAAAAATAATAAAGGTACTGAAGAAACAAGAGTACGTCACATGGATTATGCCTTTCAGTTTAATAAGTTGATGTATGAAAGATTACTTGAAGGTGGTAATATAACTTTCTTTGACCCAAATGAAGTACCAGGATTATATGATGCTTTCTTTGTAGACCAAGATTTATTTAAAGAATTATATGAGAAATATGAAAGAAAAACGTCTATACGTAAAAAGACTTTACCTGCCTTAGAAGTCTTTTCGCAATTCTTAACGGAAAGAAAAGATACAGGTAGAATATATTTAATGAATGTTGACCATGCAAATGACCACGGTGCATTCAATGCAAGAAGAGCTCCAATTAAAATGAGTAATCTTTGTTGTGAAATTGATTTACCTACTACACCTTTAAATAGTCAAGATGATACAGAAGGCGAAATATCTTTATGTACATTATCAGCAATCAACTGGGGTCTTATAAATGAGCCACATGAATTTGAAAAGTATTGTGATTTAAGTGTAAGAGCACTAGATGAATTATTAGATTATCAAGGTTATCCAATACCAGCAGCGCAAAGAGGTACAATGAATAGAAGACCTCTAGGTGTAGGTATTATTAACCTAGCATACTTCTTAGCAAAGAGAGGACTTAAATACGATGCATCAGCATATGAAATAATAGATGAATACGCAGAAGCATGGTCATATTATTTAATAAAAAGTTCTGCAAATCTTGCTGTTGAGAAGGGAAAAGTGATATATAATAATGATACGAAATATTCTAAAGGAATACTTCCTATCGATACTTATAAGGAAGCGATAGATAATCTTATAGAACATAGAGAACGACTCCCGTGGAAAGAGTTAAGAGAACAACTCAGAGAAACTGGTATTAGGAACTCTACTCTGATGGCTCTGATGCCCGCTGAAACAAGCGCTCAAATAAGTAATAGTACGAATGGTATTGAACCACCAAGAGCATTGGTATCGTACAAACAAAGTAAGGATGGAGTAATGGCTCAGGTTGTACCTGGATATCACCACCTTAAAAACAAGTATGACTTACTGTGGGACCAAAAGTCACCAGAAGGATATTTAACGATATGTGGAATACTACAAAAATATATCGACCAAGGAATATCAGTCAATACATCTTACAACCCTGAACACTTTGAAGATAATAAAGTGCCAATGTCTGTAATGATAACTGACTTAATCACAGCATACAAATATGGATTAAAACAATTATACTATTTCAACACTTTCGACGGAGCGGGTGAAATGAAAGAAGATGAACATCATACGTATGATGGTACAGAAATAATAGAAGAGGATGATTGTGATTCATGCAAAATTTAAAAGATAAGATAAATCAAAGAATGGATATCCTGCAAGATTGGATGGAGCAAGATTATCATTTAAAAAGACCCGAAGTGGTATATGACCATACCTTAAGTATAAGTAAATTTTGGTCAGTACTTTCTGAAGAAGACAAAGAATATATACAATGTGCACAAGATGCAATAGAAACAAAATCAATAATTTCATGGAGACCTGATGTCAGTACTGGAAAAAAATAAAAAATCACACTTAACACGCAATATGTTTTTCGATAATGGAGTTGACATCGCAAGATACGACCAAGTCAAATACCCACAATTAGAAAAAATTACTGATAAACAATTAGGCTTTTTCTGGAGACCAGAAGAAGTTGATGTATCTAAAGATAAAAAAGACTTCGGAGAATTAACTGCTCATGAAAAACACATCTTCACATCGAACCTCAAACGTCAAATATTATTGGACTCTGTACAAGGTCGGGCCCCGAACCTTGCTTTCCTTCCTATTTCTTCGTTACCCGAAGTTGAAAATTGGATTGAAACTTGGTCTTTTTTTGAAACGATACATTCTCGTTCCTACACTCATATTATTCGTAATATATATCCTAACCCATCTGAAGTATTTGATACAATGTTAGATATTAAAGAAATAACAAAATGTGGTACCGATATATCAAAATATTACGATGAGCTTATAGCAGATAATAATTATGCAACAAATAAAATGGACCATAAGAGGTCATTATATATGTGTATGATGAGTGCTAATGCTTTAGAAGGTATTAGGTTTTATGTTTCATTTGCATGTTCTTGGGCATTTGCTGAATTAAAAAAGATGGAAGGTAATGCAAAGATTATTAAGTTTATTGCAAGAGATGAAAATACTCATTTAGCTGCAACGACAGTTATGATAAGAAATCTAATAAAAGAAGATAAAGATTTTCAAAAGATTGCAAAGAAATATGAAGAACAAGTAGTAAAACTATTTGTCGATGTTATTGAACAAGAAAAAGAATGGGCAAGGTACTTATTCAAAGATGGTTCAATGATTGGCTTAAATGGTACTATATTAGAAAATTACGTAGAATGGATAGGGTGTAAAAGAATGAGAGCATTAGGTTTACCTTGTCCATACACAGTTCCACAAATGAATCCATTGCCTTGGACAGAAAAATGGATATCAGGTGGAAACGTACAGGTCGCACCACAAGAAACAGAGATAAGTTCTTATGTGGTTGGTGGTGTAAAACAAGATGTAGATAACAAAACATTAGTAGGATTAAGTTTATGAGAGAATTAGGAATGAGTTTATTAGGTTGTTTAGCGATAGGATTGTTTTTTGTCGCAAAGGTATATCCAAATCTAGAGTATAGTGGATATTCATCTGAAACAATGTG
>Ga0208434_1000721_pt1 | contig 14841 bp, 21 predicted proteins | sample 13_taG_FD_184086 | JGI IMG/M metagenome (GOLD analysis project Ga0208434, IMG submission 184086) | Marine viral communities from the Subarctic Pacific Ocean - 13_ETSP_OMZ_AT15268 metaG (SPAdes) (version 2) | ecosystem: Environmental > Aquatic > Marine > Oceanic | place: Pacific Ocean | collected... | reverse complement strand
GGTGCGGCGGGCTGGTGAATAAAGCCTTTTCCGACTGCCAATGGTTTATTAACTGTTAAAGTTTTTGAATCACTAGATGCCACATTTTCGACTTCTAAATTAAAGGTAAATTGATTAACTGTTGGTGCTCCTGTTACCCTAACTTTTTGATTAGCGAATGTATCAAATGGTGCTGTGCCTGATTGAATAGTTAATTCATCTCCAACCGATAAGCCGTGAGAAGTGACATCCATCGTTACGACCCCATCCTGTGCAACGGTTGTGGTATCTGTAAGATAAACAGGTGCAGTATAGTCCCCGTTTGCCACTTTACTAAAGTCCGAGAAATATTCCACCTGTGCACCTGAAACATTGAAGGTTGCCGTTTGGGTGCTTGCCATTGTCACGGTGAACTGTGTGGCCGAAGGCCTAGTCACCACCTGATAACAAGCGTTTGGATTTTCCGTAAAAGCACCTAGTCCTGTTAAAGTAATAAAATCTCCAACGACTCGATTATGATCCGCTGAGGTGTTTACCGTTATTGTCTGCCCGCTTTGTGATGCAGATGCGATACCTACTCGCTGAACTGCTGGGGTTGCCTCGAGGGTGGTCTGACGAGTTCGAAAGATATACATCTTGCCAAGTCCCTGAGTAAGCTGAACCGGCCCATCGACTGACTCTCCTCCCGCTTCATACCGACACTTGAAAAGTGCTGAGTCTTTCAGGCGTAGGATTATGCAGGTAGTGTCTGTGGCAGTAAAAATGTAATCATCATTATTAGATGTGGCATCCGAGAAAACTGCCGATCCGAATACCTGATTTACTCCGTTGTCGTTGAGGGTAAAATTTAAAGTTGTACCTATGGCTATGCCAGCAGATACCACTGAGGTATTTGGGCTTGTCCCTGCTGGTACTGATTCATCTTGTTCAGTAAATGGTTCATCTACCCCCGGCCCACTGTATGAAACCGAAGATGCAGACCATGCGGAAGCATTACTAGCATTTGTGCTACTAGACCAAAAAGATGAACCGCCTGAAGTACCAGGCTCGTTACTCGATGAACTAGTGTTATCCTGTAAGCATTTATAAAATACTCCGTTATGCTTTACGAACGAACTAGAAATATAAGTGACTTGCTTTGTTGTAAAGTTTACTGACTCTAAGGGAAAAGTTCCATTGGGGCTATCAGTAGTGAAACCTAAATCTGCTATGGTGATATCATCTCCTGGTACAAAGGATAAAGATGGAGTCGAATTTAATGTTAAAGTGACAACTCCACTCTGCCTCTGAGCCGAGGCTATTATGAAGGGTAAACGAATTGCATTTACTCCCGAAGTGATCGAACCAAACAGAGTCGATAAACCCTTCCGAGTCTGCCAAGTCCCATCCTTATTCATCCGCCCATTTTTCGACAAAGCTACCTCACCAGGCTTTAACTGATTAGGGCGAAGTCGGGCATTCATTCGCAGAAAGAAGGTATCCCCTTCCGTTGTGAATGGATCGTCTAATTTTCCGTATGAACGGTAACGGCTCACTTCTTCTTCACCTCTTGGTAAAGTTTTCTGCCCATGTAGATAATAGTAATAATCCCTGCTATACATCCGAATAAACTGTCTAGCGTGGATATACCAAAAGTGGCTATTGTGCCACCCATGCCAAATATTGAGGTTCGGTCGATCATTAGAACAGTAAATCCAAGATTATGATGCCAACGACTAGCCCGACAAATACCGTTATCATTTTTCCTTTTTTCGAAAGGTCTAAAAATTTATCTCTCAGAAGTTCAAAGTTTCTCATTTTGGAGTGCTTGGTTTGGGAGGAAATGGTGCGCGGGTTTGGTGCTTAATCGCTTCTGTCTTCGAGCAGTTTTGAGCAGTTCGTTTTGCAATGAAGATTGGAATGGCGAGGTATCCGGCTAAAAGAACTGCGGCTCCTATGAGGATCTTCTTCACAGTGCTTGTGAATTTCTCAAAGCCTGTTTGATGCTGTGCTAGTCCAGCCGTCACTAAACCTTGCACATCTCCGTGTGTAATTGAGTCCACTAACTCCTCATTCGCATCCGTTAGCTCGTAGATCTTTCCACCAGCATAACCTACCCCTGCTCCCAATGCCGCTCCACCTGGACCTACGACACCACCCAAAGCCGCACCGCCAACCGTTGTGGCGGGGGTTACTAGGGATCGTATCGAACATCCTGTCAGGCTGATTAGCATAAGTATTATAAAGCCTTGCGTCATTCAGGATCTTCAGATGTCCACTCAGGCCCCGCTAGAATTGTAAGAATTTCGGAGTGCGAGTATTGAGTTTTACCCTCCAAGAATGAAGGCGTGTCACCGTCAAACTTTACGAATGTTTTCGTGCCAGCGGGATCGATGTTATATCTCACTGTGTTGGCACTCGTTTCATTCACTTGACTAAAGTCAACGGAAGCTACTTCGTCCGCATTTATTATTACATATTTTCTGCTCATATTATTTTAAGTTGGAACATTATCTGAGTAAGTTGGGCCGTTTTTCAGGATGGCATTTGCCGTTGGTGTGTCGGTGACTCGGTCACCTTCAACCATGTTGGCGGAGGTTCCCGTATTACTGTTTACAGAAGCATCAGGAATTGACCAATTAGACCCGTTCCATGTGCCTCCATCTCCCATTCTCCACCAACCTGTAGGATTTAAATTTAGTCCGCCACTACCAATGTCTGCTGGTTGTCCGCCATTATAAATTGCTGTTACATCCGAAGCAGATAAAGCGGAGTTAAACAAAGCGACCTCGTCAACTAAACCGTTTAATGAGTATCCACCTGCTACATAACCCGCAATTCGTGGAGTATTTCCTGCGTTTGCTTCAGTAGTTGTAGGTACTGTGTTAGTGCCACTTACGAAGCTAGTTGTTTCCTCCGACCCATCCACATATATTTTCACATAATTGCCACCACTAAACACAAATGAGAAGTTCTTCCATGTTCCGTCTGCCAATGTTGTGCTTGAAGTGCCAACCTGATAGTAACTAGAACCTGAACCTACTATACATCTTAAGGAGCCTCCACTATGGAAGTACATCTGAATACTGTCAGTAATTCCTGAAGCGTATGAAGAGTAAATGTATTTGTCGTTTGTGCTAGTTTTGACCCAGGTACTGAGTGTAAAAGCGGAAGCACTAGATAAGCTACTTATGTTACCTAATGACAAATAAACGTCAGTTCCATCAAAGTCTAAAGCATGATTATTTTGTAGGCTTGCCACATTAGAAACAATTGTCGGTGTGCTACTGCCGTTGGAAACGCCTGTTTCGCTATCTCCCATTCTCCACCATGCGACAGGACTAAATGAGGATATATCACCAGGCACACCATCTGTACCTCCTGACCCGCCATCCGTTTCTCCTCGGTAAATGTTAGTTATTTTTGATGCAGATAGTGCGGAACTAAAGATTGCAAATTCATCATACAAACCCTGATCGTAGTGAAAGCCTTGGTATCCTAAATTAAAATTAAAATTAGCAGTTCCCGAAGCTGTAGTCCCTGGATTAGATTTAGTCCCTGATCGTTCCGTTCCGTCTACATAGACTTTGAAAGTCCCTCCGTCAAAAGTGTAAACATAATGATGAAAATCAGTGGTATCAGTCGGCAGATTACTAGAAGGAACAACATACCTAGTTTCAGCTCCGTTTCGTACATTAAACCATAAGTCATTTGAATAACCATGTGCTGAAATTTGATCAGTACCTGAACTATATCCTCCAAATGCGGGGTATTCTCCTGACGCACCAGCCTTGAACCATACACTAAATGAAAAAGCAGAAGCATTCTGCAAAGCTGAAACTACTCCAGCATTTCCGTAATCGTCTAACCCGTCAAAGCTTAGCGAATAATCGTTACTAAAACCACCACCACCACCACCACCTGGCACTGCCGCAATGGCGGATGCTCCGAAACTAGGTAATATGAAAGTCATCGGACTTAGGAAGCTGTGTCGCCCGCTAGAACAAACACATCAGCTACGCAACTGACTAATCCCGTTACTGCGTACTGTGCCGCTGTCTTCGTATGAGACTGACGGTTATAAAGCGTTGAGCCTGATGCTGTGAAGGTGATCTGCCCTGCCCCGTATTGAATGATTGAGCAGTTAAAGCCTAGTCCCAATCCGCTTGGTAGGGTAAGTGTAATCGCAGATCCGTTGGTGAACTTGATCACCTTACCATTGTCTCCCGCTAAAAGCGTGTAGGCTGTACCCGTCTGCTCGTTAATACTCGCGTCAAAGTCTTCGAGTTTGTTACCTCCCAAGTCTACCGTTCCGCTCGCTACCGCGATGACATTGGTGTCGGCTGTTCCGACTGTCTTGGTAGCCGCATCTCCGAGTCCGAGGTTTGTGCGGGATGTTCCCGCATTTGCTACATCAGATAGATTGTTGCTTGCGACTAAATCGCCTTGCGGGGCGAGGGTCATTAAATTTGTAACGGTTACCTTTTTGGTGACAGGTGATCCGCTGACATCGTCAACGATTGGCAAAACATCTGCCCCGACAGGCGATGGTAAATTACTTAGGTCTGTTATTTTCTTATTCATGAAAAATTAATTTGTTAGGATTGGTTCGCTTAATTCAGTGAGAATGACTTCATCTAGTTCGGTCGATAAATATGGTGGACTTTGAAAACTTATAAATGCCCCAGCTTCGGTCTGTAAGAGTGCTCCGTTTTCAGCCAAAAGAATACCATCATTTATTGGGCCGACCTGAGCGTCTCCCTCAGTGTCCCCGATGTGTAAACCTAAACCTAAAAAGGGCATTCCAGCTTACGCTTTGTACAGAATCGCACTTCCACTCGAAAGCGTCAGACTTGTGAACCGTAAATACAAAACCTGTCCCTGGCTGAAAGTAATTAAATCACCCGTTAGGTCAGAAATATTATCCATTTTGCCAGTAATTGCTCCAACGATTGAATCCTCGGTAAATTGGACAGCGACAAAGTCACCGGTGTTGGCTCCCGTGCCGTTTACATAAGTGCAACCATTGGCCCCCATGCTGTTTTGAATATTGAATGATGCGATTCCCATAATATTTTATGTTGTGGTTAAAACTGATACGCCGAAGCTATAGCTCGGGTAGGTGTTAAAGGTTATTTTGTTTTGCGACTGTAAACGCTCGGCTCTGTCTATTTCTAAAGTTAGGTATTCCTCGGCGCGGTTTTCTTCCTGAAAAGCGGCCTCTGTCTGCCCGTCCCCCCTAAGAAAATCTGAGAGGCTACCGGCTGTTAAATAGTTTGCTAAAAATTCAGGAACATTCGATTCCTCGCCGGCATCCTTCCCGTAGGTTGGGCGAACTGCGGTCCCGACGATAAATACGGATGTGACTGAACTGTTTGCCGGCAGGATTAAGTATCCGTCCAACAGTTTAAAGTCCAAGAGTATGGCGGTACGGTCAGTGTAAGGGTTCTTGGTGTACACCTGATGGATCTCCATGATGTTTAAATCATTGTCGATCTGTACGGCTTTATCTGCTGTCGGGTTAGTGGTAGCCGCCACTGTTTTCTCTACCAGTTTAAGAAGATCCGGCCATTTGCAACGATGCCATGCAGTTTGTGCCCGACTGTTTAATGCCTCCTTGAAAAAGAACTCATCGACCTGCGTAAGCGTAGCCAATCCCGCCGCCATTTTGAAACGGTTTTCCAAGGATTGAAATGTTGCTGTTCTAGCCATTACTGAACATTGGCAATACCAGGATTAACTGGTTGGCCTCCTGTCTGAATATTGTGCCTACGAAATTGGGATGGTGCTCGGTATTGTAAAATGTCGTTCCGATATTGCCGGCTCTGTTCTCGGACTAAATCGATTTCCTGATTAAGAAGAAATTCCGCATTATTTTCTTCGACCTGCGCTTTTTCTGTTTGGCCGTCTCCTCGTAAAAATCCGGCATACGATGACTGGACCAAATAGTCGAAAAAGAAGTTGGGTATATTCTGCTCGTCTCCAGCCTCGTCTCCGTAATATCCGCTTGTGGCTGATCCGCTATTGATTTCTGAGCGAAGATCTTTTCGGTATGTAATAAATACATTTACCGCATTCAAAGCTGTGGGTTCGATGATCTTAATCGAAGGATATCCGCCGGAGTCCAATTCAGTAAGAAATGTATATTCCTCGGGATATCGAGTAGTGGCAGGGTCTGTCTTATGAATACGAAAAACAACATTGGCATCATTTGCCAGTTTGTTGCTCGTTCCGTAAATTCTTAGCTGGTTAGCATCGCTGGTTACCACTGCAACGCTTTCACCAATTACTGTAAACTGTGGCCAGGGATAGCGTTCATGGGCTAGGCGAGCCGCACGGTTAGCCAAGTCTCTAAGAAAACTCGCATCTGTGGCCTGTAATGCATCCAGTCCGGCTAATGCTCGGAACCTTGATTTGAGCTGGGCGTATGTTGCAGTTGCGTAGTTTGCCATAATTTAAAATTGATTAGTGTTTAACTTTGCACTCGGGGTTTGATTTTTCGAAGTCCTTAACGAAACCCTTTGAATCCGACCAACATCCTGGTCTTTCCTGTTGGTGACGAAGGTAAGTCGGCAAGTCGGTTACTCGCTGTAGACGAAAGTTCCCTTTGCCTCCCTCTAAGGATTTAGCGGCTCGGCGAGCTTGCTCTTGCCTTTGGGCATATCCGGCTTTTTCTCGGACTACTGCCTGTTCGTTTGCTTTACGCATATAATAAGCGATTTCCTCCTGAGAGTTACCACTCTTTTTGCCACCTTTTACTATTATATTGAGACTCATTTTAAAAAGGAAAAGGGAGCCGGTTCACACACTAAACCGGCTCCCTATCACACAATAACTAATAATACACCCAAATTAAACGATTGAGCCGAGTGCTCTTGGATTTGCGACCCTAAGAGTCAACATCGTCTCGGATATAGCCCTGCGGCCAGCCCCGTTATCAGGAAGGTCATTAACAGTGATACCCTCAAGGAATTTAAGGGAAACAGTGTCATCGTCGGGAATCAAGTAAGCACGATTGCTATTTATAACTCCTTCAGCTGTGTCCGTTCCTGCGGTAAGCTTTCCACCGGAAGTGTAGGTTCCGTTGCCGGTTACTCCACTAAGCTGAAAAGTGTTTGCAGTTTTTCCGGCAACTGTATGAGTTCCGTTTGCGGCAGTGTTTCCAAGAACTCCACTGATAGTAACTTTGTCACCATCCGAGTAGCCGTGACCATTACAGGTAACAACAACAGGGTTGGCATTCGTTGCCGCTGTGATGTCTTGGGAGATTCCGCGACCACCATGCAACATGGGAATAATGTCGATACTTCCAAAATCGCTTACAAAACTAAGCACTGAACGAATCAAAGTTTTTCCGCTCACATCTTGAGTGAAAGAATAAACTGGATTGTTGGATATAGCCGCACGAGTGTAATCGGTGATCGCATTCATAACTGCGGGACCAGCAAAAAGTTTGTACTCTCCCTTGGCTCCTGAAGCTTCGTAAACAGATTGAAGAAGTCCACGAAGAGCAGATTCTGTTAAGTTGGCGAAGTCTACACGAGATCCGCTGACTGCACGAAAACCTTGCTTTGCGCTTGTGTCGAATGTCGCTCCAGTCGCGGCGGGATCACTCCATTTACCCAACCCACAGAGCAAACTTCCTGCGGAAGATGTGCCAGCGGCTTGGTCGGTTGAGGAACCAATAGCAGTTTCGATTGAGCGTTTAAGCTGAATAAGAGACTTCGCCTTGGAGGCGTTATACAAACCGTTTTGACCATTAGGGGCTACATCTACCATCTCAGCTTGGCGCGAGACAGAAAATCTATCCTGGAGGGTTTGTATTCTATTTGACAGGCGAGCACGGGAATTAACCAAGTCGCTCATATCGCTAAGAGTATAATCGACTCCATCGATTTGACCGGAAATGCTAGGGTCTGCCAGGCTATCTACGAGCCATTCGTTAAGAGTCGCTTTCGGGGCGGCTGATTGTGGTAAAAAACTAAAAAGCGGAGTTTCTGTAGGCTCGACTGTTTTTAGTAGATTTTCTAGATTTTCTCTAGCGCCTTGCACGCTAGTTACATTGTAAGATGTTGCTAATGCCATAGTAATGAGATTTTAAATGTTTTAAATTTTGTTAGATTTTTACAATTTTAGTCCGCTAGAAATGCGGCAAGATCGTTAGCCGAAAGATGGTTTGTGCGATTCAAGATTTTTGCTTTTTCTTTCTGTTTCCGAGTAGTCGAATTTTCGATTGGCGGTGATACATCACCTCCATCTGTTGGAGGTGGAGCCTTACGCTTTTTGACTACCTTCTTGGGAGCCTTTGCGGTTTGGTCGCTTTTTAATGCTTCGATTCCTCTGACTAGAGTGGCGGCGATAAAGTCACCGTTGGGAAGATTATCCAGTAGATTGCCATATTGGCCTCGTAACTGGTTGTAGGTTTCCCTGCGACTTTCAGAAACATCATCGTCCACCGATGAGTCCATCCATGGGTGAGTATTGATCGTGTCTTTACTCCACTCAGATTTTTGTTGCAGGTACTGCCCTCGTTGAGGAATTTTTTCGGTAAGGTATTCGTCCGCTTGGGTGAGAATGTTGCGAATGTCTTCATCCGTGTATTCCTTTCCTTCAACTTCAATGTAATCCTTGCCAATGTGCTGAAGTGCAAATCGCTTGGCCGCCTGTGCCTCACCCCTCAACTTTTCCAAATCTTCAAACGATTGAATGTTTTCCAATTCGGGTTGCTTGGCTTGCTGGCTTCCGCCTGATTGCTTTAAGTTGTCGATTTCTGCCTTGAGCGTTTCGACTAGCTCTTCGCTACTCTTTGCCCTGGCAGTAAGACGGGAAATCTGTTTCAGAGTTTTCTTCAAACCCTTCGACTGAGTTTCCTCTTCGACCTCTTCTTCAACCTCTTCCTCTTCGGTATCTTCTTCCGTTTCATCCTCTTCAGATTCTTCGGTTACAGACTGTGAAAGAACATCTTCTTGATCGGTCGATGCATCTACCTCTTCGGAACTTTCGGAACCTTCCGCTTCAGTCTCATCGACCTGTTGAGCCTCCTGATCCGTTTCAACCTGTTCGACAAAACTTGCCGCCAAATCTTCCACCGATAGTGGGCCTCGCGCTTGATTGTTTTCTGCTCCCGATTGTTCAGCCGGAGCCTCGCTTATAACTGTTTCTGCCATATCTCTGCGTTTGTTGTTGAGTTCGCACTCTCTTGCTTGTTTCTGCGGAGCAGATATGCTCCACCAGCGTCAATTATAGCAGTTTTAAAAGCAGTTTTTTCAGGTAACCTTAAAAATTTTCCAATTATCCTTAAATTGTTCGTGCTTGGCTTTGGAATCAGGGTTGTGAGGGTATACGCTTATCCTCTTTGCCCCGTCTAATTCCATGCATGGGATATTATAAAATGCATCCTGTTCTTCCACATATGCCACCAAAACATCGACCTTTGTGCAGTCGATTGACTCTTTCCCTGTCGATCCCATTGCAGTGGTCAGCATATAACGACCTAGTCCACCTCGGTTTCCGTCTTTCGACTTCCCCTCAGTCCCTTTAATTTGAACTTTAAAAATCTTGCCCGCCGTGTTCATGACCAGGCAGTCTTGTGGCAAATAATCGCCCAACGGCACAAAGACTTCCAGCCCATGCTGAAGTGCCTCCGAGAAAAACTTCTGTTCGTAGAGGCTACCCTTCCTCTTCATCATCGTCATCATCCTCGAGCACCATGTCACACTCGAAATCGACAACATCCTCATCGAGCCACTCCTCGACATCTTCCATCGCGATCTTGGCGATCTCCGTATCCTCAATGTCAGATTCTTCGATCCAACGATTAATCAATGCCCGGTGAGCGTTTTTAAACTGCTGGTGGGGAGTCAGCTTCGGCATTTTCCAAACTTTCAATTATTCGAGTCAGTCCTGCAATCTCACCACTTAGTCGGGCAAGTTTCTGCGGATTGTCCACATGGGTATAGTCCTGAAAATCAACCAGGCACATATCCCGCTGTTCACGAATATATCCCTGAATGTATTTCCATTCAGACATTTCACCTAGGCCGGCTATTGCATCTACGAGATTCATTTTTTTCTTCTAACTGGTTTAACTCTTCGTCCCATACCGACCTTCGATTTCTCAGCCTTTTTCTTTTTCAATTGGCTTTTACTCATCTCCGATTTCAACTTGGGCGTTTTACTCGAAACTCTTTTAGTTGGGCGGCAGTATTCATTCGACTTGCCCTGTCCGCATGGCTTGCCGGTCCGTGTATCCTTCCACTTCTCAGCACCCCATCTTTTCAATGATGTACCCTTGGCGGTCTTACGAACCTGTCCCTTCGACTTCCGGCATTTGGCGATTTGTTGCGATGCTCGGGCACTCGGAAATACTTTTACCCGAGCCTTGACCTTTTTATAGCAAGCGTCTTTTGGCATACTACCACTTTACCTTGTTTGCCCAGTAGGCCGCCGAAGTTTTTCCTCTTGCGATATTCTTACCATGACGAGCTTTGAAAGATGCCCGCTTATTCTTCATTGCTGAACTCTCACCCTTTTTCGGTTTGCCGGCAGTCTTTGCACCCTGTTGGCCGAAACGAATCATCTTATCCTTACCGCCATCTTTAACTAAAACCACATGGGATTTAGTCGGATGGTTTGGGGTCCGCTTCGGCTTTGAATATCCGGCGAATGTTACACCTCGGTAAACCTTACTCACTTTTTCTTTTTAGGCATCTTCTTTTTAACAGGGATCATTTTCTTCCGACCCATTGCTTTTGCTTTATTAGAAGGCCGTCCAACCTTCGATCCGTAAGTTCCTTTTCCGTATGGCATAATATATTTCCTTTTAGTTAAGCGGCCACTGATGTACCTGGTACATTTCCGGGGGCTGTCCCTAGCTGGCCTATTAAAGCGTTTCTTTGCTGGGCTTGCTGTTGCTCGAGCTGACCAACATATGTCTGCATCCGCTTCGCAAAGTTTTCGTCCGTCTGCATTCGTTCCTGCACATCCGTTGCGGGCACTTCCTCCGTTCCCTGCACATACTGCTGTAATACCTGCATTCTAAGTTGTGCATTTGCTCCCTGCTGAGGGGCATTAACGACCTGTCCACTTGCGATTTTGGCAATATCCGCTGAAGTTTCCTTGATCTCTTTATCGCTGGCCTCTTCTGCCGGCATGATAAGCTGACCGGCTAAGTTTGGATCGATTGCCTCAAGAAATTTACGGAGATACGCATCCGTCCTAAATGTTCCCTGTCTATCGTACTGAGCCATAACTTTACCCACAGTATCAAGTTTCTGAATGACCTTTTCCTCATCCTGATTCAACGAGTTCCAAGTGATATTAAAATCATACAGTTCAGCAGTTTCGTCTAAAATTAACTGTGCTCCCTGCTCGTTATTGGTAACCCTGAACCAAATCATGGGTCCGCTGTAAGTCCGATCCAAGCACCATACACGCTTTAAAACCTCTTTCCATCCACTGAGCCAGCAGTTCACCAAATGCTGTTTTAAAACATTAGCCTCGACTGCATCTTCCGCACTCGTTGCCCGTCCTGTTATGCGATTACATAATTGACGAATCTGCATCTCGACCTCCACCGATGCCGGTGAATACCTCGGGGTTTCCATCCATCCGACTTCATCCCTTCGGCGGACAGGAATCTGTGCTCCTGGTCCGATCCTTTCGGGACGGCGGCCTAAAGAGTAAGTAAAGGGGGGCATCGTGGTCATGCTCGCCGCATCCCTCCGGCTGTCCATCTCGGTCTTAACTGCAATCTGATAACTCTTCAGCAGTTCAGGGTATCCGCGAGAGTCCAACAAACGATGGTTTAAATGCTCTCGCGTGATACAAACAAAAGGATATCTTCCCTCATCATAGCCAACCGGTTCATGGAATCCTGCCTCGTCCATTTCGCGGGTCCAGCAGGTCTTGGTGACGATTGGGCAATCATCCTCGTCCAGTTCCTTCCGATAAGTCGTAACCACCCGAATTAAGCCCTCATAGCTTTGATTATCGTAGTCGTAATTCATCATCGAATCGGAGTACGATTCCTCCTCAAAGTAGTCCTTGGACCTCTCAATCGCTTCATCGATCCATTTGGCGTTCCATCCCTCATTCACCTTCTGCTTCAACGCTTCAGGCGAATAGTAATGAATGCAGTGAATGCTCCTGGCGGATTCCAAATCAATAGTATTGGAATCGACAATTAACTCCCTGCCCAATTCATATGCCTTAACTGCCGGACGGTTAACCACTATCTTTTCAGTGGGAATTTCACTCTCTCCTGTCTTCCGTAACTCATTAAGCATCTTCTTAACCCGCCGTTTCTTTAGCTTCGGAAATAAGGGATAAAACATCTCCTCGACTCCCTCCTTCATTTCAGGATCTTGAATTGCCATTGCCAGCTCGGGAGATTGCTGGGCAATCTGCTCGAGGCTGATCGGTTCAAACTTTCTAGTCTTTTCCTGTTTCCAGTAAGTGCCAAAAAAAGTAAGTCCGTTCTGCAATAAATAATTAGCACCGATGGCTGATTCTCTCATCAGTTCATCCATCGTACCCATTCGCCACTTTAAAAATTCACTTACCAGCTTGGCCGAGCCAATGTCACCCGATTCAACGGGGGCGGCTACCAGGTTGGCCTGTGACAGGGCTTGAGTTAAGGTGGCCACATCGCCATCGATTAATGGTGATATAACATTAGGGTCAAGATCACTGGCACCGTCAAAAGGAAAAGCTTCCGGTCCACTCTTCTTTCCATCTCCCGTCTTGCCAGCCCACTCATTAAAGCGAATTTCCCGAGCGTCTTCGGCTTTGTCCATCCATGTGGACAGGTTTGTCTTTGCCCGCTCGAACTCATGCTTTAGTTCGTCCACATCGGGCTTGTCTTCAAAAATCTGTACTTCGTTCTCCATAATTTCTCCTTTAAGATTTTACCATTTTATTTCGTAAATTTTTCAGGGCATTTTGCTCAATCCGATGAAGCGTCACAATCGATACGCCTACAAAATCCGCTATCTCCTCTTGTGTGAAATTACCAGGCTCACGCTCCTCCTCCATCGCCCCCAACGCCTCTTCCACAACCATTTCCCGAAGCATCAGATCGATCCTCCTCTGCATCTGAGCATCCGTCTCATGCTTTGCGATACAGATCATCCTCCCCCTCAATTCTGCGGACAAGCACCATGCTTTTGAGCGGGTGATTGTCATTTGGTCGCTTAATGCACCGAGCTATTCCCTCCCTGTGCTCAAAGTAAATAAGCATAAGACGAACATTCGGGACCATCTTCAATACCCTCGCCTCCTCAATCTCCATTGTCTTCTTGACCTCCTCGAGCGGGACCACCGGCTTGCTTTCCTCCTTATAAATCCGCTGGACTGTCGATCTAGCACATCCCGCCAACTCCGCCACCTTCGGCCAACTCATTCCCGAGTTTCTCGCCAAAACGATCTGCTGGCGAATGCCCACAGGTATTACCTTACTCTTCTTTCCCATTAATATGACCCTCCGCCTGTTGGCATTAATTCGTCCTCATCGATGTACTCAAAATTACCAATGGAAAAATACCTGGCATTATCCACGAAATCCTTGCTCGGACATTTTAATCCAGCACTCGGCTGGTAAGCTTGCATACAACTAATCAGATTCTGACATTCATCCGAAAACATCAGTCTCGGCTTATTATCGAAATCCATATCCCTGTCCCGATCCCATGCGAGCAGGTTATTTATTGCCTGTAATCCTGTCTCAATATCCAAGGCTTCGGCGGGGTGTACGATGATATCTTCATCCGCCAAATCATCTATTATGTTCGAACTCCCCTCCGACTTCTGATAACTCGCCGCTCCCAACCTCGGGTCGATGATCCGTACAACCTCATTATCCCCACATATCTTTTCCATCCTTCGGATCTCATCAGCATAATCCGCCAAGCCGTATCCGTTCGGCTGTGCGGCCTCGCCGGCACTCAGCTTGTCCTTTGTCAGGTCAATCCATCCTCCCCAAGTATCGAAGTCAGGGAACTCCTTGACCGCCCAGGCTACCCCATGCGGATCGATTGCAAATAATACCATTGTCCACGGCTTTGCTCCCGCCGGATCAATCGATAATACCCAATTGGCTTCCGAGAAATCGGGGAGTTTTTCCGATTGGCAGAAGTTCTTGTCCGAAAGCGAAGGGAAAATTGCCCGTGACTGACGAACAGGTACTCCATACGCACGGCAAAGGATCGTTTCCCTCTTCTCTCCCTCCAATTGGTTCTTCATCGCCGCCCAACCGCCAAAGGGGTTGGCCGCTGTATGAAAATACACCACAGAGCTGGCTTTGCGGATGGGCTGTTGGACGAGGGGGACTTCTTCGCCGTCCAATAGGTCCGCCTTCGTTGACTGGATGGTGCGAGCACCGGTGAGCATCGATTTGACTACGCTGTTCCATCCGTCAACGGCGGTGAAGGAAATTAAACCACTTGCCGGTCGAACGACTCCATCATGTGGACTCTCATGGGATCTTGTTACACATCTAAATCTAAGGGTATTGACCCATGACATTGGAACCAATTCATCTGCCCAAAATCCGATGTTGTGAGTGCCGGTTGCCGGTGGAGAGGGACATCCGATTTCCCCTCCCTCGATTGTACTGATGTCCTGGCTCCAATTTCTGAAGATACACTCAGACCGATTAGGCAGAGTAAATTTTGAGGCCGTAAATCCATTGCGAAGTGAATACATGACATATCCGACTTTACCTCTGCCTAACGATTTTAACTCTTTTGGGAGGTATTTAAATACAAGCTTCTGCTGAAATTGAATCGAATTGGCCGATGTTTCTGTTAAACACCAAATAATTGTGCCTGGATTCTCGACTAAGGTCTGAACCACTCTCTTCGCACAAAGCTCGGACTTGCCCGC
>Ga0208434_1000720_pt1 | contig 14847 bp, 11 predicted proteins | sample 13_taG_FD_184086 | JGI IMG/M metagenome (GOLD analysis project Ga0208434, IMG submission 184086) | Marine viral communities from the Subarctic Pacific Ocean - 13_ETSP_OMZ_AT15268 metaG (SPAdes) (version 2) | ecosystem: Environmental > Aquatic > Marine > Oceanic | place: Pacific Ocean | collected... | reverse complement strand
ATCAAGCCTTCATCACGCAGTTTGAATCTGATGTTCATTTGGCGTATCAGCGTATGGGGTCTAAACTCCGTAACACTGTCCGTCAGGTTAATGGCGTAACGGGTTCTACTGTTAAATTTCAAAAAATTGGTAAAGGTGCTGCTAATACCAAGTCTCGTAACGGCGACGTTACTGGCATGGAAGTCGCACACACCAACGTATCAGCAACGCTGACCGATCACTATGCACCTGAGTATATCGACAAGCTGGACGAACTGAAAACCAACATTGACGAACGTCAAGCTGTTGCTCAGTCGGCTGCTTATGCTCTGGGTCGTAAGACTGACGAGCTGATTGTTGCTGCTCTCGACGCTGGCGCAAACAGCACTCAGATTGCTGACACTGGTGGCGCGCTGGTTAAAGGCGACTTGCTGACCCTGTTTGAAACAATGGGTTCTGCTGACATTCCGGAAGATGGCAACCGTTATCTTGCAATGTCTCCTGCTGGTTACGCTGACCTGTTCAGCATCAACGAGTTCGCATCTAGCGATTTTGTTGGCGACCAAAACCTCCCGTTTGCTGGCGGCATGACAATGAAAGAGTTCTTGGGCTTCAAGATCTTCTCAACGTCTGCTGTTGCTGGCGGTAAGAACTTTGCCTACCACAGCTCTGCTATTGGTCTGGGTGTTGGTTCTGATGTTCAAACCGAAGTGAACTATGTGCCGCAGAAAGTGGCTCACTTGGTCACTGCTCACATGAGCATGGGTGCTGTCGGTATCGACGACAATGGCATCTACGAGGTTCTGGACAACAACTAAGTCTGGTAGGGGAGCGGTAGGAGACTGCTGCTCCCCCCTTTCTTGACGAGGTAAGTATGACATCCACAGTAGCTAACAGTGCTATCGACATTTGTTCACGGGCTTTGATCCTTATTGGGGCAGAGCCTATTACTTCGTTTGAAGACAATACAACAGAGGCACTGGTCGCTGTTAATATGTATGAAGACGTAGCGCAAGCTAGTCTCTGCAATACACGCTGGCGTTTTGCTACTGAGCAAGCGCAGCTTAGTCGTTTATCAGATGAGCCAACTGGACGCTTTGATGCGGCCTATCAGCTTCCATCTAACCTTTTGATGCTTAATGCCGTTACTGTAAATGATAACAATACGAACCATACAATCTACGGCGACAAGGTATTTACCAATACCTCAGACCAAGATGAGGTTATTGCTGATTACATCTATCGTGCAGATGAGTCTGATTGGCCTTCCTACTTTACACTTGCTGTCGAGTATTCCCTTGCTGCCATCTTTGCAAGTTCTATTGCTCGGAACGAGGGTCTGACACAGATTATGGAAATCAAGGCAAACAACCTTATGGCGAAAGCCCGTAACCTTGATAGCCAGCAGAACACGACACGCAAACTTACGACTTCGAGGTTTATCACTGAAAGGCTGTCATAATGGCGAAGATTAAGATTCCGCTTCACAGCTTTCAGTTTGGCGAACTTAGCCCATCTTTTACATCTCGTGTGGACGCTGCTGTGTATCAGGCTGGCGCGCAAAAGGTGCGTAACTTTATTATCATTAATGAGGGTGGTGTAAAGAAACGCGCTGGTGGTGAGTTTATTTATAAGTTTAGCGATACTGTAACTCCTGCAAATGAGTTAGAGATTCGCATTGAGCCGTTTATCTTTTCGGATGACGAGCGGTATATCTTTTGTTTCAAAAACAACGCCCTCGATATTTTCTTTATCAACCCGACTACTGGTGAGGTTGACACCACACCTGTCAGCTTGTCTGGCTCTAGCAGTTGCCCGTGGACAACGGCAAAGCTAAAAGAAATTACAATGGCCTCCTCTGGCGATGTAACAATTATTTGCCATGAAACATTCCCCCCTCGCATCATCCGCCGGACTGGGTTGAAGACCTTTGTCTCTGAGGTGTTTGAGTTTGAGGATAATGGTAATGATGATTCTCCAACACACCCCTACTACAAATTCCAAAAGGGTGGTGTTACACTAGACCCTGCGGCTACATCCGGCACTGGCGTTACTGTCGTTGCAAGCAGCAACTATTTTGTATCAGGTCATGTAGGATCGTATTTGTTAATTGGTAATACGCCTTGTGAAATTAAAACCTATGTTAGCGCAACTGAAGTTACTGTCGATATTACTGGCACAATACTTCGTCGCCTTGCGCCAGATTCTGTTGAAGTGTTTGCTGGCACTAGTGCTGTTCAAGTTACTATGCCTCTTCATGGCATGGCTGTTGGTGACAGCTTTGTTATTGACCGCGTGGGGGCTTTGGGAGGTCTTAACGCCTCTCACATGGAGGGAACAAAGACCGTAAGCAAGGTTATTGACCTTAATACGTTTGAATATACTGCTGGGTCTAATGCCTCCTCTTCTGCTATTGGTGGCGGTTCTGTTGAAATCTCAAGCGATGCTGCTACCCCGGAGTGGTATGAGCAATCTTACTCTGCTGTTCGCGGCTACCCTGCTGCCGTAACATTCCACGAAGGTCGTTTGTGGTTTGCTGGCACAACAGCACAGCCCGGTCATGTTTGGGCTTCCAAGTCTGCCAACTTCTTCAACTTCGACATAGGCACGGGAGCGGACAGTGATGCCATTGATCTTAACTCTAACTTTGGTGAGTTCTCTCATATCCGTCATCTTGTGGTTAATCGTGACTTACAGATATTCTCTGCTTCTGCTGAGTCATTCATTCCTGCTTTCACTGATAGACCTGTTACCCCTGCAAACGCCATAATCAAGCGTCAGACACCTTACGGCTCGTCTTATATGCGACCACAGCCCTTTGATGGTGCAACCCTCTATACGCAAGCCTCTGGCAAGATGCTGGGGTCTTATGTGTATAGTGAGGTAGAACAAGCCTACAACACAGAGAATGTGTCTGTGACTGCTACCCATCTGATGCGTTCTCCCATCCAGTCTGCAAGTATTAAGGGCGGCTTTGACCGGGCTGAGTCATACTGCTTCTTGATTAACAATGATGGCACTATGTCTGTCTTCTACTCCTCTCGCGGCGATCAACGCGCTGGGTGGATGCTGTGGGATACATCAGGCAAGTTCCACAGTGTTTGCGCTGTTGACCGCAATGTGTATTGCATTGCTGTTCGCGATCAGGGCGATGACACTAATCGTTACTACCTTGAGAAGTTTAACGAAGAGATGCCGATGGATTACTGCGATGAGTTCACTGGCACTGCTGGTGTGTTTGATGTTAGCAGCCAGTTCTCTGATGGTGCTGTGGTTCGCGTAGTTAGCGGCACAGATTACATTGGCGAGTTTACTGTGGCCTCTGGGGAGGTTGATGTATCTAGCGTTAAAGAAATTACGACAGCTTACATCGGCTATCAATTTACCCCCATCCTACAGACAATGCCTATTGATGCGTTGATGGGTGGCGGCCCGATGACTGCTGCGCCGCGCAAGATTGATATGGTTACTCTTGATTTGCAGGATACTTTGTCTGCATCGGTCAATAGTAAGGATATGATTATCAGGAATGTAAACGATGATTTCTCTTTGGATAGGTCTAAGTTTACTGGTAGAAAAGAGTTTAGGTTAATTGGTATTTCAAAAGACCCGTCTGTTACAGTTAGTCAGTCTGTTCCTTTTGATTTACAACTAAACGGTATGGTTATTGAGGTGACTTTCTAATGTGGCAAGCGGCACTAGCAGTAGGCTCTGGAATCATGGGCAGTCGTGGCAAGCGCAAAGCTGCGCGCGCTGCAAGGCGTGAGGCAGAACGTCAGGCTGCTGAAATCAGGAGACAAAGGTTTGCGGTATCAGAACTCGCCACTCAACAACACGAGCAGCGTTCTGAGGCTTTCAGGGAATTGGCTGATTACAATCAAGCTATGGCTGCATATTCTGGACGAACTGACCGCAGCATTGCTGCGCTGCGGAGGGAAGAAGAACGCAGATATGGTCGAGATGTTGATCGTCTTCGCGCGCAAGAAAAACGCGAAAAAGAAAGTCTTGAAAAACAGGCACAGGCGACCCTCGCTCGCGGTAAAGTTACGTCTGATGTTTATCGTCAAGAAGCGCGTCAAAGTTTATTTGACACCGCATTTAAGCTAGCGAGTTTATCATAATGGCTATTAAAAGATCTCCAGCAGGACAATCATTTCTTAACAAGCCGATTGGTGTTGTTAATGTAACTACCGGCGCAGATAAAGCTTATGCAGCCAGAGCCGAAACAGCCCGACGAGTGGGTGACATTGCCTTTGACTTTGCTAAAAAAGTTCAAGTTTCTAAAGGGCGAGAATGGGCAAGTGAGGTTTTGGTTGAGGATGAAAATGGTCTGCGTGGCTATCAAAAAGTTCCACAACACTTGGGGTCTTATGGTCGTGAAGAGGCAAGCCGTATTTATCAAAAAAGATATATGGATGCTTTTCAGAATGATACTCGCGCATTTGCAAAACAGTTGCGCTTAGAAGAAAAAGATCCTGTTAGATATGAGGAACTTTTTAATGATTATGTAAAGCAAAGCCTAACCGATATTGCCTCTCAAGGCGGTGGTGATATAGCTGCGCTTGTTGCTCCTGACCTTTATAATGTCGGCAAGCTTCATGTAAACGATATTCAAACAAAAAACCTTGCAATAAAAGAAGAGCAATCAAAAGCTAGCTTTATATCTATTGTAGATATGCGTATGGGTGATTTGGCTGGGCTAGAAGGGGCAGATCGTAAGTTTGCGTATGATGCTTTGGTTGAGGATATTAACGATTCTGCTATTCGTGACTATGGATTTAGCGCAACTCAAGTTGCTGCAATGCTTGACAATGCAAAGGATGAAAATGCTTTAAGTATTTTTAATGAAGAGGCACAAAATTTATCTGCCGGGTCTTTGATAGCACTTCAAGATAGACAGCAATGGGATGCGTTAAAAGAATCTGGTCAGTTTAAGGAAACAATTAACTTTATTGAAAGGTTTGATGCTACTCGACTTAGTGAGTTTAACACTCGGATAAGTGGAATTGCCCAAGATCGCAAGTCGCTTCAATCACAATCTCGCTCTGTTGAGTCTTTACTGTTTGGCTTAGAATCCGGCGGTGTAGTTAATAATGCTGAGTCGCGCAACGGTATGGATTCATTATTGCAGTATTCCACGCCCTTTGAGGCTCTTGCCCCAAGTCAGCAGCAGTTAGACATTGAAAATAATGCGGGAGTTCCCTCGGCTTCTTACTATACGTTAGCTTTGTCTGCAAAGAATGGCTTAAGTAATCCAGCAGATATTGTTGAATTTTCCAAAAGATTGGCTCAAACGGATGCGGCGCAATCAGCAAAAGGTCGTGGGTTGCGCGAATATTTTGGTGGTGATCTTGGTAAAGATATGGAATCCCTTTTATCCCTTACAAAAGCAATGGGAAGAATGGGTGATGAAGAGCTTATTCGCGCCTATCAACAACGCTTTGAACGTAACTCTATAGAAAATCTTGAGATTGCTAGGCGAAACTCTGGATTTGAAGGAAGGGATGACGCAAGCTTAAGAGACATTGCTCAAGCTTATGTTGAAGATAAACTTGCTGACTTGCCTTATGCTGCTAGAGAGGAAGCAGTTACTCAAGTCGGATATATGCTTACCTTTGAAACGCCTGGCAATATTGAGTCTGCTGTAGAGGATTTTGCTGCTCGCGCCTATAGGCCTTCTGAGTTTTATGAAGCTTACAGCGAAAATAATTCTTATTCAAAATACATTAACCCGCCAGAAACTTATTTTAATGGTGAGGAACTAGATGTATTTCGAGCCGCCTTTTCTAACATTGGTAAACAAACAGATGCAAACCGATTTTTAGAGCCGATTCAAAGCAGTTCTATTGGTGCTAGTTGGATGGTTTATGAACTAGACAATCGTGGCGCAAAAAGTTTTGTTTTAGATAGCAATGGTCGCCCGGCAGTTTTTTATTCAAAAAACTTTAAGAAGTCTTATGAAGCTCAAAAAAAATTGCGGGCTACCGAACTGCAATTTATGCGAAATACTGCATTAAGTAAAATAAACGATTCTTCTTTATCATCTCCAATGCGGATAGTTGATTAAATGATTAAAACCCAACCAATCGAATACGGGCAACGTCTTTTTGTAAAAGGTAGTGGTGACGCGCCAAGTTTTGCTAAGACTTGGAGGGCAACGCTAGAGCGTGATGTTGCTCCGATTACAATGGCAACAGTTGAGCGTTTGCGTTTTGGTGATGATACTCCTCTTGATGAGTCATTTGATTTTGCTGACGCTGTATTGCAAGACCCGTTTTTGGATGCAAATGCTCGCCATCTTGCTCACGCAAAAAACAAAGAACACTTTGACTTTCTTGCCAATAGCTTGCGAGAAAACCAAGCAAGACGCGATGCGCTTGAAAAATCGGGTATAGTTAGCAATATCGCTGCGGAGTTCCTTAATCCTATAAATGTTCTTTTTGCCTTTCCCGCAGTCGGCGCATCTGTTCGCGCTGCTACTGGATATGGGCGTATCGCACAAGCTGGTGTGGTTGGCGCAAAGCAAGGTCTTTATGCTGGGCTTGCTACTGAGGCTATTCGTTATCCGTTTGACCAATTAGAGACAAAGGAAGAGGCTTTTGCAAATATTGTTGGAAGTGCTGCTTTTGGGGGTGTGCTGGGTGCTGCTGTTCCGGCTGTAGCTAAAGTTGCGCTTGGGCGTATTCCCGCATTGCGTAGTAAGCTTGGCCCGGAGTTTGATCGAGTTGAAAAACAACTGGAGCAATTTGAGCAGAAGGGTGTTGACTTAGGCGAGATTGAAATCGAAGAAGTTACCGAGGGCGTTGGCCTTTCTGTTAGCCGTAGAGAGTTTGAGCCAGAAAAGGTTGACACTGAAACAGGTGAAGTTATTCCTGCTGTAGAGGAAAGTGTTGTTGTCAAAATAAACCAAGAGCGGATAAATAAAGAGTTTGAGTTAGAAGCATACACATCTCCCGAAACAAGTGGCGGTTCTGGTTTGCCTAGCCGTGCGTTTGAAAGTGCAGAACAATATAAAAACTTTCTTTTTAACAAAGCTAAAGTTATTGCTGAAAGAGAGCCTATTGAGGATACCCTTACCAGTTATGGAATTGAACTGGATCAAAAAAATATAACAGGCAAAAAGGCTGCTCAACTTTATGAAAGAAAGCGCATTGAGTTGGAGGACGAAATCAATGCCTTTGCTATTTCTGATACTGCTCAAGGTTTTGGAACAAAAGAAAATGCCTTTACCAAATACCATATGTTTGGCAGTCCTGCGTTTAACGTCCTGCGTGATCCTGATATGCCAGAGGGGATTAAAAGACTGATAGCAACTATGACTGGTAATAATCAGATTGCTTTGAAACGCAATACGGCTGGCTTTGGCACAAATGGTGTCGATCAACAGATGGGGCAGTTTAATGCTAAGTTCCGTGCATTTTCAGAGGATGTCGAAGACCTGTGGGTTGAGGCAACAAAGGGACGCAAAGCCCTTAGAATTAAACCAATTAACTTTTCTGCCGAAGATGCGCCATTTGTAAAGAATGATAAGCTTGAGTGGTTTGCTAACGAGCTAGATATTTACCTTGAGGTTCGAGCCGGGGCAAATATTGTGCTGACTGAAACTCAACAAAAGTTGCATCGCAAAATTCAAACTTATTTCAAAGATTTTCTTTTGATGTCTCAAGACGAAGGTATGCTTCTTGGCAAGCGTAACTATGAAATTGAGGTAGGGCGGTTAAAGAAAAGAGAGCAAGAACTCAACCAAGATATGAAGCGTATCTTGAGTGAGCAAGAGCGTGTAAAGGAAATTACACCGGAAGGTGAAGCGCGTGTTAAAGAACAGCTTGAAGAATTAGAGTTAGAAATTCAATCTATTATTGATGACATAACTGAATTAGAAAGCTGGGCTAAGTCTGCCCGTGCAGTAGAAGAATATAATATCCCTCGCTTTTATGACATTGTTCGGCTAACAAATGGTGAACGTGCTGTTAGGGCGGGAAGAGATACTGCTGACTCGCGTTATTACGAAGAGTTTATTGATGTATTGGTAGAGGAATTTGAAAACAATCCGATTCAATACAGCCGAGATAGTAATGGTAAATTGAAACGCCATGATGCTAATCCACGGGAAGATGCCGAGGCGGTTATTGCAAACATTATTGAGCAGGGACACGAGCCTGTATTTTTTGGCGGCTCACCAAGAACAAAGCATTTGAAGGCGCGTTCTTTGAATATGCCTGACAACAAGATTAAAAAGTTTTTGGTTAAAGACCTTTCTGTTTTTGGCAAGTATGCGGAGTCACAAGGATTTAACATTGCTTGGGCAAGAAACTTCGGCAAGAAAACTTTGGATGATGTTCTCGGTGATATTGAGAAAATTGGTAAGCGCGAAGGTTTAAGTCCCAAGAAGATTGCCAAAGCCAAACAGGCTCTTTATGGCGACTATCTTCGTGTAACTGGTGGTGGCGCCGGCTCACCTCATCGTTGGGATAATCAGGTTGCCCGTGTGCTTTCTAGCGTGTCTGCATATACGCGCCTTCCTGCATCAGGAATTACTGCCTTTGGTGACTTGGCAAACACTGTAGCTGCCCGACCATTTAAGGGAATGGTTTCCGATTTGGTGACGGATTTTAAGGATTTGCAAAAAGTAATTGCAGATGTAGATGAGTTTGCAGAAGTGCTTTCTATGAATCCCAATCTTATTCGTGAGCAGTTAATGGCTGATGCAAAGACTGGTGTGCAGCCAAGCCTTGCTGATAGAATTACGCATTACCCAGACAAGATTTGGTTTCAAACTCCAATTATCGGTAACGATCTATTGCCAATTACTTCTGCAACTCGTCACCTTGCGGCTGCTTATAACACCTCTGATATTACAAAGTTGATTGTAAAAATAGGGGAAGGCAAAAAGGTTAGTGTCAAAGAAAAGCAACAGCTTGGAACATTGGGATTAAATCCTAAAGTTGCAGATAACATTTACAAGCAGCTTAGTAGGAGGCTACCGAGCGGTGAAACCGTATTGCAAAAAAGTGATAGTGGGCGTGTATTTTTTGCAAATAGCAGACAGTGGGATATTAGCACCAAATCTGGGCGTGATGCGTTAGCTGCGTTTTCTGAGGCGATTGATATTGCCACAGATGCTCAAGTAATTATGGCTAAAAACTTTGATAAACCTCGGATTATTGATGGCCTTGCCTTTATTCCTTATCACCCAATTATGAAAGTGTTCGGAATGAAGCCCGACCCCAAAGCCTCTTTGGATGGTATTCAATATGCAAAAGTTCAAACTGGTTTGTTTAAGTTTCCAGTGCAATTTATGAACTATACATTTGGCGCAACCAACTCTGTTGTTGGTCGGGCATTTGATCCGGTGCATGAACGCACAATGCAACACATGGCTGCTTCTTTTGCTACAGGCTTGGCTTTGCTTTATATACAAAAACCAGACTGGTGGTTTGAAAACAAAAGCACAATGGATATAGCTGTTCGCGCTGTTGACCGGGCTGGCATGACCGGCATTTATGGTGATTTGTTGTTTGAAGGTATTCATACGGCTACGGCTGCTGGTGTAGATCCTGATAGCCTACCTATTCGCGGTAAATATCGCCCTACAACAGGAGAGCGATTTGATCCATTGTTCGGCCCTGCACCTACACAGGTGCGTGATTTAGCAAAGGCTGCGCGTGATTATATGAACAATGACAGCACAGCACATGCTAGAGCTTTGAACAGAAATCTTCCTTACCTTCATATTTTGGGTTTGGATGTGAACTTCAAATTGATCCATGACATGACACATGAGTAATGATAGGATGCACCCATGACAATTTTAATTAGCGATAACAGCCCTCGTATCTCTTACACTGCTACGGCAGGGCAGACTGCATTTACAGTCCCATTTGAGTTCTTTGATAACACAGACTTGAATGTGTATATCAATGACACTCTTCAAACGTTGACAACGCATTACAGTGTAACTGGCGGCGGTGGCTCGACTGGCAGCATTACACTGGTAACTGGTGCTACTGTTGGGGATGTAGTTATTATCACACGAGATGTTACGCTCGAACGCACGACTGACTTCCCTACCTCCGGGCCATTCCAAGTCGCATCCTTGAATGTTGAGCTAGATAAGATGGTTGCGATGGTCGCGGATATGAAAGACTTGGCTGATCGCGGTCTTCGTCTGGAAGATTTTGACCCAACTGTAAGTCTTACAATTCCTTCCAAAGACAATCGTAAGGGAACAGTGCTTGCGTTTAATGAAACAACTGGTGCTGTTGAAGTCGGCCCAACTATTGCTGATACAAACACTATTGCTCAAATCAAAGCTGATATTGCTACTCTTGCTGACATCCAAGATGGCACTGTTGCGACCAATGCAATTACCAATCTTTCTGCCGTTTCTTCTGATGTTACAACCGCAGCATCAAATATTACTGAAATTCAAAACGCCCCTGCTAACGCTGCAACAGCCACGACCAAAGCAAGTGAAGCATCTGCATCTGCTGCTGCTGCCGCAACCAGCGAAACTAACGCTGGCACATCTGAAACAAATGCAGCCTCTTCTGCTACTGCTGCTGCTGCATCCGCTACCTCTGCGTCTAATGCACAGACCGCAGCCGAGAGTGCAAGGGATAGTGCGTTAGCTGCATACGATAACTTTGATGACCGCTACCTCGGTGTAAAAAGTTCTGACCCTACTGTTGATAATGATGGTGATGCACTGGTAGCCGGGGCGTTGTATTTCAATAGCACTTCTGGTGATATGAAAGTTTACAACGGCACATCTTGGGTAGATGCCTATGCTGATGGCGCGACATTGGTGTCGAAGTCTGGCGATACAATGACGGGCGATCTGTATTTTTTACAATCAAACAAAATTAAAATGGGTGCTACAGATCTTAATGGCAATACTCATACAATTGGCAATGATTCCAATGACAATATTGAAATAACTACAAGTTTTCAAAAAAGTATTTTGTTAAAGCCCGATTCAGGTGTTTTTCTTTTTGATGGTGGCTCATTATCAATGTCGACTACCGCAATAGGCATTAACGTGAATGGCACGATTCAGGGTAATGGGTTATCCCTTACGAGCGGTGGACAATTTGGTGGTAATGTTAGGGTTGGCGGGGCTATTGAGTTTAGTGGTCTTGCGCCTACAATGGACTATGACTTTGACGATAGTGGCTATGTAGGATCAGATGACGCGCTTGATTACGCCCAGATGGGGACAGGCAAGGCTACAGGTGTAGATATTTCTTCTGTTGATACTATTACCCCTTCTTGGTCAGCCTTGTCTGGCAGCACCTATTCGGACAACAAGTTTCGTATTATGTCTGCTCGCGGCAACGCAACCGATGCACTGAGGATAACAAGCTCATTAACTGCCGAGGGTCACGGCGACACAACAATTATAGGCAATATTAACGCAGATGGTGTTAATACACGTATTATAACTGGTCTTAGTATTAGTGGTGGTGATGTAGAGCTTCTCAGTAACGACTCAAGGCGCGTGAATATAGCCGCTAACGGCGATATCTCCTTCTTTGAAGACACAGGCACGACCGCAAAACTCGAATGGCTAGCTAGTGATGAAGACTTAAAGTTTGCTGATAATAGCAAAGCCATCTTCGGTGCTGGCTCTGACCTAGAGATTTATCATAACGGAACAAACTCTATTGTTGCTGACGTAGGGCAAGGCACATTATCATTGCAAAGCAATGGTGCTGGAATAACACTGTGGGATAGTGCAAATTCTCAAGAGATGGCTCAGTTTTACACAGGGGCTGTCTCCAAAGGTGTTACGCTGTCAAGAAATGGCGTTGAGAAACTCGCCACCACCGCCTCAGGCATTGATGTCACTGGCACGGTCACGGCTGAAGGCTTAACAATAAGTGACGATTACCCGCAAATCGTATTTACTGATACAAACCACAACCCAGATTGGACGCTTATAGGCGCAAACGGACGCATTGGCTTTTATGACGCGACTAATTCCGTTGAGGTAGCGACAATAAATTCCACAGGCATTGATGTCACTGGCACGGTCACGGCTGATGGGCTGAGTGTCTCTGCTGCTTCTGGTTCAAATATTAGATATGACGTAGCTTCATCTAATCCTCATACAAATCCTATATTACATTTAGAAAATCAAAACACAACAGATGGGAATGTAGCTGCTTTAATGTTATCTGCTGATAATGCAAATGGTGTTGGAGGTTCTGCGTATATTTATGCTCAATCTGAAACAGCTAATCAAAAAGGTAATTTACTTTTTGCCAGAGAAGATGGTGCTAATAATCCAACTACTTCTATGAAGTTATCATCCAACGGCGACATCTCCTTCTACAATTCGGCTGGCACTAGTCAATCTCTCTTCTGGGATGCGGGTGAGGAGCGGTTGGGGCTGGGGACGACTTCGCCTAGTACAAATCTTCATATATCTGACCCTAACCCAGCAATTAGACTGGAAGAAAACGACGAAACTTCCCATTTTGGCATAATTCAGTTTAACAGCGACGCGCTTCGTATAAGGGCTAGGGCTAACACAGCCAGAGGTGGTATTAGGTTTGAAGGCCAAAACGATATAAACACAGTAGAATATGCAAGGTTTAATAATCAAGGTTATTTGGGCATCGGCACGAGTTCGCCAGTTAGAGCTTTGCATGTAAATGGCGGCACATTAGATGCAGTGGCTCTATTTGAAAGCTCTGATTCCAAAAGTGGTATAATTTTTAAGGACAGCACCACAACGGCTGCTAACGGTGTAGGTATTTTCGCGCAAGGTGATAATGCCACCATATATACTGACGACACAGAACGCATGCGCATCGACAGCAGCGGCGAAATTTATATTGATGGAACTGGAAGAGCATCCTCTAACAATGGTGCTTATACTGCTTTAAGGAACGGCGATTCTGATAACATTGAAACTTATAGAATTGGAACTGGCACACGCAGCCATCATAATTTTTATAACGGAAGTTTTGGCAACCGTGCTTTTGTTGGCGCAATAAAAACAAGTGGCTCATCTACATCTTACAACACCACATCAGACCATCGCCTAAAAGAAAACGTCACTGGCATTACAAATGGCATTGAGCGTGTTAAGCAACTCAATCCATCACGTTTCAATTTTATTTCAGACCCTGACAAAACTGTCGATGGCTTTCTTGCACACGAAGCGCAGACAGTTGTTCCTGAAGCAATCACTGGCGAGAAGGATGCAATGCGTGATGAAGAATATGAAGTCACGCCAGCCGTTTATGAAGATGTGGTTGTTCCTGCCGTTTTGGATGATGATGGCAATGAAATTGAAGCTGAACGCACAGAACAACAGCTTGTCACTGAAGCGGTTATGGGAACACGTTCTGTGCCTGACTATCAAGGCATCGACCAAGCCAAACTTGTGCCGTTGCTGACCGCAGCCCTGCAAGAGGCAATCGCTAAAATCGAAACACTGGAAGCACGGGTCGCAACACTTGAAGGAAACTAAATTATGGCAAACTGGACTATCGCAAACTTGGAGCGTAACACTGCCGATGGCGGTGTAACAGTCGCACATTGGCGCGTCACTGAAACGGAAACAGTTGGGGAAGGCGATGATGCCGTAACCTATTCTGCTTCCTCTTATGGCACTGTAGGCTTTACGCCTGATGCAAGTGCTGACGGCTTTATTGCTTTTGATGCCCTGACCGAAGCTAATGTGCTTGGCTGGGTGCATGAAAGCGTTGATAAAGACGAAACCGAAGCTGCTCTGGCTGCTGATATTGCTGGGCAGAAAACCCCTGTTACTACTGACGGAGTGCCGTGGTAACGTAAATTAAAGGAGAGACTAATGACCGAGAAACAAACAAACGTCATTACGATTAACGACAAAGAATACACTGAAGAGCAACTCACAGACGACCAGAAGGTTTTGATTAATCATATCACTGACCTCGACCGCAAGATTGGCTCTACTCAGTTTAACCTTGACCAGCTTAATGTTGGTCGCCAGGCATTTATGAATTTGCTTGAAACATCATTAGAGACAGAAGAGGCTGAATAATGGAAACCCTCATTACATATATTACAGCATTGATCGCAGCAGCATCAGCTATTGCTAATGTTACCCCTTCTCTCCGGGACAATGAATGGTTGGCAAAGATTGATGACTTTGTGCAGAAGCTTGCCCTTAACTTGCGTAAAGAGAAATGACAGACGAAATGAAATCCACCGTTGACCTTGCAAGCGGCGGCGTAACGCTCGGCGCGTTCTTTGATGCACTGCCCGAAGTTGCCGCTTTGTTTGCACTGGTCTGGTGGGTCATTCGTATTTGGGAAACTGACACGGTTCAAAAGCTTTTCAAAGGTGACTAGCCGTGAACTTTGGCGAGACACTTCTTGCTTACTGGCCCATCCTCACCGCAGCGATGGCTATGCTCTGGTGGTTCAGTCGTGCAATATCCAATCTGGAGAACAAAAACGACAGAATGGATGAGCGAATGAACGATGCCGAAGACAAACTAACCACCATTTTCTCCTTATATAATAACTTGATATCGCGTATGCTGGACGAACGTAAACCTAAATAGGGGTAAGGTTTTGGCATACGCGACTGTCAGAAATGCAGTCCAAATCGGAAGGGTCGGTGAGCTACTGGCTCAAGCGGTCTTTGAGGAGAATGGCTACAAGACGGCTCGTGTAAATCACGAGGGCTTTGACTTAATCATCTTTGATGATGAGGGTGAGAACTACCGCGTCGAAGTCAAGGCGTGTTCCGTTAGAGACGGATACAACCACCGATACCAGTTTATGACCAGTCGCGGCAGCAAGACCAAGCGCATGATGACGACATCAGATGCAGACATCATCTGCTATGTTGCTTTAGATATTCGCC
>Ga0208434_1000714_pt1 | contig 14901 bp, 7 predicted proteins | sample 13_taG_FD_184086 | JGI IMG/M metagenome (GOLD analysis project Ga0208434, IMG submission 184086) | Marine viral communities from the Subarctic Pacific Ocean - 13_ETSP_OMZ_AT15268 metaG (SPAdes) (version 2) | ecosystem: Environmental > Aquatic > Marine > Oceanic | place: Pacific Ocean | collected... | reverse complement strand
ACAATTTTCAATATATTCAAACACTCTATCACTTGTACCACCAACACCAACAGACACACCAGTACCAACTAGTACTGAGACTCCTACACCTACGGAAAGTAGTACTCCAACACCTACACCAACAGACACACCAGTACCAACTAGTACTGAGACTCCTACACCTACGGAAAGTAGTACCCCAACACCTACACCAACAGATACCCCTATCCCAACTGCAACAGAAACACCAATACCTACGAGTACTGAAACACCAACTCCCACACCAACAGACACACCTATTCCAACTGCAACAGAAACACCAATACCTACAAGTACTGAGACTCCTACACCTACACCAACCGATACTCCAATCCCAACTAGTACTGAGACTCCTACACCTACACCAACAGATACCCCAGTACCTACAAGTACTGAAACACCAGTACCAACAGCAACAATAGAGCCCACACCTACAAGTACCCCTATTCCGACTAGTACACCTGTACCTAGCCCAACACCAACAGTAAATTTATGGGTTCCAACACCTGACGCTTGGTTTGATGCATCAGACACATCAAGTTACACACTGTCCGGATCAAACCTTACTTCAGTAACTGATAAGGCGGGTAATTTTAACATTAATGTGGATGGAACCCCGACAAGAGTTTCTAATGGATTAAATAATAAAAATGTGTGGGATTTTAACGGAAGTGAAAGTTTGATCAGCACAAACAGTGGTCCATACGCAAGTGGTGGTAACCATTGGGCAATAGGTGTATTCCAATTTCATACCACAACATCAACAAAAGATTCTTTTTGGAGTGCGGACGGTGGTAGAACTTATGCAATAAGTAGTAGTAATAGTAGTAATAATTGGTACGGTGAAATTGATTATGATGGTAGTAACAGTATTGTTAACGGTAAAGCTAGAAATACTTTCACACAAGGTATTAACCAATCTACATGGGCAATAGTTGCAGTAATTGCAAACAAAACCGATAATGAGTTTTATGGTAGACTAAATGGAAGTATCAAAACTAATGTAGACGTTTATAATAATTCAATGAATACCAATTGTACTGATCTACGTATGATGAGAAATAGGTCAGGAGTAAAATTAGACGGGAGAATGGCAGAGTACTTCCATTTTGCATCTTACGTAGGTGGAGACACTAATAACTACAGTGAAGTGTGGAAGGCAGAAGGGTACTTAGCACATAAGTGGGGACTAACAAGTCTTTTACCGTCTAACCACCCGTATAAGAATAATCCACCCACAACATAATTTTAATTCTTTATCTGAATATAACTAATGTTTTTACTATTTATATAGAAAAGTAAAAATGTCATTAGAGATCACAGGTTTTTCAACTAACTTAATTGAATGCAGTAGTAAACTCGCAGGTGATTGTTGCCCAATAGACAGTACCTTGGATGTAAGACCTTGGGCCTACGAAATTAACAAACATGGTGGAACCGATTCGTGTGATTATATAATTAAAAGACGACCTGAAAAGGGGTGGACACTCGACTTTGTTTTTAACAGAGAAGAGTTACCGTGGTCTGTTGGTAGTGTTTTTTACTTTTTTGGTGTGAGGGATGAAAATAATCCATCACTATACGCGGATAACAATCTCTCTTTTGGTTTTACCTCTGATGGAAGAATACAATGGAATGCTTACAGATATTCGGGTAGTTGTGTTAATGATTCATATAAAGAAACTTTTTATCTAGATTCTGGTGTAACCCCAATACTTTGTGAAAATGGAACATCAAAAGATTTTAACATAACAATTGTTTTTGATAGACACTTAAGACTCACAGAGTGTGATATTCCTAATACGGGTGGTTGGAATGATTTAATAACAGGAGATACGATTACAAACGCAATGGATATCGTACTCTCAGGTGCAACCGAACAAAACCAATATATAGAAGAACTAAATAAAGATTGGAACGACGAAAGATATGCAAGATTAGGTACATTAAAAATATACCTCAATGGTTGGCCAATATATAAAATAGATAATTGGGAGGAAATTATACCATCTAATAGAGGTTTTCAACCGTTCATTCAATCATGGGGTGGAGGAACAACAGGATCTGGAGGTGTACATACAGGTGTTACAGGTTTTAATTTAAAACGAATTAAATATATAGAGGAACCCCTTAATGCATTACAAGTAAAACATCATTACATAACATCAACTAAACCTTTATTTGATATTATTGAATGTCAGGATAGGTGTGAGGAAAAAGAAATAATACCTTTTAGTGAAAGAACAGTTTATTACGAAGACGACTCGGATGGGGACGGTGAGAGAGACATAATTTATACAGAAGGTGAAGACATATTAATAATATAAAATATTTATAATAATGGCATTTAGAAGAATATCAGATTTAAGTTCAAGTTTACAACCATCAGGTGATGGTTTATTACCCATTTCAGAGGGAGATAAAACTTACAAAGTTAGTTTAGACACAATAAAAAGTCAGATTGAATCTAACTTGGTGGGGAGTTTTGCCGATAGTTCTTCTCTTGATACCCTAAGTGATCAAGTTCAGGGTAATGTTGATTCTATTAATTCGTTAAACCAATTTACCTCATCCGCTGATGATAGATTAGTTTCTTTGGAAACCTTTACGGGAAGTTTAGATGACACTTTTGCCACAGATCTGGAGGTAACTCAACTTAGAAATTATTTCAATTCTTATACCTCTTCCAATAATAACATTAATTCAGAACAAACCGATTATCAAAATTCCTTAGGGGACAGATTAAATAGTGTAGAGACCTTTACGGGAAGTTTATCGGACACCGTTAATGATATAATAACTATTGAAGGTAGGTTAGATGACTTGGAGATTGAGAGTGGGTCAATTAGATCCGAATTTAATTCATTTACCTCATCTTTTTTATTAATATCTGAATCTTTTGATCAAAGGATTTCAGCATTAGAAAATCCTTCATCTACACCATCACCGACAGCAACACCTGTACCACCAACATCAACCCCTGTACCAACGGCAACGGTGGAACCTACACCTACACCTGAACCTTTACAACCAACTCCAACATCAACGGTAGAACCAACGGCAACTGTAGAACCAACACCAACAAGTACAGTAGAACCTACACCTACACCTGAACCTTTACAACCAACCCCAACATCGACAGTACAACCTACACCGACACCAACGGCAACTGCACAACCTACACCGACACCAACGGTAGATTTTACAATATTAGAATATATGATGGTTTGGAGAAGAAATACAGTTTCAAACGGAATGTCGTATGATTTTACAAGATTGGATGAGAATAATAATTATTTCTACTCAAATGAACAAATAAAATGTATTTATGAAACTTTCGGAACAGGTGGTGGAAACTTTTGGAATATTGCTGTAGGAGATAATAGTGAAGGATTAATGTCAGTTGGGGACAATTCTTGGAATAGAGTTTCTCTTGGAAACCCAACTAATATTGTCGGTAGCTTCAATTCAACAACAAGAACAGTTTGGAATGATCTTACAGATCGTTTAGGTAACGGTGTCCAACATTACATTGTTACTTTTGTTAGTGGTGAGGTTACTGAAATAGTTTCTTTTGACAGTATTGGTGATGTAACTGGTTGTGTTCCTTATGTGGATCCAACCCCTACACCAACTAGTACGGTTGAACCTACAAGTACCCCGACACCCACACCCACATCAACACCTGAACCTCCTGTATTAGAAAGTATTTCAAGAATGGGTAGTTTACAGGTTGAATCGGGCGGTATATGGGATAACGGTAACAACGCGATGTATTATTTCAATACTGATAACAATGCATCAACAAATCTTGGAGATGTAACTTGTTATTTTACTCAGTTGATATTAAATAACCCAAATCAGTATTACGCCTTTGGTAATAACTCATACAAGATCTCAGGGTCAACTATGCAGGTGGGATCACAAATGTATAAAGCTAACGGTGATCCAGAAGATTATGTTTTTAAATCAATAATTCATAATGACTCGTTTAACGCGTTTAACGATAACTTTACTCATGGGAATACAATAACATATTACGAGACAGACGGTAATGGGGTTATAACGTACATAACAAATCACACAATTTGTTCTCAAAGTACCCCAACCCCAACAGCAACAGATGTCCTTGAACCTACACCGACACCAACAGTAGAACCAACAAGTACTCCTGTACCTAGTCCAACACCTACCGCAACCGATCAACCTGAAAATACTCCTACACCAACCCCTAATGAAGGACCTCAACCAACACCAACACCACAGGTACCAACTGCAACTCCTGTACCTAATCCAACAAGTACACCTGTACCTAATCCGACACCAACGAGTACTACGAACATACAAGACATAACTTTAGTTTTTCAAATTAATAATGATGGTGGTGTAAACCCATGGTTAAATGGTAGTTCAACATATAACGATGTTCAAAATCACTTATGTACCTATGGTGCCAATAGTTGGAGTCAAAATACAAGGCAGACTACGGGTGACCCTAACAACCCACAAACAGGTGATAGATTTTATGCGGGTGGTTTCCCTATAGAACCGGCACAAAATATTTTATACAAATATAATAATGGTACATCAGTTTCTGATTGGAGATGGATAGAGATAGGTGGTAGTGGGTACATAACTGTTTCAGGATTTACGTGTAATGCACCAACACCAACATCAACTGTAGAACCAACAAGTACACCTGAACCAAATCCTACAAGTACACCTGAACCAACACCTACAAGTACACCTGAACCAACAAGTACTGAAACACCTACTCCCACAAGTACAGTAGAACCAACACCAACAAGTACAGTTGAACCTCTACAAGACATTCTGATAATGAAAGAGATGGATTCAAATTCAGGTACAATGTATAATATTTTAACGGGTAATTTTAGTGGGGCCCAACAGTTCCTTTGTAACAATACAATAACAAGTGGAAGTGGACAATACAGACAAACAAGTGGAGACCCGACTAACCCACAAAATGGGGATATACTTTACCATAATGGTAGTTTAGCAATAAACGCCCAATTCGGATTTTTTTGGAATGAGAATAATGATGTTTCAAATAAAGACACTTGGAGATGGATTACAACCGATTCCAACGGTGTAATGACAGTATCTCAATTTAATTGTCCAACACCTACACCCGTTCCTACTAGTACACCTAATCCACCGACTTACTCATTAAGTAGTACTAATATTAGTCCTGAGGGGGGTAATTTAACATTTACATTAACAACCACTGGATTACAGGATGGTGACATAGTTCCATTTACATTAAGTGGTACTGCAACAATAGGTGACGATTATTCTGATGTTAACCCAAAAGAATTTGAAATTACCAACAATTCGTCGACATACACGGTAACAACATTCCAAGATAATATTACAGACGGAAGTGATGAAACAATTGTATTGACATTAGATACGGTTGACAGTCAAGGAAATTATACGGGTGGTATTGCTAGAACTGCATTTATTGGAGATACGTCTCTTACACCTACCCAAACACCTGAACCAACATCTACTCAAGGACCAACACCCACAAGTACAGTAGAACCCACACCAACACCGGTACCATCTACTCCAACACCAACACCAACAGTTTCTTTAACATGTTTAGATGGTGATAACGATAATACCGTAAACTATAGTGAAGTCCAATTTGGGGCGGGTAATTATTATATTTTTAATGGGAACTACGACACGTACCACACAAATACGGGGACTTATCTATTGAAGAATGTATCTATTGGTCACCCAATAACAGTATTAAATAGTGGTAAGGAAAATCTAATTTATGTTGATGGTACACATGCAGGAAGTAAGGTAGGTTCTGATGGAAATACGTATAGTTATTACTACGGAGACGTAATCATAACTGTCCAAGGAAATTATGGAACAGTAAGTTACGAATGTTACTACCATGGATATATGGGTGGTCAGGATAACCTTGTATTCAGTAATACATGTCCAATATCCCCAACACCTACACCAAATAGTACGGTTGAACCTACGGCAACACCAGTACCACCAACATCAACCCCCGTACCAACCCCAACAAGTACAGTAGAACCTACACCTACACCAACTGTAGAACCAACACCTACAAGTACTCTTGTACCTAGTCCAACACCTACACCGTCAGCAACCGAGACTATTAACCCAACCCCAACTCCGACAATACCCCCAAGTCAAACACCTCAACCTACCCCCACGAGTACACCATCGCCAACAACAACGGTAGAACCAACAAGTACTCCTGTACCTAGTCCGACACCAACAGAACAACCTGAGACCACACCAACACCACCCCCTAATCAAGAACCTACACCAACACCACAGGTACCAACAGCAACCCCTGTTGGTCCGACACCGACACCTACGGTTGATGCCGCTAATACGATATTTGTTTATTACCCATAAAACTTAATAGATCATGACAAACGATAAAATAATAGAAATAACATCACAATTAAATCGAACAACTACTGAAGATATTGTTTCGGTTTCATATGGTACAAAAACTATAAATGGTAAATTAACAAGTGAAAAATCTATAGTTTTTACCGTTAAAGAAAAAAAACCTTTAGAGGATATTGATGAATCAGATAGATTACCATCAACAGTTGAGATAGATGGTGAGACGATTAAAACTGACGTTATTGAAGGTGTAGTAATGACTCAACAGGGTTACGCACAATCATGTGATCCACAATTCTATTCGTGGCAAGGAATACCTCCCGCTAACAGAAATATACATAGACCATTAATGGGTGGGATCTCAATGACTAATTGGGATTCATTAGGTGGTTTTGTGGGGACAATGGGTCTTATTGCGGTGGATAATGATGATAACACTTTAGTTGCAGTTTCGAATAACCACGTTTTAGTTAATGATGCGTTTTTAACGAGTGAAAGAAATCCTAATGGTATAAGAACTAACGTATTCCAAAATATATGTACACAACCTAATGATGGGGCAAACACGGGACCAAATTTTAAGGTAGGAATGGTGAAAAAATATGAACCTATTAGTTCTAATAACAAATCTGATTGTGCTTTGATGGCCATAGATGATATTAGTTTAATTGATCCCTCGGTTTCATGGAATCAATTCGGTATTACGGGTATGACCCATGCACCAAGATTTGCAACTACTCAGGAAATAAATGTTATGTTGGAGAACCCAACTCAAGAATATTATATATCTAGTAGAACTACAGGTGCTAAGGGACAACAAGACACTAAACTTTTAAATTACGCTTTGGGTAGTTCTGTATTAATAGGTTATAAAAAACAAGGTGTATTAACTAACGTGTATATGGACGATACGTTTGAATTAGTTGCAAGTGGTTCTACCACCCCTGCGGGTGATTTATGTATTTGGCCATCAGCGGGTGGAGATTCGGGATCCGCAGTTTTAGCAACAATAAATGAAGAATTTGTTATTGTTGGTCTTTTATATGGGGGAAGATATATGCAACAAGATGAAACTCAAGTGGGTATACACACCCTATGTAACAGAATCGATAATATTGCAAATGATCTTAATATACGTGCATGGGATGGTACTTTTAATGGTGTTACCGTAAATAATACGGGAGGTCCATTAACATATGTTGTTAGTGGTACAAGTACTAAGAAAAAAATGAAGGTTGGTGGTCTCACGTTTTGGCAACATGGGTTGATTAGTGATTCTGTAATGCAACCTGATCCAACACCTCAACCAACACCAACATTAGTCCCTACACAGGTACCAACCTCAACACCTCAACCAACACCAACATCAACAGTGGAACCTACACCAACACCAACACAGGTCCCTAACCCAACAGCAACGGTAGCACCAACACCGACACCACAAACTTTACCATTCTCTCTTTCTCTTAATAGGGAAAATGTATGTACCGTAGCTCAAGTAATATTAGAAATAAATAATGTACAGCAAGGTGCGGTTATTAATATTATTGAGGGTGGTATTCTTACGGCCACACCAAGAAGTGCAACAGTTACTGTAGGTGACGTAATAAGAGTTAGATATAAGTCAGCTAACAACACTAATTCGTGTAGTGAGTATGATACAACAAGTGTTTCTCTAACTGATACATCCACAGGAAATGTATTATCCGCGGCATCACAGAATACATCATTATATACCGATTATGTTCATACAGTTCAAGTTTCTGATACAAATATTGATTGGACATTTGAACTTTCCAACAATCTCGTGTAAATAAAAAAATAGATTGAATATTTATTAGTATGGAATTTTTTATACGAAAAGGGGCTACAGACCCATTATTAAAATTAAGGTTGGTTGACGACGGTAAAAACGATAAGTCTTCTTTAAACGACTTATTAGAAAATGCCGACATTAGGTTTGATATGATCGATATTGAAACAGAGGTTCCTGAAATTTTAGGTGGTGAATGTTTATTAACAACAAGAACCAAAAAGTATGACCAAACTACAGAAGAATATTACATTACATATAGGTTCACATCAGAACAAACAAAAGAATCGGGTAAATTCGAGGGAATAGTTAACATACAATTTAGAGACACAGATTTACTACCCACAAATAAACTCATCGTTCCTATTAAGGAAAAACTCTACATTAACATCATTTAGAAAGTGCGCAAACATTAATGGAGAATATATGATATCCGTATTGATATTATAACTTATTTTTCATATCTTTGTATTAATTAAGGCAAACTATCCAACTAAGGGTAAGCTAATGTGTCATCCAATTTTAATACAATGAACGAAATTATTTCCCAAGAGGTAATAGAAGAATTCCTCAACGGTTCGGACCCTGAAGAGTATATAACAGGATTAGAATATGAGTACCGAACAAACACAATCTACAAAATTATTCAACACCCCGAAAAGGGTAAAATCATTAGAAAGGATAAGTTAACCGCATTCTTGTGGGTTGACGATCTTACTGGTTTAAATTTCTATGGTGATAGTAAGGCCAAACAACGTCAGAAAATGTCGGAGTATGGAATCACTATTGAAAAGTTAGATACTGCCGATAATGAACGTTTAGAGAATGGTTATAATTTCTTAGTTAAAAGTAGTCAAGGTTATCGTTCACTTCTTAGTTTTTTTAGACAAGGGGGTTTAAATCCGTGGGACGAAGAAATAAGAAAACATTTTATACTACTTAACCCTAAAGAACAGTATCTCATACAAAAAGAAAAAAGATTATTTAAGGGTATTGAAGAATATGAAGATGTACATAGATTAGTTTTTGATATTGAAACAACAGGTCTTGAACCCGAAACAGATAAAATAATTCTAATTGGTTTAAAAGACAATAAAGGTTTTGTAAAGATTATTAATGCATTCGGTGAAGATGGTGAAAAGAATTGTATAATCGAATTTTTCAAGTGTGTTGAAGAACTTAAACCTACAATCTTCTCTGGTTATAACTCCGCATTTTTCGATTTTCCGTTTATTATTAAAAGGGCCGAAATATTAGGAATAGATGTAGAAGAACATACTAAGGTTTTTATAGACCAAGGTATGAAAGAGAGGGAAGGTATGTTGAAACTTGCAAATGAAGTTGAGACCTACACCCAACATATGATTTGGGGAATGAATATTCTTGATATCGCCCATTCAGTTAGGAGAGCCCAAGCAATTAATTCTGACATTAAGTCTTGGGGGTTGAAATATATTACAAAGTATTTGGGTGCCGAGAAAGACAATCGTGTTTATGTAGATGGTGCGTGGATTTCTAAAATATACTTGGATAATGAAAGTTATTATGTAAACCCAAAAACAGGTAACTATAAGAAAATAGGTGATCCCGGTACTGAGGGATTATTAGAAAAGTATCCGAATCAATTTGAGGTATGGACAGGTAGAAAAATTGTTGAACAATATCTTGATGACGATTTATATGAAACTATGGTTGTTGATGATTCATTTAGTCAGTCAACATTCTTACTTTCTAAAGTTGTACCTACAACCTATGAACGTATATCTACTATGGGTACCGCAACACTATGGAAACTAATAATGTTAGCTTGGTCATATAAACACAATTTGGCAGTACCTGAAAAACAAGATAGGAGAGCGTTTACGGGTGGACTATCAAGACTACTCGCAGTGGGATATGCAGAAAAGGTGGTTAAGTTTGATTACTCCTCACTATACCCTTCTATTCAATTAGTATATGATGTGTTTCCTAAATGTGATGTTATGGGAGTACAAAAATCCATGTTAAAATATTTTAGAGACGTACGTATTAAATACAAAAAATTAGCGTCTGAACATTACAAAACAGATCCCGAACTATCGGAAAAATATAACAGGAAACAATTACCTATTAAGATATTCATTAATGCATACTTTGGGTCTCTATCTGCACCTCACGTATTTCATTGGGGTGATATGGATACAGGAGAAACAATCACATGTGTTGGTAGACAATGTTTACGTATGATGATAATGTTCTTTGAAAAGAAAGGATATAAGTCACTTGTAATGGATACGGATGGTGTCAACTTCTCGTGTCCTGACGATGTTGATGACAGAGTTTATGTATCTAAGGGTCTTAATGAGTTAGTAGAGGGTGGTAAAACTTACAGAGGTGCTGAGGCCGACACTGCAGAATTTAATGATATTTTTATGAGGAATGAGATGGGATTAGATATTGATTATGTCGCACCTTCCACAGTTAATGTTGCTCGTAAAAACTATGTACTAAAAAAACCGAGTGGGGGTCTTAAATTAACGGGTAACACAATTAAGTCTAAGAACCTTCATGGTTACATTGTAGACTTCTTAGATGAAAGTTTAAAGTTAATGTTGGATGGTAAGGGACAAGAGTTTTTGGACGTATATTATAAATATATTAGTAAGATCTATAATAAAGAAATTCCATTATCTAAGATTGCAAATAAATCGAGGGTAAAATTATCTGTAGATAATTACTTAAAGTCCATGAAAACCAAAACTAAAAGTGGGGCATCTAAGGCAAGACAAGCCCATATGGAATTGGTTATAAAGAATAATTATCCCGCAGGTCTTGGAGAGACAATATATTATGTAAATAATGGTGATCGTAAGGGTGATGGTGATGTTCAAAAAATCACTAAACCCACTAAGAAATTTCAAAAGGAATTCCTTGAAGAACATGGGTACCCTGTTCCCGAAAATTATATAAAAATTAACTCTTTCATGATTACCGAAAAGGAGTTAAAAGAAAATCCCGACATGAAGGGTGATTATAATGTTGCTCGTTATATTAATACATTTAACAAAAGAATAGAACCATTGTTAGTTGTATTTCATCCTGACATTCGTAATGATATTATTATTGATAACCCCGATGATAGACCTTTCTTTACAATAAACCAATGTAAGTTGGTCAATGGGTTTCCGATGAAAGAAGGTAGTCAAGATAGTTTTGAAGAGGTTATGACATTATCCGATAGTGAAGTAATGTTTTGGAAGAAGGTTGGTAGGGATCCTTATTTTATGTATTTAGAAGATAGTCTTGAACACGTAGACCAATATTGGGTACAAAAGAATAGAGATGCTGTTAATTTTAAAGTCCCAAGTAGTCCCTCCCAAGAAGGTGATTTAATTGAAAGAAATGGTCACGATTATGCGACACACACTGATGTAGATGTTTAAATCATATTAAAAGGAGATGGCATCGCTCTGTATTTTAACGATTTGTTGAGACTTTCGGCCTCATTTCCTTTTCTTTCCAACATTTTGTCAGGTCTTAACCTTTCTAATCTTTGTGATAACTCTTCGATAAGTTTTAGTTTCTCATCTTTACCTTCGGTTAATAGGGATTGGTAATCTAATTTAACTTGACTGTCAGGTACTTGTAGGTCACCTGAAAATTTAGAATATACCCTTCCTAATCCTTCTTTAGAGTATGCAATAAGACATTTCCTAACCCATGTTTGTGCAGGTCTATTAAGATCTTCCCACACTAATTCTTCGGTCTCTATATCGGAAGGTAATTTTACAACATCTTTATTTTTATCTAAACAATCATCCCTGTCTGTAGTATCATAATACCAATACCAAACATAGTAGTTATGTTGTTGTATGGAACCAAAATCAAACCTACCACCAGGTACGTTAGCCAAGTGAATATATTTTTTACCTTCGGGTCCTGCAGTTATACGATAAGTCATTTCACCACCGATTAATCGGTTTTTAATGTTCCTATCTTGCATACGTGATAATAAATCATAAGCGGGTAACATAAAGTAAGAACCTGAAGTTCCCATTTGTGCAAAACCACCTACACCACCTGAACCTACACCACCAAGACCACCGAATCCACCTAAAAATGGATCCACAATAGAGTCAGTCAATTCTGCACGTGTAAACCATAACAGTTCGTTTATTTCACGACCCGCAGGAATTTCGTACACTTGTTGATTTCTAACAAGTTCTATTTTGTCTTTTAGTAATTCAGAATCACCACCCGCCTGTAAACCGACAATTTTTGAATATGCGTGTGAGTATTGTGTTTCATAGTCTAATGATCTCGTAGTAAACGCTCTCGTCAAAGATTGCGTATCCACATTTAACCCAGCTAAAGATGACCACTGAGATTCAATTAACCAATCACTTACATACTGTTCATATTCATCTAAGGATAATTCTAAGAAAGTATCCATTTGTTCTTCGGTCAATTCTATAGACCTAATAGGTGCCCCTAAAAGGTTAAAAACTTGAGTATAAAGTTTGTCTCGATTTGCCGGTGTGATAATAGTGCTTGCCATACTTGATTTATTAATATAAATAGTTTATATTTAGGAAAAACAGAACAACAATTTTGGATTTAAATAAAATAAGACTCAAACATCGTAAAACACTTAACATATGGAGGTATATTTCTCAAACTTCCAAATTCAATAGAAAGTTTAGTAAAGAAATAACAAGAATTGTTAGAGAAACCCATTCAGGGGATGAGTTAAGATGGAGATCACCTATGGGTTCTGTTGGTGATGGTTACTACAATTACGATGAAGATACTAAATCATATAGTTTTAGAAGTGGGATTAATTTTATTAATACGGGTTATTCTTATCAGGAGTATATTGAAAGGGTTTTAAATGAAAAATATGGTATTAAATTACCCTATGAAACTGATAATGAGGGTAAATATATTGATGAGACTGTAGAAGAAACTTTGAAGGAGTTTTGTTATTATTTAGAACTTTATAAGGAAGATTTTCTTTTTGATGGTGATATAAAGAATCACATCGATCTTATAAGATATCGATTAAAAGTAATATCTGATCGTTCGGAAAAATTAATAGAAAATAATTTTAAGAACATTTGGCCCGATTCAATTAGTTACCTTTCGTCTACAGGAAATGGAGGTAATATAAAAGATTTTAAAGGTATTGATGCTGAGGTAGTATTTGATCACGGAGTTGAAACTGTACAGTGTAAGGAAGTAAGTTTTATTGAGGAAAATGATAATACAATCAATATAACACTAACAATGGACAGTAAAAAATATTCAAATATCAATTACTACGCATTTACACAAGACAAGAATTATATTGTTTTTAAAAACGACTCAGAGGGTATAGAAATTTTAAGTTCTATGGAGGGTAATGTTTATTCTTTTAATAAGAACTTAATTATATGTTCTACGTTTTAATATTTTTAACTAACTCACTACCAAAACTTTCAGAGTATTCACCATCACCCATTACCTGATCTATTATATCTTTCTTTTTCTGTAATATATTATAGATAGTCATTTCAATAGTATTTTCGAAAACGGGATAGTAGACAAGTACACTGTTCTTCTGTCCATATCTATACGCTCTGTCTTCTGCTTGTGAATGATCAGCGGGAACGAACGATAAATCATTAAAGATAACCGTATCTGCTGACGTTAAAGTTATACCAACTCCTGCCGCTTTTATATTACCAATGAATACCTTTACTTTATCTTCATTTTGGAATCTATCAACGGATTGTTGTCTCCTATCCTTTGACATCCTACCGTCTAACACTACCGCTTTCTTCCCATATTTCTCATAAATCATATCTAAAGACATGGTAAAATTGGTAAAAACTATCACTTTTCTACCCTGTTCTAAAACCTTGTCGATTAGTTCACAAGTATGGTCTACTTTCTCTATTGCGATAAGTTGTCTTAATTTCATTAATCTATTAAGAGTAACCGTAAGACTCTCTTTCTTCCTATTTTCTTTACTTATTCTTAAAAACTCACTTAATTCATCATCATAAAATGAATTTTTTAGTTCTAACCATATTGGGGAAATTATTTTTTCGGGTAGATCTAAAATATCGGTCTTCATTCTCCTTAAGACAACCGCTTTAGTTTGTTCTCTTAACTCATCTAAATTACTCGCACCACTTGTATTCCATATTTTCCTACCACCAACTCTAAATTGGTAACCCTTACAATATCTTAAAACATAACTCTTCCAATTAAGTGTTAGAGGTGAGTTTACAATTTTTAATAAGTTGAAATAGTTAATTGGTCTTGAGGTCATGGGTGTACCCGTGAGTAACCAAACCTTAGGTATTTTTGCAAGTATGTCATTTAACAGTTTTGTTCTCTGTGCCTGACTATTTGAGATGTAGTGTGCTTCATCAACTATTGCTAAATCAAACCCTTCATTTAAAATTATTTTATATGCGTCACTATCCTCGGTATTCTCTGTTGTGTGAAAGTTTTTAAGTATATCATAGTTTATGATGTAATATTTAAAAGTGGACCCCCACTTCTTACCTTCAACAATTAATACATTTTCATCCGAATAGAGTTCTATTTCTCTCTTCCAATTGATTTTAAGGGATGCTGGACAAACTATTAATACCTTTTTAACGTCACTCTCC
>Ga0208434_1000711_pt1 | contig 14955 bp, 5 predicted proteins | sample 13_taG_FD_184086 | JGI IMG/M metagenome (GOLD analysis project Ga0208434, IMG submission 184086) | Marine viral communities from the Subarctic Pacific Ocean - 13_ETSP_OMZ_AT15268 metaG (SPAdes) (version 2) | ecosystem: Environmental > Aquatic > Marine > Oceanic | place: Pacific Ocean | collected... | reverse complement strand
TGCAAGAGTATATTGATATGCATTGATAAGACTAATAGCGGAGTCGAATATAGGTGAAACGTTATCGTCTACAGAGTTTAGCGAAACTTTAGCGATAAAGTCTTGGCTTGTTCCAGTAGCAACGTTTACTACATTTGATTGACTTCTAATTACTCTTGGTGATTCCTGCATGTACTCTGTTCTATCATCAGAAAATGCTTTATCAGGTAATACGCCATTAAACAATTGATAATCTATCGATGTTTTAATTGTATTTGCTGTGTAGAACAATGCTTTAAAGTAACTGAGTGGAATATCAATAACACCATCTACTGCAATGCTACATCTAGCTCCACTAGTTGCGCCGATGATGATATCACCAGCCTCAAAGTAGTTAGTAGTTGAAGCAGAACTTTTCTTAAGATGTAGTTGATCTGATCTAAATTTATTGTAGTAAGTTACAATACCACCTTTAACAAGAGTTACTTCTACTGGAGAACTCGTATCAAACTTACCAGATTCAGTACCAACAAGAAGAGGCTTCTTGATAATCATTACATCACCATCTGTATTAATACTTACGATAGGTGAAAGATGAACTGAGTTACTTGTACTCTGTTCGATTAACACATATTGATTAGCAGCAAATGGGAATGCGTTATTGTTTGCTGTAGTAAGTTTTAGATAATTACTACCTTCGTCAGTACTATCTACAGTAATTGAAGATGTGATATTAACAGTAGGTACCGTTGAATATGCTATCTCATTTGGTAAGAAGACGCCATTAATATCTTCAATTTCAAAAAACTCCATGTTGTCAGGCATAAGATTAATGTGCGAGTCTAATGTAGAGAATGTATATCTATTAAGTCTAAACTTAATATCTTCATCTTGGTAAGACCTCCACGCAGAGTTATTTGTAGAAGTAAATAGAACACCTGTACCCCAATCTTGAGACACCACATTACCAGAAGCTAGATCAAGTCCGCCAACCTTTGAAGTAAATATATTAAAGTTTGGATTATTACCATCTGGCATGACTACAAAACAATACTCACTATCTAGTGCTAGACGTACTGGGTTAGGGAAATTAACAGTTGTTGCTACGCTACCATCCGAAGAGGTATTGATCACATCAACAATGTTACCATTAGCATCAAGTCTAGTTGAGTCTAAATGAACTTTACCGAATGGAAGAACGTTTTTAGTTGGATAACCATTTTCAACTTCACGCAATTCTACAGTAACACCTTGTGTCGAGTCTTTCGTTCTAAAGAATATATCTAAGGAATCGATTAGAACATACCCAGACCCAGCTGCCATTTCAGAACTAGTAAAGAATGTTTGTGCGATTGGATCTCCACCAACACGTCTCATTCTCGTACTAATTCCTGTTTGAATTGTTTGTGTGTCGAAGTTAACTGTTCTAGTAGTAACATTTAACGCACTTGTTGTCAAGTCTAAATTGTATGCTCTGTAAATAAACTTAGCATAAGAAGTTCTTGCAGACAATAGAGATTCGTAAGATAATGCATCAGAGATTTCAAGTGCATTATCACCGATGTAGTAAGTGCTTGCCGGTATTCTAAACACTGCACTAATTCTACCAGTATTATCTGATAGTAATGCAATTTCACCACTAATCGTTTCTCCGAATGATCCTAGAATTTCAATGTCATTAACATCAACTTGACCGTTTGCATCAGGATTTGGCATTGTGCCTTTTGCAACATGAGTAGTTACATCATCTTCTGCAAAGTAAAACTTGTGAAGAGTATTAGGTCTTAGGCCCCATACAAAAACTTTAACATCGTTTGTTTCAATAAAGCGATTAAACTGAACATCAGTAATAAAGTTCCCTACGTGTTGATTGACATTAGATGTAGTACTACGTAGAGCTGTGGCAGTACTCACAAATGTATCAGTAGCCCAATTGCCTCTAATATCTGTTCTTGCAAGGGTAGTAGTTGATTCTGAAATAGTGTCGATAAACCCACTAGCATCTAAAGTATCAACTAAATTTAATAGTGGTGTTGCTATGTCAATATCAATATTAGATGGTGGTCCTGGTATTCTATCAACCCCACTATCATATTCTGGAAAGATAGCACCTTGTCCAGTAAATAGGTAGAAGTTAGAAACACAGTTTCTAAATTGTGTTGCAAACCTTTGATTTAAAACACTTTCTGAACCAGTATTTGCTTTTGTGACAACATCTTTAAAGTAATCTACGTTATTACTATCTGTGTTAATATCACCTCTTTTTAGATGAACTGGAAACTCTCGTATTGCAGGAGTTAGTCTTTCACGACCTGTGTCAACTGCGGCTTGATGCTCTGCTGATGTTACATCTGCAATAGATAGATTTTTCATGGGATCAACTAAGAAGCCGTTCTTAAATCTATTGAGTCCACCGGCATCAGTGATAAGTAAATCTTTAGTATCTGTTTCTAAAAGACTTAATGTAGTAATCTCAGTTATTGCATCAATCTTTTTAGCCATCCCATCAATCTCTTCCATAGTGTATCTTGGATGCGCTCTGTTTTCAACTTTAGCTGCATAGATGCCACTATTTTCGATAGCATTACTAATTTGTTTTACTGATGCTAAATTTAGTTCATCAATAACTCCTGGTGCTGAAGGTACCAATGCTGGTTGGCCCTCAATTAGTTTAACTTCACCATACATGTCAATTGCTACAGTGTCTTTTCTAGGCATGTAGTACTCAACACTAGCTGTAATTTCACTTACGTTTGCTACTGAAGTGATGACAGTACCATCAATATTTTTTGCTTGACCTGCATACAATGAGTTCTGATACACACTACCTACTGGTGATACAACTGGCGCACTTGAGTCGCCCCCAGTGTGATAGTTTACTAGAGGTACAACCGAAGGCCTAAAGTCAATACAAGATGAAAGCTCAAATGTAGTTCCGTTTAATGCTCTATATAAAGGTGTAGATGATATATCAGTTGCGCTATAGCTACTACCAGTAAAGAAGCCTGCACCGTTATTTGTATTGTGTTTGTAACAAGAGAATGATACTAGTAAGTTAGAGTTTAGAACCATGTTTAAAGTCTGACCAGTCTTCAACTCAATATAAGAATAGTCATACATACCATCTTTTTGATTTGATACTAATTTAAACTTATTGGTAACATCTTCGATATATGTAGTTTCTGGTGTACTACCAGAGGAATTGTAAATCCAAACTCTATCTAAAGCATATGCATCTGGTACACCTAAACTTGCTCTTGTCGCACCAGGTGTATCATCAACTGTGCTAACAGCAGTTTGAACTTTAACACTTATGTTTTCTTTAGTGTCTTGTGTAGTTGGTATAACTCTTTCATCAAAGTAAATTCTTGTTGTTTGAGGATTGACATTACTTTGTAGAGTTAATTGCAAGAAGGAATCACTATTCGAGTCTGTTACAATACCACTTGACGTTACATTGATTTTTGCATTATTACCATCAATAACTAAAAAGTTATCATTATCAAGAGGTGTTCTAGTTCCAACGAATGGAATGTTTATTGTATTGGTAGTTGTACCTGTTGAAGCTGTGTAAAAAGTTCTACGTACATATGACAAATCATCTACTTCAGTAACACCGGATTGATTAAAGCTAAAGATCATCGGCGCAGATTCTGTCTCATTAAGACCAGGATCTACTGTACACTTTTCTACTGTGCTTGGACCAATACCTGTAATAGCTGTTTTTAGTTCATCATCATTTTTTCTTAGATTGTATACATAAATCTTACCATCTTCAACATTAGATACAGAAGCTGAACCTATGATGTTATTACCATTATCGTAAAGATTATACTCTGTTCCATCTAAATCAAACTTAGTTACAATCCCAGAGGTTGTAAAGTAGTTACCATATCTTGCACCAACAGTTTGTTGTGTAAGCGTTTTAGTATTACTAAGGTTTGTTAGTGGTAGATATCTAGTAGCAAGAGTTTGTACTTCATAACCTCTTACATATGCTTTACCTGGAGATACTGTAACATATTGATTGTTTACACCACTCTCGTTAATTACTTGAGTGTTTACGTTAAACCCACTTACAACATAGTTTCCCGATTCGTCATATGTTCTTCTTGCTAGATTATCATTGAGTACATTAAATTCGGTTGTATCTCGAATTTGAATTGCAGACCCTCTCTTGTATCGAATGATAGCAAAGAACTCTTCTGGTTCTGCATTTTCTGCATACGAAACAAGTAATGGTTGCAACTTAAGTCTATCAGCACCAGGAGCATTAAGATTATTATAACCCTGAGCGTTATCTAAAAGTGTTTGGTCTTGATTAGAACTTACAATGGTCTCAACTATTGTAAAGCCAATTGATACATCATCTGGAACAGAGTTATACTTCTGAACGATAAGTGTTTGAGATGAGACGTAGTTGAAGTGACCTTTTTGGTAAACGATACCATCTTCAATAGTGACACCGAAAGAACGACCTACGTGATTAGTGAATGTAGTAACAGTTATGTTACCAACTCTATTACCATCTGGATCAAAGATTTCTAGCTCTTCGCCTGCTTCAAATTGATCTAATGTAACATTAGCGCCTGTGGTCGTACCAGTATATTTGATGTAAAAAGTTTTTAAATCTGGTGAACGTGTTTCAAAGCCTTCTGATGCAGAAATGATTTCCGCTTTAAGACCTGACGATGCACCTCTAACAGAGAAGAAACGTAAATCATCTTCGTTTACATCAGCAATACTTTCAGCTTCTAATGCTGTTGCTCTATATGGTAAGAAAGAAATGAGACCATCACTAGCGCCTGTGATACCAGAAGTATCGTCATCTAATTTAACAAAGAAGATGTCTTGTAGTTCGTTAATGCTGACACCTGTAATGATAGTGCCTTCTTTATAGATATTCGAACCAAATCTTTCAACTTGGCTTTGTAGCATTGTCTGCAATTGAGTTAGTTCACGGGCTTGCACTGAACGTGCAGGTTTGAACAAGACACGCACGAATTGTTTTTCGATATCAAAATCGTCGAAATACGGATCTACATTTAAGTCTGTGTTAATACTCATCTATACTTTCTCTCTTCTTAAAAGTCAAAAATGAATTTGATTTTTTCGGTTGTGTCTTCTTGTCTTGTGATCGGTTTAAAATTAGCAAAGTGATATAGTGTTCCACTTAATGGAGCATACTCACCATTCGTAATACTATTTATTCTAAAATTAATACCGTCTGTTGTAGTGTAGTTTCTCTTAATTTTAGCTAATGGACTATTCGCACCGACTTCAAAATCTGAAAAGTTATCATTGCTATAATCTGTAACGTATATTGTGGTAACGTTTGTGGCACCATCATAGACCGCAGAGTTAATTATAGCAGTTAGAACTTCTCTATTATTTAGTGAGTTTGGATTAACGATTTGTTCAATAACGTAGCCACTAATCGCAGAAGATGCATAGTTTCCTGGTACTGTAAGAACTTTTCTATTATCAAATGTTAACGGAAAGTTTAATCTATTTGCAGTAACACCAACAACGTTTTGACTTTCAAACACTCTATCTATAGAAAGCTTTGTGTCGTTTTGAATTTGAGTTACAGTATAGTTTTGACCAGAAATAACAATGATGTCATTAACTTCAAGCTCTTGTGTGAAAAATGTAGAAGCACCATTTACTAACGTACTATTGTTTAGAACGCTAATTGAGCCAGCAAGTACAGTTGTAGAGGCTACTTCATTATTAAAGTTAGGTCCTCTCAATAGTCCTACTTTAGTGTACGTACCTGTGTTAGGTATACGTGTCTCTGAACTCGAAATTACATTAGCAACAACTCCGATATTACTCATAGCAAGTTCTAATATAGGATTTGATCCATGACCACCTTTGGGTGATATGATTGGTCTTAGTGTAATAGATCCTTCTCTATCTGTCAACCCCTCTGGCAAAACAACCTTTGCAGTAGCGAAAGTATATCCTCCACCGAAGTTAACAATTTGAATATCTGTCATACGACCATTTGTATCTAAAACTGCATAAGCAGTTGCATCTGGAGAGATGTTAATAATTTCTGGATTCGATGATTCCCCTAAGTTGCTTTTAGAGATTTTAATCTTCGGTAAGATTTGACAACTCAAAACAGTGTTCGATGGGTTTGGGTTAGTCTCTGTAGATATTTCTACAACATCAGTAAAGCCTGCTGGTCTTTCTGACGCTACGATATCATATACAGAACCATCTACTACAAGATACATACCAACATATGAATTGCTATCTGCTCTTGCGGTGAAAGCTGCATCTATTTTAATTCTTGAAACAAACCCAGTTCCACTTTGCACAGTGTTTTCTATATTACTTAAGCCAACTAGATAAGGTAAGAATAAGTTTTGAGCAAAAACATCGTTCTCAACGATTTTAATATTGTAGATACCATCATTAGATGCGTCTTTAATATTTTGGTTATCTTGATCAAGAACAGGATTAAATGGTAAATCATTAATAGTTTGGTGACGTGTGTATTCCGATGGCTTTATTTCAAACATATACTTCCAGTAATAACCATCACCAGTAAAAAAGAATCCATCTTCGTCAACTTCAAATATAGCTGCCGATGGTAGTACTGTAGAAGCGGCACCGTTGTTATTCTTAATACACTTGTATACTCTATAGTTACCTTCGTTGATATTACCCTCTAGGACAGTTACATACATGTTAAGAATAGATACATCTGATCTATCATCGTATTCGTCATAGATAGTATCTTCTACCCACAATCTCTTTTGAAAAAGAAATCTTAAGTCTGAGCTAACAACTCTTGTTCCAAAAATTACACGACGAAGAAAATTGAATTTATCATTCTGCGTATTCGTGACCTCACCATCTTCATTGTTATATGAAGAACCAATAATATAGTAAGAGTCACTGTTGAAAGTGTTATAAAACTCTCTAGCATTTTGAACTCTAAAATTTTCAGTAATTACTTTTGCCATCTCTCAGCCTTTTAAATTTCTATAGTCTCTAACCCAACAGTCTCAACTGCGATTAGATTTTCTAGGTTCTCTGTTGTTAGTATCTCGCCGTCTTCAGTAGAGAAGTCTTGTACATTAAATAGCTCTGTATCAATCTCAATATTAATGTTAGGTACTAATTCACTTCTTGTATTTATAAGTGGTGAATTGAATAATTTTGTACCTGCTACAGAAAGCATGTCTTCTACAACTTCTGTGTAGTCGCTTGGTGAGATTTGCGAAGAGATTTCATATGAATATTCTTGATAGTAATAGTTATCGTGTATTACTCGACCAGGTTCATTTAAGAATGATGTAGTTGTTTGTGATACACCATCAGTGAATCCTGTACCAGCAACTGTTGCTACACCCTTTGCGACTACTGTTGGAACAAGTTGAACTTTACCAAAGTCATCTAATTCTAATTCGCCTAATTCATCTCTCTTTGCTCTATCTGCTACTAAGTCTACGATCTCGCCATCGGTGTAATTGTATCCTGCGTTAGTTACAGTAACACTTTCTATTTGCCCAATACCAAACGTTGCTTCTGCTTCTAGTATAGCATCAGTACCTATCTCAGCACTTTCTGTATCTTTTCTAATACCCGCTATAGTGTAATCAATCTCTCGTATGGTTATTGGCAGATCGTCATCTAACTCATAGAAAGTTCTGTGACCAAAGAAGAAGTTATCGTTAGCATCTCTACGTAAGAATTCAGCTTTAGCGGTATAAGAGTTTCCGTTAAATAAAGTAATTTGTTGTGATGCAATGTCACCTGGTATTAGTAGTGGTGGTTGACCTTCGAAGTTAATTATGTAGTCGTGCTTTTTAAACTTAGAGAAAGTTGTTTGTTCTGCAACTGCATATGCTTCGTTGATATAATCAAATCCATTATCATAAATAAAGAATCCACCAACACCACCAAGTGTGAATTGCTCTTCAATAAATGCGTCTTCAAACGTAGTGTCGATATCTACTACAGCAACGTTTGTAGGTGACCCAGACATGTTGTAGTTTGTGTCATCTAATCTTACTGATAAAAAGTCGCTTATCACATCGGTAATTAGATTTACTGTTTCTGGATCATGTAACTCATCAACAGCGAATGAAGCTGAGTCATTAAACGTACCGAAGTTCTTACCTTTAAACGTAACTGGCGAACCGCCTACTGTACGTTGTAGAGTAACATCTGTGAATAACCAAACATCTCCAGAGTATGTCCAAGTTAGACCGTCTTGAGAATAGGTATCACCATCACTTGGTGTACCTGGAAAGTTTATGATAGATGGTACTTCAAATTTTTCTGCTGGAGAACATCTCAAGAACAATAGAGGCGGCTCATACTTAATAACAAAGCCGTTCGATCCAGAGTTGGGTTCTACAATCACTTCATTTTCTGTAAACTCACCAAAGATAAATTTACTAAACTTTTCAACAATTTTCTTTTGAGCATCAGTGTCGGTGAACTTAGCTGCATTATAAAATATCTTAGAATCCGATGCAGTAATGATTCCATCGATATTTAAGTCACCGTTTTGAAATCCGTTTTCGTCAATCGCTTGAATGAATGTATGAAGTTCTGCATCGTGTAGTGTTCCACTACCGTTCGCTACAGCATCAAACTCTTCTTTTATTTGTTCTATTGTTAGACCTGATACAGTTTCTGGCTTGACAGGAATAACTTGATTAGATATGTAGATATCAGTAATAGTATTTTTTCTATACAAGTCAATCTTCGTACCTAAATTAAAAGCTTTTTCTAAAGGCTCACTTAAAGTAATTTGATGTAATGTTTGACCTGTTGTAGTAACTGATGTGATACCATAGTATCTTCTACCACCTTCTATTCTAATAGATTGTGTATCGGTGGGTGCATCTTGTCCTGGGAAAGTTGTAACAAAAATAGTTGGATCAAACTCAGAAGCGTTTTGATCTAAAGTTAATCTACCTTGATGTAAAGGAACAGTGTATCCATAGCCAGGCTTATTAACTTTTAAATTTAATTCACCAACTGATCTTTCAGATACTTCTTTGATAGACACTCTTCCGTATCTACCCTTTTCCGATCTTGCTCTAATGATCTCACTTTCAGTATTACCAGTAGCCCTTGCTTCACTTTTTAAAACATCTAATGATATTAAAGAGCCAGCAATCTTTGGTTGTTTGAAAGAGATGGCACCGGTCTCAACATTCACTGTTCCCAATCTATCGTCAATATTAAACTCACCAACAAGATCAGATAAAAATAAAACAGGAGTAATAGAACCAAAGAAGTTTTTAAATGTTATTTGATTAATAAACGCATTAGCTTTTGAAGTGTCGCCTATAATCTTATCGCCTCTTTTGAAAGGATAATCTTCTACAGATGTTACACTTTCCATTTCGATATAACGATTAAATGTAAATACAGAGTCAGATGGTTTTAAAAGACTTGTGCTTGGATAAAATATATCAATTTCTTCTTCAAAGAACATTCGAAAGAATATTCTAATACTTTCTTCTGTGCCCTTTGTTGTGTAAATATCATTAATGTGTTTAATAATAAAACGAGTATCTACAACACCTTCGAATGGTAGTCCGTTTAGATATTTGTTTTTGAAGTATTTTAGAAAATTATCATAGGTCGTATCAATATCACGAATAGTGAAGTTGTCTCTATGAATTCTTGTATCTAAAAATTCATAATACTGTTTGGTAAACTCAACAAAAAGGTCCCCTTCTTCCCTAAACACATCAGGAAATTGAAACGGAATGTCAGACGCTATTTTGTTTCTTATGTTACGCATTAGACTGAATCCACGACTACATTAATATCTTTTTGTCTAATTTGTAATATTCTATCTCTTTGACTTATAACATCATCGTTAGCAGTTTTTACACTTAGTCTAATCGTATCACCTTCGTATCCATCAAAGATTATGCTACTTAAACTAACTTTACCAGTTGCGTAATCAATCGTGCCTATGTTTCTTTTGTGAATACTAGTTGTAGCCACATTAGACTTGACTGCAAAGATGATGCCTACACCATCGTCTTGTAGATATACTTGCTCACCATCGATAGTAAAGACGGTAGAAGTTAAAGATGATTGATATGTAGATAGACCATTATCTTCGTTATATGGATATGGTTGATAAAGTGCATTATTGAATTCAAACGTAGGACTCTCTCTTAGACCGATTGGTGGAGTGTAGTCGATAATAGCAGAAGACTCAATCTCTGTACTAATGATAGCTACATCAATTGCATCAATCAAATTAGCTACTTGAGAAGAAGGATATCTTGCATTAAAGCCATTGATATTCTTGTCTGCATATGACATGATAGCATCATAGATAAGCGTTCTAATTTGATTTGCTTGCTTAGGAGTTTTTAGAACATCGTACTTAACTTTCACATCTAGTCCAACATTCAAGAACTTAGTAGGTACAAAGACAGGCTCAATAGTAAGAGGCGTTTTGTCCTTTAAGTACTCTCGGAATGCAGATAACTCAGATGCTGTAGCACCTTCTCCATTCGCAACATCTACTGCGATAACGACACGCCCATATTGAGGTGTGTCTAACTCATCACCACCAAATACTGATACTGAGTTAATGTTAGGAAAACGTCTACGCAATAGAACATCGTAATCTTTTTTAGTTACGGCACGTTCTTGAATTTGTTGTGCTTTAGGTGCAAACATTTTAATCGAGTCCAAAGTCTCTTCGTCTCTACCGCCATCAGAAAATACTGTAATAACAGTTGCGATAGATAATGCTTGATTTAAAGTTCTATTTGCTATTGAAATACTAGTAACGCCATTTGCTTCTGCGCCATTAGTAATTCTATAGTTAGCTAGAATAACATCTGTTGAAATGGGTTCTACGCCAAAAGTGTTCTTACCAAATTGTACACTATATCTACTATCTTCTTCTGGTTGTAAGTAAAATACTTTATCTGATGAAGTTACACCAAAGATGTCACCCTTTTGAATATATTCTACACCATTTACTGTAATACGTAAACTAGTTGTGTCTATGTTTGAATTAGATAGAATTGGGTTATCAATTGAGACAGCTTCTTCTACCATACGACCTTCATATACAATAACACCATTTATGATAAACGTATTACCAGATGTTCTTTCTGCAATATATTCTTGCTCTGTTATAAACGAATATGTCTTATCTCCACATCTTGCGTTGAACTTAGTATATCTAGGAATCTGAAAGAAGTTTGATTCTTGATCCGCTAAGATAGTTAAGTTTATAGTTGCGTAAGATGAACGTCTACTAGAAGGTAGATAGTTTAATTCTTTTGCATGTGACACCACACTATTTTTATTTTGAGCGGAGTCAAGGAACATTTCTGAAATCACTACATTGTTATAGTATTGATTGTAGAATGTATTATACGCTAAAACATCTAGTAGCACATTAAGGTTAGACCCTTCGAAATTAAAATCAGCAAAACGATCTTGTGCTTGAAGATACGTCTTAAATGACTCTTTCATTTCAAAAAAGTCTAACTGATTGATAGGTGTGAAATCTGACATTATCTGATCCTAGTTAGTGTTACATTAAATGTTATAGGTGTCTCTCTATTTATGACATTAAATACAATATTAACGACTGCTGTATTGTCATCGGGCCCAGTAGCAATATCTAAACCTATTACATTACATCTTGGCTCATTATATTCGATCATTGCTCTTAGTTCTTGCTTTGCAGTTTCTATAGTTACTGGGTCAAAGTTTTCGAAAAGCATATCTCTAATAGAGCTACCAAAATTAGGCTGAAATAATCTTTCACCCTTTGAAGTAGTTAACAAGTTTTTCAAGGATTGCTTTACAGATTCCTCATTCGTCTTACGAGCAAGGTCAAAGTTCACAGGACTTAACGTGAAGTCTGTGTGAAAATCTGAATAGATTTCTCTTTGCTTTTTAAGAGGCGTAATAATTGCCATTGTGTATCCCTTGTTTACAAGTATTTATACTAAGTTTAACCGTTTCTAAACAGATTAGCTTTATGCATCATAAGAACCGTTTCCCAATCAAGAAAAGTGCTTCTGGGTACTGGGCTCTCACTATTTTTCTGAGCGTCGGGTGTATAACCAGCTATCCAATATGTTCTTTCTCCATGTGGTCTAATGTCAAGATGTATGAATGAACTATAAACCCCTATTCCGGTAAATCCTTCTTGGCTAGCAAACTTTGCTAATTCATATCTTTGAGTTTGTGCCAGTTGACCGTAATAAACATCGATTGCTTTACCAGATGAATGCTGTGAAGATGTCTTACCTTTACCAGGAGAAATAAACGCATTATAGTATTCTGATCTATACGCACTTGTTATCTTCATTGGACCTTCGCCAAATCTATCAATAACTCTTTTTAATCTAATCCACACTTCTGCAAGGTTTTGGTTTCTCCATCCAGAACCATCAAAGTGGTGGCTAACCTCATATATTCTTTTCTGTAGAACTTTGTCATTCTTCTTATAATGATCTGTCGCTCGGCTATGCATCCTCTTTACGCTTTCGGTAAGATCAAAATACCCAGGAGCGCCGGATTCAGTAATAGTAGTCACCCAAGTCTTTTCTTCCTCAGATATTGGTATATCTGGCCATGTTGTCGGCCTCTTAAAACTAGGGTTTGGATCTTGATCAGGTAAAGGTGTAACTTCAATGTCTGGTAATGTAGTTTCCTCAATATCTTCAAGTGGAGTACCTTCTCTGGCTGATTCGATTTCTATTATTCTTTGTCTTATGAGTTCACTTTGGGTTTTTCTAACATCTTCCGTAACTCTCTTTGCGCCGGCATTAACTGCAGAAGCAGTAGCATCATTAGATAGTCTATTAATTAGTTCATCCATGATTTTAAACTTAGCTACTTTAGCTACTAGATTGTTTGTAGGTCCTTCCATGAAACCTTGAATAAGATCAGCAAACTGACAAAAGCGAAACATCAATAAAGCAACTTTTTTCAAAGTCAAGTTCTCAAAGCATCCAGCTGCTTTTGCGATTACACCTTCAATCGTCTTTTTTAGACCATCTATGCTTAAATCACTTAGGAAATCTTGAATACCAGCAATGGTTTTATTGAAAGCATTTGATACACTATCTGCAAAGCCAGACAGTTGTTTTGCTATATTCTTAACCTTAGTCTTTAGTGCATTAGCTACGTCATCTACAATCTTTAAAATGTTACTCTTAATACCTTGGAGTAATGCAAGAACAGAAAAGTCTACATTCAATAAAGCGTCAAGACTTGATGCCAAAGAAGAAGCAAGACCAATAAGACCAGAAATCTTCGCAAATGCATTTCCAAACGCACCACAAAGACCACCACCAATACTACCAGATAGATTGTTATTGAAGTAATAATCTAATTGGACTAAGGCTTCAGTCGCATCTGCTGTTAGCTTTTGAGGAGTTAATGCTTTCTGTAACTCAGTTGGGTTGTATTGTGTTTGATCTAAGAACTGTGCCACTTCATAAATGTTTAAAGGACCTTGATTAACTCTTTCTGTCAAAGTTGGGTAATTAACTTTTTTAGAAAGTGATTGTAACTTATTTGTGATATCCAAAACTTGAGCAGCATCGTACTTAGCAAGAGGATCATTTTGCAAATCAAGAATAGGAGTAAAATTAGAAATATCATCTATACCCAACCTAGGTTGAACGAAAGCCGATGAATATCTACTTACCAATGGTGTAATTGCTTTACAAGTCATATCTTTTCCTTAGCTCTTAAAACTCATAATTAAGTCTTTTCCAACGTGCCACATCGTCAGGGTCATCAAGATTCACTAGACCTCTTATATCTGGGAAACCTTTTCTATTAATTACCTTATATCTTTCTGTACCTGTCTGCTGGCCATTTCGGACTTTGAGTACTGTATAAGTTGTTCCGACAGTCACAGTCTTTGAAGCTGATTGAGCAGCAATCAAATCAAATTCTGCATACTTACCTTCATAATTAGGTCCAAAGTTATAACCATCAATGAATGTATTACTTTTGCTATAATCTGGTATTACAGAAGCAGGTTCTGGATCTGCAGTCTCTTCTACTACTGGAGCAGGTGCTGGTCGTGGTGGTGGTGCGACAGTAGGCTCGGCATCATCAACAAGGTAATTAGTAATTGTAGTTGGTGCTGATCTAACAGTAGGTCCGCCACCAGATGGTTGTTTTGCCGGCACTGCTGGTAAACTAGGGACTATTGCGACTTCATCTGTTGCTGTTGCATAACTTTCTTTAGCTGTAGCTTTACCAGATTGTACAAAAGTTTTAGTTCCGTCTATATTAACATTACCATCACCGCCCTTTAAATCAATTCTAGGGGAATCATAAGTAATCTTTGATGCACCTTTAAATGCTATCTCACCTTGTGTTTCTTCATCATCAAGGTTAGCAGTTAATAAGAAGTTCTCTGTTGTCGTATGTACATTCTTTGCCTTAAGGAAATACTCACCATCTGCATTAAGTGTAGTTAACCCACCAGAATTTGTTTTCAACATATCGGCAGCAAATATATTAACGTTGTCTTCATATGCGTGAAGAGCCATTGAAGCGCCACGCATTTCAATACCGTCAGAAACATTAACTTGCATTTTACCACGAACTGTTAGACTATAGTTCTCACACTCTACGTTAACGTCACCATTTGTCCAAAGATTGTATGCACCACGATCTGCACGAATATTAATATTCTCACCGCCAGTGATATCATAATCACCTTCAGCAACAGATCGAATAAACCCTTCAGATGAATTTATTATATCACCACCAATAGACTTAACTTTAATGGTTCCGTTGTCATCTATTTGAACAACACTACCTGTGTGATGCACTAAAGAAATGAAGTTAGGACTTACTGCTATTACACTTCCTTTGTTCTCATCATTTAAAGATTCGATAACACGTGTCTTTAGATTTCTAGTAGGAATAATAGTAGCTGCTTCGTTCCATCCAGATTCCCCATTTCCAACAGCAACT
>Ga0208434_1000705_pt1 | contig 15012 bp, 24 predicted proteins | sample 13_taG_FD_184086 | JGI IMG/M metagenome (GOLD analysis project Ga0208434, IMG submission 184086) | Marine viral communities from the Subarctic Pacific Ocean - 13_ETSP_OMZ_AT15268 metaG (SPAdes) (version 2) | ecosystem: Environmental > Aquatic > Marine > Oceanic | place: Pacific Ocean | collected... | reverse complement strand
GGCTTATCTCAACAGGAAGCAGTCGAACTCGCACTCAAAACATGGGGTGACGTTGTCCCTGTCGTTCACTACAGCCAGTCACGAGCAGTAGAGCATGATAACCCTAAGATCCGCCCACAAGCCCACAGCGACAGCTATTGGACGCCTATCGACACATTCGGTCATCGTATGGACATCATGCTCGAGTGCAAACACAAAGAGATCGGTCTATTCAAGATGAGAGAGTTGATGGCTGACTCATCTTGCATGGCTGCTAAATAAAGGAGGAAAAAAATGAATTTAACAGATAAAGAAAAGTTTGTGTCAGAAATGGCTTTAAGAATTGTATTATGCGAACTATTACAAAAAGATCAACTAATGATAGACACGGTCACAGCTTCCGCACACAATTTAGCAATTGGATGCTTTGGAGATAAAGAGTTTAAACCAGACAATCCTGAAGATTGGATTCAATTCTTGCAACCCATGAGGGACTTAATAGACAAGTTGGATCCTGATTATCGCAAATCCTGCGATGCGCTGGGAGACTCACATTATAAATTGCCCGAGGAGGACAAATGAATTTATATTACGGAATGCTTCTGTTTCTTATCGGTCAGACACTTGCTTGGTTCCAGAGCAACTCCGGCATCATAGTAGAGGATAACGCAACGAAAGCAATGCTCATCGCATCATGCTCTGCACCGTTGACTACGCTATGCTTTGCCTTTGGAACAAAGTTTATGTATGAAGAAGTCGAAGCCTTATGGTCCATCAGGTTCATGACCTTTGGGATTGGCTATCTGATCTTCATACCCCTCACTTGGTACTTCCTTGGAGAGGAGATGTTCACAGCGAAGAATGGGATATCGTTCTTGCTTTGTGCATCACTATTATTGATTCAAGCATTTATGAAATAGGAGACAATTATGAATGATTACTGCGAAGCATGTGAATGCGACCCATGCGACTGTGACGGAATGGAAACACAAGATCTAACACCGCCAAAGACTACCTATGTCTACATTCCTTATAAAGACATCCTCTACGTGCCACGAGCACCATCACTCTGTGAAGCGCGTGAGAGAGAAGAGTTCCTCGAAGACACGTTTGATAAAGACGTAATGATAGTTAGCCCATTTGAATGGGAGGTCTTATCTGGAAAGATGGGATTTAAAACCATTCAGGTGGATGATGTTTGATGTAGGAGACCTTGTTAGATTTAAAGCCAAAGGTGTCGCCAAATCTAGATATAATCCCAACAAGAAAATAGGCATTGTCGTTTCTGTCGAGAGAGACATGTTCGATTCTTATGATGGTTCAAAAGAAGACTTGATTGTGGTTAGGTGGATGCCTTGGGACAAGGAGGAGAGAATGATGGAGTTCTACCTTGAGCACTTTAACAAATGACGGTTGGTGATCTAGTAAGGTGCAAATGGGTCGACGAAAGCCTCTGCATCATCACAGACATAGAAGAAAGAAAATTATCAGCTAGAGAAAGTTATTACATCTGCCGTGTTTACGACTTCATGGCACAACATACCTATTGGGTAGATGAAGAAGATCTAGAAAAAGTTTAGCTTTTTACTTGACAAAGAAAGCATGACGTGTTATATTATTAACATCACACAAGTCTTGGAGGACATATGGAATTAAAGAAAGAACAATTTGTAAACTTGCACGGTCACTCGTGCTTTAGCCTATTCGACGGGTTTGGCTTCCCACAAGAGCACATGAACTTTGCACACGACAATGGCTCGAAAGCATTGGCACTAACTGACCATGGAAGCATGAATGGTCTATCATATCAATTATTACGTGCGAAAGAAATGAAAGCGGAAGGTAAAGACTTCAAGCCAATCTTCGGAGTAGAGGCTTACTATATTGACTCTCTTGCAGAATGGCAAGACTTGAAGCAACAAATTGCAGCCGACAAGAAACGTGCAAAAGAGATTGACACATCTGATTCTGCCATGGTCGTTGAAGACGAACAGCGAAATGACAAACGTGCATTGTCTCGTAAACGCCACATCGTCCTCCTTGCACAAAACCAGAAAGGCCTCGAGAATATCTATGAGATGGTTTCCAAGTCTTATTCTGGAGATTACTTTTATCGTAAGCCACGCATCGACTGGGAGCTTTTAAAGAAGCATCAGGAAGGTGTTATTGTAGCCACAGCATGTCTTGGAGGCATCGCCGCTGGTTCTATGTGGAAACTGCAAGAAGAAGGCGAGGATGCTATTGTCGAAGACATGGTGGACAACCTCACAAAGTTCCGAGACACATTCGGAGATCGATTTTATGCTGAATTACAGTGGAATAACATCCCAGAACAGCATCTATTAAACAAATGCCTAATTAAAGTAGCACAGCAGCTTGATATCAAACTCATTTCTACTTGTGATTCTCACTATCCTAGCCCAGAAGCATGGAGAGACAGAGAAGTTTACAAGCGTCTCGGTTGGCTAGGAAAGATGCCGGCATGGATGGATGATAATATCCCAGAAACAGTAGAGGACATCGGCTATGAACTATATCCAAAGAACGCTCACGAAATGTGGGACTCATATAAAAGATACTCTGATGATAGTGACTTTGACTATGACGATGATTTGGTTATGGAATCTATCACCAACACAGCCACCATCGCTTTTGAACAGATTGAAGATTTTCTTCCTGATACTTCTATCCAGCTTCCTTCTTTTATGGTACCAAGCGATCAGAGTGCTGACGAAGCTCTCGCTGATCTCGCTGAGAAAGCTTTGGCTTTATACCTTCGAGGCTCTGACAAGACAAAGAAGAGACATTATAGAAAAAGATTAGCGGAGGAATTAGATGTTATCTCATCTCAAAAGTTTAGTGAATACTTCTTGGCTACCAAAGCAATTACTGATTTCTCATGGAATTATTGCTTTGTTGGTCCTGCTCGCGGTAGTGCGGCTGGTTCGTTACTTGCTTTTCTCCTAAAGATTACACAGATTGATCCAATGGAGTGGAACCTTCCTTTCGAACGCTTCCTTACTCGTGGCTCAACTGGCTTTCCGGACATCGACATTGACTTCTCAGACAACTCTCTCATCAAAGATAAGATGGTTGAGGAATGGGGAGAAGATTCTGTTGCATTCATCAGCAATTACAACACTCTACAGTTGTCTTCTTTGATCAAAGACATTTCAAAGCGTGAGCAGATTGATTTTACAGAAGTGAATGTAGTAACAAAAGCTATGCTAGCAGAAGCAACACCAATCGCAAAGAAAAAGCATGGCATCAAAGCAGGAGTATACACTCCAACTTTTCAAGAAGTGTGCGACTACTCTGAAACACTACAATCATTCTTCCGAAAATATCCTGACGTAAAAACTCAAGTTTTTGGCCTTATTGGTCAACCTAGATCCATCGGCCGTCACGCTGCTGGTGCAATCATCGGAGATTATCTTCCAAGCAAGATGCCTTTGATTACATCCAAAGGTATTAGACAAACACCGTGGGCCGAAGGGATGAACGTCAGACATCTTGAACCTCTTGGTTTCATTAAGTTCGATATTTTGGGACTTGAGACGCTTAAGACTTTCGAAGACACTATTGAACGTATTCTCATCAAAGAAGGCAATCGCAATCCAAGTTTTGAAGACATCAAGGCATGGTATGCTAGCAACTTACATCCATCTGTTTTAGATATGAACGATGATGAAGTATATGAAGGTGTGTTTCATGGGGGTAATTATGCCGGCATATTCCAGTTTATGAACTCAGGTATGCAACGACTAGGCAAGAATGCTAAAGTATCTTCTATCGAGGAAATTGCGACTGTGAGTGCTATCTTTAGACCAGGTCCTTTGTCTGCAGGTGTTGACAAGATGTATGTCAAAGCTAAGATTGGTGGAGAAGAGCCGGAATATGATCACCCTCTCATCGAGCAGGTGCTTGGTAAGACCTTTGGCCTCATTGTGTTTCAAGAAGACATCATGAACTTGGTGAATGTTCTTGGAGACAAGATTACAATGACGGATGCAAATGTGTTGCGTAAGTTGTTAACCAAGAAAGGTTTGTCTGAGACAAAGATGAGAAAGAAGAAAGATCTTTATGAACGTTTCGTCAAAGGTTGCGAGAAGAAAGGCATGTCTTTTCTTCAAGCGAAGTCACTGTGGGACAAGATGGAATACTTCTCTGGTTACGGTTTCTCAAAGAACCATGCGATTCCTTATTCAATCATCTCTTATCAGTGTGCTTGGCTTCAAACTTACTATCGTGATGAATGGGTTGCCTCATTCTTGGACCACGAACCAGACAAGCGCAAAGAAGCGGCAATTACTATTGCTCGTTCATTCGGATATGAGGTGAAAGATTTGGACATCAACACATCAGGAACTCGTTGGGAAGTTGTCGACGGTCAGCTAATCTCTCCATTGACAACGATTAAAGGTCTCGGCGACGCAGCGATTGAAGAAATTGTTCATAAACGCCCATTTTCGTCTGCTGAGGACCTTTTGTTCGACAAGGGTGTCGTAGCACGGAAAGTGAATAAAAAGTCGTTAGACGCTCTTTGTCGAGCCGGAGCGATGCAATCCTTGATGGATGAGCGTTTCTTTGGAAGCAAACACTTCTGGTCAGCAGTTGTTGTCGACAAGCCGAAGAACAAGAAGAAACTCAAAGAGAACATTGAGAAGTACAAAGATGAAGGAGATTTCAGTAAAGCAGAGAGAATCGCCAACTTGTCTACTTTGACAGGTATATATCCGATCAACATGGTTGTTCCAGTCAAGGCGTATCAATTTTTTGAAATGCAAGGCATCAAACCTCTATCTGAATACGATAGAGAGCTCGGTAAAGGCTGGTGCATCCCAACATCGGTTGTAACTCGGAAGACCAAGACTGGTAAAGCATATTATCAAGTCAAGGCTATAGATTCTAATATGAAAGAGATGAAGATTAACTGCTGGGGTGTAAATCCAGCGTCGGACTTTATTTACCCTCACAAACTTTATGTTTTACAATGGCCACAGTATAGTGATGCCTGGGGCTTCTCAACTCGCGGAGGGCTTTCAAGAAACTGGAAGCTCTTAGGGTGATGTATGCCTGAAAGAATAGACGTCACTATTTTTTGGGGCGAAGGGTACGATACAATGTCATTCTACACATTATATCGGACGGAGATAGAGGAGATGATCTTGAATTATTATTTTGATCAAGCGCTCCTCTTCACCTTTGTCGACATAGAAATCATGAAAGAGTGGATCCACGATGTTTTCTGCAGAGAACCACAAAGGATTATTGTCGACACAATAAAGTATTAAAAAAAACTTGACAAACATGTAGAGACATGTTATATTATAATATACAAACCAACAATGGAGGAATTATGAGTGGTTTTGAATTCGTATCTGGTATTAACCAAGTTACACCAATGGCAGTGGTAGCCAAGGCAGATGATGCTAAAACAACCGAAGAGCACATGGCTGACTATATTGATAGCATACGTGTGCTAGAGGAAGAGATGGAGCCCTATAAGGAACAGAAGCGAGACCTTAAAGCAAACTATGTTGAAAATGGTTGGCTTACAAAGGGAGAAATCTCATTAGCAGTAAAGGCTTATCGTCTTGCGAAAGATGACACAGACATGTCACAGTTAATTGACATGGTTCAGGCACTTAAGACGAAAGGAGTGGGACAATGAGATTTATAATAATTAAAGGCTATGACAATGAAGATATAGCGGTGAACGCTAGCAACATCACATCAATAAAGATGATGGGAAATCATGTTGCCTTTTGCATGAGTGGCGATATTCCAATTACCACACAATTTACAAACATTGAAGCAGCGGTTGATTATATTCAACGTGCTTCATCCATTACACTAACACAAGGAGTATAAAATGGAAACACTAAATCAAAAATCAGAAGTCAAGCTCACCAATAGAGATTTGGCGCTTGCTGCATATTCTTTAGCAGAACTTCACAACATGTATTTGCGTGCTTTGGAAGAGCAATCATATTCTGAAGAAATGACTAAGGAGCAAATGGAAGAAACAATAGAAAATATTCGCCTTGCTCATGTAAAGTTCGATGCTATTCTAGAAGCAACAACAGATCCAGCAGCTGAGCAGGAGGAGTAGTGAAAGTAAAAATCAAAAAATTACATCCAGATGCAGTCATTCCAAAGTATGCCAAAGATGGTGATGCGGGAATGGACTTGACTGCTACAGATGTTGTTTCTGATGAGGGCACTATCACTTACAAAACTGGCATTGCTGTCGAGATACCTCGATGGCATGTCGGCCTACTGTTTCCAAGGTCATCGGTCTACAAGACAGGTCAGACTTTGACAAATTGCGTAGGAGTGATTGATAGTGGATATCGTGGAGAAATTATGATGAAATACACTCTTTCTGTTTACGGAAAAGAGTATGATATTGGCGACCGGATAGGTCAATTGATAATAATGCCCTATCCACTTGTTGAGTTTGAGGAAGTCGACAATCTAACACCTTCCTCTCGAGGCGAAGGTGGCTATGGAAGCACAGGAAAATAAAATGTCTAAACAAAAAACTAAAGATCCCAAAAGAGTACACTTTTATGCCGACAAGGATTCGCACATAAGATTTAAATCAAGCTTGGAAAAATACAATATGACAATGTCAGAATTTTTTAGAGCATGCTGTGAGGCAGTGGTTGAAGATGATGAGGCGATGGTAAACTTTATACAAGAATATAGAGATCGAAGCGAGAAGCACTCCAAAAGAACGAGCAAATTTGCTCGTAAAGATTTGGAAAAAAGTAATGCACTATTGGAAGAACTTGGTATCGATGAAGACGACATTGAAGGGTTGTTTGATTTTATTGCAAAACAACACCCTGAAATTTAAACTATCAAATGGCCTTTTCTAATAAGAGGCTCTATTTATGTTACAATCTAGATTTATTAAGGAGATTATGCTATGGCTAAAAAAAGACTAAATGAAGCAGTAGTTCGAAGGTTTCAAAGACTTGCGAATGTTGCTCCAATTAACGAAATGTATAACATGCGTGATGATGACGCTGTTATGAAAGAAGAAGAAGAATTGGAAGATGCAGACTTGGGTGACGATGTGCCACCTGAAGCTGATGAAGTTCCTGAAATGGAAGAAGAAGAACCAGCAGAAATGGACGGAGACCTTGAGTTGACTGACGACGAAGCTCAAGCAATCATCGATCTTGGTTCAAAACTTGAAGCTGCAATGGGCGGAATGGAAGACATGGAAATGGGTGGAGAAGAAGCTCCCGATATGGGCATGGAAGACGGCGCTGAAGAAGTAGATGCTGAAGAAGCATTGATGGAAGCATTGCGTGGAATTAGTTACACACCTTCTAGAACTGAAGTTGTAAATGAAGTTGCTCAGCGTGTTGCTAAGCGATTGAAGGCAGCTAAGTTGCATGAAGCAAAATTGAATCGCGCTTTGGGAAGAAAGTAATTAAATTTACTTGACAAACATACCGTTTCATGTTATAATTAAAGAGAGGCTTTGTCCTCTCTTTTTTTGATGGAGGAACCATGTTAAATATTATTTTATCCTTTTCAATAGGAATTATTCTCACGTACATAATAACGATTTTGTCATCTGCTGTTACAGCATCTACCTTGTTGGAAGACGCAATGCTGACATATGGTGTCTTGTTACTGAGTGCTTATGAAGTAAGTATAAATCAGTTAGAGACTATAATTGTCGCAGCAAAAATACCTCAAGAACAAGCAGAATTGTTGAGAAGAGCAAATCGCAAAGAGTTTGATACGTTTGCAAATAAAAAAATAGAAGAAATGTTAAAAAATATACCGGTTGCCCATACAAATATTATAAGATATAAGAATTTTTCTGAGATGAAGTCATATATCACAAAACAACATAGGAGTAAATATGCAAAATCTAAGTAAGAAAACTAAGAAGCCTAAAAAGAAGGCTAAAGAAGAGGAAATCTCTGAAGAGGAAATGTCAGAAGAATCAGTTTCCGAAGATGTTGAGGCAGAAGAAGATGCACAACAGATAACCCTAATGGACCTTCTTGGTGGAGGCGCCGGCGGAGCAAAGAGCCCTGAAGCACGGTCTATCATGTTTGTGGGTGAAGTCACTGAAGAAAGAGCTGCAGATTTAATTTCAGCACTCTTAGTGTTGTCACAAACCAAAGAAGAGGGTGCCGAGAGAGCTGAGCCGATCAAATTGTACGTATCTACCTATGGCGGTTCGGCTGATGAGATGTTTGGAATCTACGACGTTGTCAATTTCTGTAAGAAGTTTTGCGACATTGAGACTATTGGACTTGGAAAGGTGATGTCTGCCGGAACTTTGATGATGGCATCAGGAACCAAAGGCAAGCGCAAGATAGGAAAACATTGTCGTGTTATGATCCATGCAGTCAACGGTGGTCAAGTTGGAGATATTCATAATCTCCAGAACGAACTCGAGCAAACTGTTAGTCTTCAAGATTCTTACATTCAAGCAATGAGTAATGAAACAAATATGACCAAAAGACAAATCCAAACACTAATTAATCGTAAAGTAAACGTCTATTTGACTGCTGAAGAAGCAATTGAAAAAGGCCTTGCTGACGAAATCTTGGAGTAGAAAATGGATAAGGACTTTTACAACGAAAGCTCATCGGCTAAATTGGGTTGGGAGCCGGAGTGGTTTGGGTGTGACGAGTTTGATGAGGACTTAGTCGCTGCCATCAAAAAGTTTCAAAAGAAAAACGGCATGAGTGCTGACGGGCTTTGCGGCCCGGGCACTTTCCGTGTTCTTTATAACGAACGCATGGAGGACATTGAAGAGTTCCGCCCTGCGAAGACATCAACCGGAGAAAAGTTTATCATTTGTAATGGTGACTACTTTCCAATTGATTGGCCAAAAGTAAAATTGTTCTTTGAAGGGGACGGACTGAAGTTGACCAAAGGATTGCGCAAGCATGTTGGAGAACGGAAGCCGTCTTTCTTTGTTTGTCACTGGGACGTATGCTTGTCTTCGAAGACATGTCACAGAGTTCTCGAGAAGCGAGGCATCTCAGTTCACTTCGCCATTGACAACGATGGGACCATCTATCAGTTTATGGATATGAACGACGTTGCTTATCATGCCGGAGGAAGAACTTGGAACAACAAGTCAATCGGTGTTGAAATAGCAAACGCTTACTATCCCAAATATCAAGGATGGTACAAGAAGAACGGCTTAGGTGAAAGACCTTTGGTCGAAGGTGCAAAAGTCCATGGCAAGACTCTTGATCCTTTCATGGATTTTTATCCTGAACAATACGAGGCCTTGAAGGCTCTCATGAAAGCCGTCCATGAAGCCACGGGAATACCCCTTGAAGCTCCTTTGGACCGCTCGGGCAATACAAACACTACCGTAAGCAAAAAAGCTGCTGACGGACGTTTTGAAGGCTTTGTGAGCCACTATCACTTAAAGAGAGGCAAGATCGATTGTGCGAACTTGGACTTAAAAACAATATTGGAGAGCATAAAAAATGACTAATAAAATTACAGAAGATACAATCAAGAAACTTATTGAGCAGGTTTTAAAAGAAGAGCAGTTGAACGAGTTTCAAACTATAAAATGGAAAAACGACACCGCAAAAGATGCCAGAGACGCACTCGGAGCAAAAGGTACCGACCCGACCAAGGCGGACATTGACAAAGTCACAAGTAGAGATAATGATGTCAAGAATCTCTCCAAAAAAGATATTGATGCTGCAGCATCAATTCCTGCTTTAAAACCAATTTTGCAAAAGCTGGCCAAAAACTCCTCACCAGCCGTAGGCGCCTATATTAACCAAGTTTTAGCAGCCCAAGGTCCTATTGATGCTCTTGGTGACACTCAAGTCCCAGATATATCTCCGGACGATTCGCCCTTGGAAATTAGCAACGATGGCGTGAGTGTTGACAAAAGAAGTTTTGATCAACCCTTGGGTCGAGTTGACCCAGCAGCGGCTTATGATATAAATAAAACCGCCGACCAAGCCACCGGCAAACCAAGCAACCAAGTGGGTGTGGACTCTACCTTATACAACGTTTTTAGAGCAGTCCCGGGCAATGACTTAGCAGCGAAACTATCATACCTTAAAGGTGTTGCTGATTTAATTGAAAATGATGAAAGCTTGAAAGGCGTTAAAGACAATGAGATTTTTAAAATTTCGAACGCTATGATGGTATTTTCAAATCTCGCAAACTTGTCAAAAACGATGGGAGGTAGTGAAGCCGGTTTTGTAATGGAAGCAATGTTAGCTGGACTTATCATGGGATTCAAGCCACCGGGTAAAGGAACTTCTGATGTTATTTCTTATCTAGATAAGGAAAAAGTATTTTTTAGCTCAAAATTTACCATGAAAGGCGGCTCTAACTCATGGGACCCTCAGCATGAGATTGGAATGAAGGACCATTTACGAATGGGTCCTGTTTATTATGTTTTTATACAAAAAGAAGGTAGCCCCGCCAACGCCACAAAGTCACAAGGATACAATACTTTAAATGTTTATATAACTAGGTTGAATAAAATCGGCCCAAGGCAATCGGCGCTTAAACATGTCAAAGCCGAACAACTGAATTCATCAGGCGATTTTGTAACATTAACGCCAGCATTTAAAAAAACAGGCACCTCACCAGAACCAAACTATAATAAGAACAATCCTTTTCTAAAAATACCCGTGCTTAAGGACCCGAGTACATCATATGTAAAAGTCGGTGAACAAGTAGCTAACTACATTGAGAATGACTCAGAAAATCCACTGTTTAAATCAATTTTAGATGCCGCACAAAGACTTCAGAATATGCAAAAAAATACTGAAGAATATAGAGCAGCTAAAGCATCAGGAAAGTCCGGTCAACTAAGTAATGGAACAGCATCGGCAAAAGATTATGTCAATGCGGTTGCGACTGATTATACTGATATCAAAAGTAGTTTTAAAAAGATTTTTTCATCTGACTTAGGCAGTCAAAAAGCTTTCAACGAAAGCAAAGTTATCACAGCAAACTTTCTAAAAAAATTAATCTCAGAATCTTTCAAGAAATGACTTGACAAACCCTCCATTTGATGTTATAATATATATACAACCAAATGGAGGCTTAATGCAAAAACATTACAAACAAGGCACCCCGCTCAATCAAGAGATTGTTGAGGGTGTCAATATCTTAGCGGACAACGTCGCGGCAACTCTCGGTCCCCGAGGGCGAACCGTCGCGTTGTTCCACAAAGAACAGGGAGTTCCCGTCCTTACAAAGGATGGAGTAACGATTGCTGACTTTATTGAACTTGACTCGCCGTTCCAAAACCTTGGAGCCCAAGTCATCAAGCAAGCGGCAAAGCAAACAGTGGAGACAGCCGGCGACGGTACAACCACATCAACAGTTCTCGCAAGAGCAATCTTAACAGAAGGACAACGCTACTTGACAGCAGGAATTTCTCCTGTTGAATTGAAGCGAGGTATTGACAAGACAGTCGATCTCATTGTTGAAGAGTTAAATACCATGGCAAGACCAATCGAAACAGTTGAGGATATCAAGCACATTGCAACGATCTCCTCAAACAACGATCCGGTCATTGGAACCCTTATATCAACTGCTGTTGATAAAGCGGGTAAGGATGGCTCTGTACTCGTCGAGGAAGCTCGAAGCATGAGTACGACGCTCGATCTCATAGAAGGTTTCAGGTTTGATTCTGGATACCTTTCTAGCCAATTTATAAACAATGAACGTAACGGGACGGTAGATTATGATAACCCACTTATTCTTATTACAGATGAGAAACTTGAAGTCGTCGATCAAATCATGCCGACCTTGGAAATTGCAGCAAGAGATGCGAGACCCTTACTCATCGTGGCATCGGATGTCGAAGGCCAAGCGCTTGCGGCACTCATTGCGAACGCTGTTCGGGGAACGATGAAGATTGCTGCCGTTCGTGCTCCAAAGTACGGTGAAGAACGCCGCAGCATTATGAAAGACTTAGCAGCTTCTGTAGGAGCAACCTTTGTTTCGCGAGAAGCAGGAATGTCTTTGAGAGAAGTAAAGCTAAACGACTTTGGTCAAGCAAAGTCATTGAATGTCACAAAAGGATGGACAACCATCGTTGGAGGTAAAGGTGATTGGGAAGCGATTGATGCGAGAATTGATTCGATCAAGAATGAGATCCAGCAAACAGAAAATCTCCAAGAGTGTGAGAGGTTACAAGAAAGAATTACTCGTCTTGCCTCTGGAGTGGCTATCATTAGAGTTGGTGCTGCAACTGAAGTTGAGATGATTGAGAAGAAGCATCGCATTGATGATGCTTTGGAAGCAGTCAGATCCGCACAGCAAGAAGGTGTCATCATCGGTGGCGGTGTTGCGCTGCTTAAGATAGCTAGAAACCTTTCTGTGTCTCTTTCTAATGAAGAGCAGGACCTCGGAGCCAAAATCGTTCTGAGGGCATGTGAGGCTCCTGTAAGGGCCATGGCAAGAAATGCTGGGGAATCCGAAGATCTAATCATTGAGAAAATCTTATCATCAAATGTGAACGATTGTTATGATTTCTTAAACAGAAATGTAGCAGATGCTTATGGCGTTGGCATCATTGATCCTAAAAAGGTTACTCGATGTGCTTTAGAGAATGCAGCAAGTGCAGCCGGCACACTACTTACAACGTCACATGCTGTTGTAAAAGTTTGAGACTATTTAGTATAAAGTCGTAACTACCGGAGGATCACGATTATGAGCGAGAATGAAATGAACGAAATTAAACAAGCTTTAATGGAGCTTACTGTAAATATAAAACATATGGGCACCAAGCAAGATGAGATGATTAATGACGTTAAGTCAATCAAAGAAGCTATCTATAATCCTGAGACTGGTCTGTACGCACGACTTAGAGATGTTGAACAGTGGCAAGACAACATGTCCAGAGTAATCTGGACTGTTGGGCTTGGGTTCATCGGTCTTATTGCAAAAGCGGTTATGGAAATGTTATAAAAAAAATCATGGAGAATACGTGAGAGTAAAAATTAGTTATGGAGCGGAAATGAATGAAGTTCCAGAAGAAGTGGATCAATTGTATACATATGTATCAGGAAAAGTAAGATACATATTGAGACAATCAGAACAAATAGAAGACTTGCTAGCAGAAGAAGACATGGAAACGGCGTTGACATTGATAGACCGCATGCGGTTAACTTTGTCAGCAATGGATTCAAGACTGTCGGACATACAAGCAATTACAGAAGGATATTTAATACATCAACAAGGAGAAGAAAATGTTCACCAACGGAGACCTGATTTGGATTCCCCAGGAGACCGTTCTATTGATAAGAGCGGCCCAAAATCCACAGGCGATTAAAATAACTCAGAAGCCAGAAGTTGGCATCTTTTTGAGTTCAACAGATGAGGACCCTGATTTCGTCAAAGTAATAGCAGATGGTCGAGAATGGATAACAAATAAGAAAAACATAATGCATCTAAGGAGAAAAAATGTTAGTAAAATTAATTGAAGTTTTTAAACCTCAAGGAGATCGTGTTCACTTGGATGAAATTCATATCTCTCCAGCAGCGGTTACAACAATCAGGAGAGAACAGCCAAGCGAAATGATAAATGAAGCCCATGGGCTAGGTCTCTCAACCGAAGCGCAGTTTAGCAGAATTACCATCATGGAAGGCCCAGTATCACGTTCCATCGTGGTTGTTGGGTCACCAGCAGAATTGCGACGGAAGCTAAATAAAAAACAGTTATTGAGGGATTAATGAGGTATTTTAAAATTATTTGCTGGACCGAATGTCCTTTTTGTATAAAAGCTAAAAATCTACTTATTGAAAAGAAAGAACAGTTTGAATACTGCAGTGTAGACCATTCGAGCGAACTATTGTCCCACTACAAGACTATTTATAGTCACAGTACTGTACCAATCATTGTTTTGAAGGAGGATGGTTTGGATGATAAACTTATCGGTGGATACACGGAACTTGTCAAGTTCTATGAGCGAAGAGCATCTGGAGAAGATATTTGAAGAGATGTCGGTCTTAGTTGAATACTCTTTCAATGTTAGTGTTGAAGAGATTCACGGACCCATATCATTTTGGACTCCAACTCCTGACGATGAAGTTGAGGAGTTGGAGCTTTTTGGTATTATAGATATTGGCGACAAAACATCTATAATGCAGAAAATAATACACCTGATACACGAGACTGGACATGTAATTTATGACATGGACGAACTATTTAGAAACACGAAAGACATTATGTTTGGAGAGTCCCTTGCTTGGTACCTAGGCTATCACTTTATGGCTGAACATGGGTACTCCGTCGAAATGTCAGAATATGAAAAAGAAATGAAATACGCACTAAAACTATACAGATGGAGTGAAAATGCTAGAGATGTTGAATAGAAAGAGAGAAGTTGTTAAGCCTTGGGGTAAGGAAGTCATTTGGGCTGAAACCAAAGACTATGTCGGAAAGCTTCTTTATATCACAGAAGGTCACAAACTAAGCCTTCAATATCACGAAGAGAAAGAAGAGACTATACTTGTTGTTTCAGGTGAGCTAGAAGTTGTCGTCTCTGGACATGGAAGGCGAGGCATTTCTTCGCTAAAATTAAGCGAAGGTGACACTTATCACGTTACTCCTGGAACTATTCACAGATTTTCTGCAACTCTTGGGACAAACGTTGTCATTGCAGAAGTATCGACAAATCATTTAGACGATGTCGTTCGGCTGGAGGATGACTATGATCGCGAGTAGCCTGCTCCTCATGCTAGGTCTAGCATCAGCAGACACCTTGGACTTCTATGTTGCTCCAATCCGCGTCTTCAATAGAACGGAGACGAAAGTAATCGAACAAGAGATAGATCAGGAGTTTGCCTTTACTTTATCGTCAGCTTACTCTGAATCATTCAAAGTTAGAAACGAACGAGGAACCTACTCCCCAGTGTTGATGGAGTTCGAAGACGTAAGAGTGTTCAACAAGAAGACCATCAAGTATCACTATAAATGCAACTATGCACTCGACCCTATGAAGTGCGCCTTTGAAAACAATCACTTCTTCGTAGAGACTGTTG
>Ga0208434_1000701_pt1 | contig 15062 bp, 17 predicted proteins | sample 13_taG_FD_184086 | JGI IMG/M metagenome (GOLD analysis project Ga0208434, IMG submission 184086) | Marine viral communities from the Subarctic Pacific Ocean - 13_ETSP_OMZ_AT15268 metaG (SPAdes) (version 2) | ecosystem: Environmental > Aquatic > Marine > Oceanic | place: Pacific Ocean | collected... | reverse complement strand
TAGTGTCTGATGGGTCAGCAAAGTTTACAATGGAAGCTGAATTTGAGTTAGCCTCAATTCTAATGCCAACATTGGTTGTACCTTTGATGTGTAAATTTTGACTAGGCGAACTCGTCCCAATCCCCAAACTCTCCGCACTCGCATCCCAGAAGAACTTTGCAGTGGTGCCTGTGTCCTCGTAGAAGCTGATGTCGTTGCTACTTATTTGAAGTGCAACACCATTACTCTCGTAAAACCTAAACCTTGGTGCAGTAAAACGCATATCGCCAAAGTTAGAACCACCTTGAATTTTATACGCATCACTCCAAATGTTAATTTGGCCAGAAGTGCCTCCACCCACAGTCAGCCCATCGCTGGTCAAAGTCCCAGTGATGTCTACACCTGTGGAACTTACCGTCATTGCGTTAGTATCCAGAGATGTGCTTCCAGAAACCCTGAAGTTTATGTCCTGCCCTACTGTACTGTGGTCAATATACGCAGCACCTGATGGCTTGAACCGCAGGTAGTTGTTTGCAATCTCAGAGTTATCAGCACCAAATCGGAATAATGTAGAAGCATCTGCAATACCTGTGATGTCTACACCTGTGCTGCTGGTGGCGATTTTTTGAGAGCCATCATAAAACAGCTTTGCACTAGCATCAGTGTCCGCAACAATCATGTTTTCGCCATTAGTACCCTTTAGGCGTATTGCGTTACCGTTGCTGTCAATAATTAGATCGCCATTACCAGTGTCTGTAACATAGCTATTTGCCCCATCATGGTAAATCTGCAAATCAGACCCAGCACCGAAGATGGCTTTGTCGTTGTCTCCGAAGGTAATGTCTGCACCTGATAACGCAAGATCACCAGTCATTGTATCGCCAGTGATACTTACGAAGCCTGTAGCAGTATCTAAGGCATTCTTAAATTCACCGAAGGTAATAGCTTTAGTCTCAGAGGCACTTGCATCAACGACAACAAGCTCATCCCCATCAGCTAAATTAGCCCCTGTGATGTTGGTTAACTCTGATATTTTGCGGTCTGCCATATGTCTACCCCGTAATAGCTTCTACTGCTTCAAAGGAAATACCATAGAAGCTGGAATTGTTAATCGACCAAGAGCTTATGTTTTCTTTAAGTCTAAAGACACCCTTGGGACTTGTTGTGATTACTGTCTCTGCAGTATAGTCTGTGCGTAAGTTAGGCCAGATGTCTACCTGACCTGTACCTGTTATGTCACTTAAGATTTGATGTAGCTTGGCCTCACTACCAGTCCCTAGCTGTATATAGTCACCTGCCAGTAGTGTGTCAGTCCCAGAGGTCATAGTGATAGTTACGTCATCATCCCCTGCAGAACCAGTAGCTGTAGCTGTAATGCTATCCCCATTAGATATAAGAGTGCCTATGGGAGTGGCATAGTCAGGGTCTCCCATAAGGAATGTCCCTGTTGGACCCTTTAGACCTACAAGCATGTTCTTCCAAGGTGCAGCTAAATCTCTACGGACACTGGGGATGGAAACAGAGGCTTCCCACCTTTGACCTTGGTGAGATACCACTTGCTGTTTAAAGGTGAAGGGAGACTGAGATGTAGCGACAGCATTTACTGCCCTAAGCTCAATCTGTGCGATACCAATACCTGTTGGTTGGTCTAGTGGATAACTAAGTGCCATTAGCCGAATACCGCCTTCATTTGACCACCTCTACGACGAGAGTCCATGATCTGTTGTTGTGTCATCTGAGCAATCTTAGGTGCCTGTTGTGCAATAATCTTCTTGACACTCTCGTCACCATTAGCAGCGAAGTTGAAGTTCTGATGAATTGTTATTTCACCACCACCCTCTGATTGTACGCCTAGTTTACCATTCTTACCACGCTTAAGTGGCATGATAGCTTCTGGTCCAGCTTCACCCATTAGTCCTGTACGACCACCAGCCATAGGAAAGTACACAGGGGAACCTACGACACCACCATTAGCATAAGGTACGACAGAACCATTAGAGAATACATTACCGTTAGCACTAGGTGCAGGTGGCCCTTGTACTGGACCTATCATAGCACCTTGTATAGCACCAGAGATAGATTGTACCATTTGCTCTACAACAAGAATTTCGTACAATCTTCTGATGATGTACCTAGCCATGTCACGGAAAGCATCTTTAACAGATTTAGTGCCATCGACAATAGACATAAAGGCATCACCCATAGAACCAGCTATATCATCTGCCACTTCTTTTTGTTTCTGTCTGGCATCTTCTAGTTTTTGTATTCTGTCTTCTTCAAGTCTCTGAAGGATCATAGTTCTGTTGATTTGTGCCTCTAAAGAGTTGATAGTGTCTTTACCATACTTCTTATAGTCTACACCAAGAGCTTGAATAATACGTTGACGAGCTTCTGTCTTACCAACTAGAGCTTCTTCTACGTCAAGTTGTTTTCTAAGTTCTACTAAAGGGTCACGTTTCGTTTTAGAAGTACCTGTTCCATCTCCATCATCTGCAAACAAGTCAACACCAAGTCGTAACGCTTGCGTTGCAGTCATACCTGCTTCACCACGAGGATCAAATACATCAGCTATTACACGCTTTTCAAGCATTTTACCATAAGACTTAGATACGTCTTGAACTTGCCTCTTAAACTCCCGTGCTTGTGCCACTTGGTCTTTAAGTTGTTCGGTTAAATTCAGACTAAGTCTATACTGATCTGATAGTTCCTCAACTGTCTCTTCAGCAATACCTTTTCTTAGTAAGTCAGCTTCATAATTTTCTACAGCTATGTCAGTCTCTAACTGTCTTACAGCAGTAGACTCCTTACCAAACTGAAGTTTCATTTGCAACAGAGAGTTTTGATCTTGTAACTTCTTAAGTTCATCTGACGTAAAGGCATTTAGTTTATCGTTAGCTGCTATACTGTCCATCAAAACTTTGAAGCGTCTTTGATTAAGTGTTAAGAGCTTCTCTTCTGCTTCAGACTTTTCATTAGCTGATCGTAGTTCCCTCTGTAGTAATTCTTCCCTTTTAAGTATAAGGCTTAGTACATTCTCGTTAACATTCTTTGACTTAAGGTCTGCTTCTAATGCTTTTAGAGAAAGCTCTAACTCTTTCTCAAAAGTCTCTACACTTTCTTCACCAAACTTTAATCTAGTGTTTTCCAAATCTTGTCTGTCAAGCTCTGCCTTTTGAGCTTTCTGCCTAGATTCATTTTCTCTCTCAAGTAAAGTGTTATACCTTTGTTGAGCTACCTCAAGATCGCCCCTCGCTTTAGCTTGATCTTCTAATAATTGAGTGGCCTCTGTAATACTTTGTAGACTACTACCAAAAGCAGCTTCAGCTTCAGAGGCTGACATGATTTGTCCACCCCTTAGTGACTGCCTAGATGCAGCCATAGATGCAGACCTTTGTTGAATAGCTACTAAAGCATTATTCGCCTCAACAAGCTGTCTTTTAGCCTGTTCTAAGGAATCCCCAGCTAGAAGCTCATCCAGAGACAACCCACGAGATAGTGCTTCCCTAGTCTGGAGAAACTCTTTTAGTTTTTCATCTAATGACTTTATTCTATCTTCAAGAGTATCTGTGCTATCAGCAGCATCATCTGCTTCTTTCTTCATGTTCATGAAGACCATAGCGGCAGAACTTATTAAGGGTATTGCAATACCTAAACCAGCAGATAAAGCTATAGCAGCCTTAGTTGTTAATCCTAAGCTACCAGCAACTAAAGGTAAAACACCTACTAGCTGGGATGCTTGCTGAGAAAATGCTACTGCAACATTAGTGCCACTTTGAACTTGAACTGCAAAGTCAGATACCTGATAACCCACTTGCTGAGTTACTACACCCATACGATTGCTAGATTTAGTAGCCGCCATTTGCGCTTGAGTTAAATCTTTAGTGGCTTTAATAGTCTTAATTTCGGCATTGTAAAGCCGTAGTATAGCTGCCTCTGCTTGTTTGGCACTAAAACCCATACCTACAAGTCTGTCTCTAAGTTGGTTTATGGCTTTAGCCATAGCAACAGAGTCAATTTGTGCTTTAGTCTGGGCCTTAGCTAACTTCTTTACCTCTCGCTCTATCTTCATAAAGCTATTGGTTACTTTCAGCAGATCATCTCCACCTACAACGCCAACTCTGAGTTCTAAGTCATTAGCCATTAGCTACCCCTAAGTATACGACATCTAGACGCTTGATTGCTTCTACTTCCCAAGATGCAAGTGGTGTCTCTGTCAATTCTTTCCACGCCTTAATTTGTTCGTATGTTATCGGGTTTGGGCCTGAGAAACCAGCAGACCTACTGTTGCTTAATGTAATAAAGGCAGACCAGACATGAGATATGATAGCAGGAAATTCTGTCGGGGGTTCCAATGCTTCAATCTTACGTCCAGTCTGCCTTTCTACTTCTTCTAAGTGTTCACGTTCTGTAGTACCTGACTCTGTGGGCTTATTCAGTTTAAACTGATGTCCTGCCCATTCACACAAATCTGATACTACACTTTCATAAAATCCAGAGAACTATTCAGAGCCTCTTCAATTTGTTCACGTAGCCAAAATACTTCTGAGTAGATGGCCTTAGCTTTTGTGGCACTAAATTTTGGTTGTTCACCGTCGAATGTGATATTCCAACCTTTGGTTGCTTTAGCTAAGAGTTCCAAGCCAGCGTCCTCTAGCTCCTCTGCTGTAACCTCTAGGCTTTTCTTACCTTGCGCTTTCTTGAGGCGTTTGTTTGTCTGCTCATGTATAGCAGATTTATAAGCCTTAGAGTGTGGTGCATGTAGTGTGATAGTCATAGGAGACTTATCATCATTGGTAAGTGTTTCTAGGGTGGCAGGGTGTACTATAGTAGCTTCTACAGTGTCACTGCTTGGGGTTAAATCTTTCAAGTCCATGTCGAGTTTCCTTGTTTATCGGATTATCGGGTTAGTAAATGTGAGGGATGCCAGACCCGACACCAGCACCCCTCGCCCTAGCTAGGGATTACGCAGTCTCAGGACGACTGATTTTAAAGTTAGTGTCTTCTGTGCTGTCGTATAGGGCAACAAAAGACATTGTGATTAGTCGGCTTAGTGGTCCGTCAACGCCAACATCAGCAGAGTTCACTTTGATACGTGGGAACATGAACTCATATTCATTAGCTGCTGATGGATCATTAACTGTAATAACCAACTCACTTTCAGTCTCATTCAAGAAACGGTTAATCAGTGCAGCATCTTCAAAGTATGCAGTGAATGTACCTTCAACCTGTGACATACCATATTCTAAAGATGGTGCTGCAGAGCTACCAATAACGAATGTTGGTGAGAAGCTGTTGTTAACTGTGAAGTCAATACTTGTGATGATAGCAGCAGAAGATGAAGAGCCTACGTTACCGATAGCCAAATCACCTGAGTAAGCATCAAATGGTTGTGCTGATGAAGAAGCGTCTTGTGTCTTCTCTGTAGCTGACATGCTCATGTCTGAACCAATAATACCAAAGGTTGTTGTAATCATCTGGTTTGGTGCCATAGAAATACCCATTGTAGATACTGTACAGCCAGTAAACAAACGAGCTTGGTCGATGTCTGCTGCATAATCTTCAATAGAGAAGTACTTTGGTGTTGTACCGACTTTTAGTACATCTGGTGCTGACGATGGGCTTGTGTCCCATGTGTTAAGCATAACAGATTCTAAGAACTCATCAAAGTCACCATCACGTAGGTCAACAACGATGTCACCACCTACTTGGCTGTTACCTTGACGGTCAACTCGTGTCATACGGTCAGCTTGAATTTCATTACCAGCAACACGATCACGAGTTAGGTTTAGTGAGTGTGTATTGAATGGTAAGTTTTGGAAGTTTCCAGCAGGTGTCGTACCGAAAGTCGATTCGGTAATATATGACAGCGTGGAACGAGAACCCTGTGCGAAGGCCATTTATATTCTCCTAATTAATTGTATATGTACCAGCCGATATCAATCGGAATATAGTACCAAGGACTGTCCACAAAGCCTTGCTGCCGTTCAGCATAATCTATGGACACGATTATTGTCTCATCGGATGAGTTAGTAAAGCTAATATCAGTCGTTGCTTCAAATGCTTCTATAACTGTATTAGCTAGATCATCAGCAGTAGCTGGACCGTTTCCCTCTGGGGTATAAACAAGAACAGTAAATACGCCTTGGTATCTCTGTTGGGGGTTTAAACCTCTTACAGCAGGTCTACGGAGTGTCGGGACATATTGGCACTTGACATAGCTTGTACCTGTCGTCGGATCAAAGGAAACATTCTCATATGCAATGTCAGGTAAACCAGAAACATTAGATAGTTTTGTCTCTAAAGCAGCACGAATATCATTGTGTATACTAGCCATGAATATTCCTTACCTTAGCAAATACATGATACCCATGTTTATATTCTACAGCAGTAGCGTGTGGTGAGCCGTTTCTTAGTGTAATAGCTGTTGTATTAAGTAGGTTAGGTACTTTGTTTATATCTGAAACAAGATTACCAAAACCTACTTTACGCATTGCTCCTGCATCCTGATTTGTAGGTTTATTTCTAGAGGATTTCCCTCTTGGACGACCAGCACCTACCGTATAGGAAAATGAAGTTACATATGCGCCCGTATCTACAGGAGAGGCTAATACTGCTGTCTGTGCTATGTCTATGAGCTTGTCTCTTACAGCGTCTTCTGCTGTTTGTTCTATTGCAGCAAACTTTTTTCGTAACGAAGGATTAATCTTAAGCGTAGTTTTAAGCATTATTCCCTCACGTCACAAATATAACACAGTTTAGACCCATTAGAGAATATTGTACGAACACTTACAATTTTAACTTTGTCACCATTACCTATGATCTCGTCTTCATCGTCAGGTTCTACAGCTAACCCCAGAGCAGAAATAACACACTTACGAGTTCCTCTGCGAATCTGGTCTACGTTAAAGATAATACCTTCGTCATAGTTGTAGAAATATGCAGTAATAGTATAATCTGTTGTAGCTTCACTCTCTAGAGAACCTGTAGCGGGATTATACGTACCCTCTGTTGTAACTTTGCGTAGTGTTACACTTTCCCCAAAGTCATTAACTAGATTATAAAGGTCAAACGATCTGAAAGACATCTATGCCCCCTATTAATCATAGTCTGAGCCGTATTCATCACCACTATAACTTGGAGGATTACGGAAGCGGTCACGACGAAATGATGGAGTTATACGATCTGTGTTAGCTCTGACAGTATCAATAACAGCTTTACTTATGCCACCAGCCTTGATACCTACAACAGCACCAGCTTTCTTACCTTGATATTCTAGGTTTTCTGCTAGATTACTGTACTGTTTTGATAGATCACTATAGTCTGCACTTAGTGCGCCATCTAATTGTGTGTTTACCTTACGTGCATATTGAGAGGCTATTGTTCTAGCGCACCAAGCTGCTGCATAGTAGATGTTGTCATTACTTTGAGCTAGAGCGAAAGTGATTTCTTCGTTCTTTACCTGTTGATCATTCGTATCTGTATCGCCAAGCAATAAACGAACAGAGTTCAACCGACCAGATGCCGTTGTTGTACCTAGATCAGTTTCGTCGTAGCTCCAAGCCATCAATCTACCTCATATCGTCCGTATGTTCTACGCCAGCTTCTAATTAATCCACGTTGCTTATCTGCAATCTTAGATTTCTTACATTTCTTACGGTCAAAGTCAGCTTGTGAGCTTGTCTTAGCTTTAACCTTATTGTTGATGTTATCTACAACAGCGTGTAATCCAGTTACATCTAGCTCTTCTAGTCCGTCACCAACTTTACGTTCTATTTCTAAATCAGAGTTGTGGTAAATCATACGTTGATTATAGAAAGTCAAAACTGTCTTCTCATCAACACTGAGTTCTTTCCACTTGAACTCTTGGTTCTTCTTCAGTTGACGACCACCTGCAGTAAAGGGTACTTTAACAAATACTGGTCGGTCTAGCTGAAGAGGCATTTCTTCTTGTCTTAACATGATAACCTCTTATGTCGGGTGAGGGAATATGAGGGCCACCGAAGCAGCCCCCAGTAAGAATATATTAAGCTACAACAGTGTTGAAGAATACACCCAAGTCAGCACCTGTGACTTTCATGTCGTAAGACATTTTAACTTGGATATGTTCAGCAACTTGCATACGCTTAAGAGCATCGTCTGAGAATGATTCTACAGTGATACCCAAGTTGTTTACACCTTGTAGGTTGTTCCATGCGAATGTCGCACCAGCCATTGGTGTCATCAGACCTGCTGATGCTGGTGAGTGTACCAACAATGCAGCTTTACCGCCGATGAATGCATTTGATTCTGCAACACCTTCTACAGATGTGTTCTTAACCGCTTCCATGACGTAGAAGTTTTCTACTTCAAAGATTTCAGCCAACTTAGCGTTAGTGATAAGCGCAGTGTTTGTTACTGTCGCACCACCGTTTAGACGTGCTAGGATGTCTGGGTGGTTGATCAAGATATCACGTACTTCTTTACCAACAACCATTGTGTTTGGCTTGAAGCCGCCTGAAGCTAGTTGCATTGAGCGACGAGCAGTTGTTACATCAACGATTGGTGTTGAGTTTGTGTAGTCAGACCACTGTGTGACTTCTGCTGCTGTGTCGTTATCTGCGTTAGCAACACCTGTGTATTCTGTACCCCAGATACCTGTGGCAAAGAAGTTAGTTGCGAACTGCTCTTCACGATGGATCAACAGACGGTTAGTTAGTGTCTGCGCACCTGCTGCACGAATGTCTAGTGCTGCATCTTCGTTAGCAAGAGTTTGCTGATCGAAGTCCATGCCTAGTCCGTAGACATCTGCATAGAATGAAGAGTTTGATAGTGACATACCGATGCGGTTGACTTCTGTGCGAGGCGCAAGAGCCTTCACGTCACCTGTACGGTTCATGTTGTCACGGTCATAGATGTAGTATTTGTCAGACTGTTTGTCTACGCCTACTGTTGGGAAAACCTTATCAGCGATAAAGTTAGCTTGATCTTGTACATGAGCGATTGTGAGGTTAGTCAACGGCTGATCGATATGTACCGAATTTGGTGTTAGCAATGGCATTTTCTATATCCTTCCTATTGCTGGTTACGCCGAAGCGTTGCCGCCTTGGATTAGTTCGATAGCGATGATCTGACCGTCAACACCTGCTTCTGTTGCGTAACCCATTACGATGTTACCTGTAGAAGCAGTTACTGCATCACCTGAATCGTCTGTTGCAACAGCAGCACCAGCAGCGATTGTATCGCCAGCAGTTACCATTACTTTACCAGACATAACAACAGTTGCAGCTTCAGCAGCGGCTGGATCGTTAATCAAAACTCCAACGCAGTTTTCGCCAGCAGAATCAGCTAGGTCTACTTCACCATCTGATTCTAGTGTTACGAATTTAAATTGTGCCGACGATAGGTCTTCGCCAGCAATGAATGTCCGTGTGTCACGGGATTGCATTACAGCCATAATTATTCCCCTTTATAGCTTTTGTTGATTAGGGCTTTACCTTCGTCGGTTTTAGCTACGGCAGCATATGCTTTGGCGTAGTCACCCTTTTTCATCTTGTTCTCTTCCATGTAGGCTTTGACAAGAGATTCCATTTTGTCATGTGCAGTTGCGAACTCGCCATCTGCATCTGACTTTCCTACCTCTTCCATGCTTTCTGCGAATGTCGCATCGGCAGCTTTCAAGGCTTCCATTACAGCTTCTACTTCACCAAACTCTGCAACCAAAGACTTAGCAACGTCTTCTGCAAAATGTGGTAGAGCAGTTGTTGCACGTTTAGTTAATTCGGCATCAGCTTTAGCTAGTTCAGCTTCTTCTAGTGCTTTTAGAATAACCGCAGGTACATCTGCTTTGTTGATTTGTTCCCCTTCGTACTCAATGTACTCTGGTTCAACTTTCTTTTCGATTGAATCAGACTTAATAATAAAGCCATTCTCAATAAGAGCCTTACGAAGGTCTTCGTTCTGAATTTTAAGAGCATCGTTCTCAGCTTTAACAATATCAAGCTCGTCGATTTCTACTTCTTCAGACTTTTTCATTTCTGCTTCGTAAGCCTTCATAGCTTCATCTTCAGTCATGCCTTTGTCCATATAAGGCTTTAGCTTTGCCTTTAGGTCGTCTGACATTTTATCTACTTCTTGTTCCATGTTATCTCCATTGGAATCATCACGCTTGAACAAGGAGACCATTGCCTGTGCATTGGCAGGACGATCCACTAAGGATAGTTCATCCAGTTCAAGCTGTTTCAAAAGGTTAGGCATCATAGTCCTCCTTGATTGCACGACCCCCAATAGAGAAGGCCGCTAACTCACCAGATTTGACCTTGGCCCAAACGTCATCGTTATATACTTTAAACGCTACGATCCAACCTTCACGGTCACTCTGTATGCCAAGGGATTCACCAATCTCTTTGGTGACTGGCATGGAGTGGATAACCGCCCCAATCTGATCCCCTTTGTGCATCTCTTTACCTACACGAACATGCTCCATAAACTTGTTTACAGCACGTACTAATGTGTCAGGTTCTATTACATCGCCTTGGCGGTCAACTACTGCTTCACCCTTTTCGGTTACTACAGAGGCCCAACCATAGACCATGCGTTGTTCTTCGTCAGCTTTAAGGATTTGACCCTCGACTGATTTTGTTAGTTCAGACACGCTAGTGCCTCCTTCCCACATACGACAAGACCAGTAACCTGCTGTTGTCTTGTCTTTCTTGGTATCACACGAATGACGACTACGGAAGTTAGCTCTTGCTTTAGGGTCATCCCTACGGATTTCCATGTTAGGATCACCAAAGGTAACTCGTTTTACTTTGTCGCCATCTTGCACGAACACTTCAAACTTTTTGTTGCCACCTTGAATACGGCGAGGCTTGTTTAAAGTTACTTTTTCGCCTTGGTATTCAGCCTTGGCAAATTCTTCTTTCATAATCTCTTGTACAATGACCCTGAGAGCCTCTAAGCGATCCACTGAGTGGCCTTCTTCCTCTTCTGGGTACTCTTCCCCTGCAAGCTCTGCATTGCGTTCTGCTAGGTCTTCATAATAGTCTAAATACTCGTCGTGATTAATAGCTGGCATATAGACTGCCTGACCATTATACTCATGTACGTGAATTGTACCACCTAATCCCATATCCATAGAACGACTACGTGCTTCCATCTCTGTCGTGAAGACATCATTGGCATATTGTGCCTTCAGCATCTTCTTCTTAGACGAGGAGGGATGAGATGAGGGTAAAAGGTCTTTATCGTGATTAGCCGCTTTAGAACCACTTACAATACGTAGGAAGCTGTTAACACGAGCCATAGCCCACTGTTCAGGTGACTTCACATTAGGACGAACACTAGCAGGATTTGTACGGTAGGCACCTACACCACGATCATAGACAGCCTCTAGCATACGCATAGTAACTTTATGCTTAGACTTCTTGTTGTGGGCTTCCATCTTGTTCTTTAGTGCTGTCTTAGGCATCTAGATAACCTTTGCTAAGTAACCTTTAAATACGCCATATACAACGGCATTATTTGTTGAAGTTTCTGTGGTAATGCGAACATCAGCATTCTTAGGAATAATAACTGCAGGGTCTAGTTCAATCTGCCAAGGTCCACCAGATGAAGCTGATACAGCAGCAACCTGACGGAAGACTTTACCTGCCTCTCTAATCTCTAAGTAGAAATCAGCAGAGGCGTTTTTCTTAATGGAAATTGATCCAAACCCACCAGTGAGAATATAGTAGTCTTTATCACTAAATGTTGTTGCGGATTTAAATGACGACTGTAATCCTGCAGGAATGTCAATGTGTATCTTGGAGCTATCAGTTGGTATGCCACCTGAGATAGCTGTATCTTCGTATACGACAACTCGACCTTGTAGTTCTGTACTATCGTTATTGTATATCTGAGATACACGAGCTACAGGTACGTTAAGAGCTACTTTATTCTGACCATCAAGAGTTACTGCCTGTGTCAAGAAACTAAACTTACTGTCTACACCTGTGCCTTCTACAGTGTGACACTCAATCATAATCTCTTGATTGTCTGAGGGAGAAGAGGAAGAGATATGAGTAATAGTATCAGCAGGGACGTAAGTCTCATGACCACCAACAGTCCATACAGTTTCTAAGGTATCTACAGATAACTGCCCTGACTTACCAAACTTGATTAGAGACTTGGCTTTTTTATCAACAGAAACTTGTTCACCAAAGGTACGATATATCTCACGTTCAGCTTGTACAAGTCGTCCATCAGGGACTTCATATGCACGTCTTTGCCAACCACCAAACATATCTTCGATTTCCTTGATTTCTTTAAGTGTTGTGTTGAGTGGGTCGTAGGTTTTACCAAGTACTGGACGACCAGTTGTAATATTGTAGGCCGTGAAGTCATTGAGTTTAAGTTCAGGTGAACCTAAGACTGGTGCGCCAGTAATAAAGGACGGAGCTTCTACTGTCTCTTCTTCGTCCATATTCGCAACAGGAACAGACGGGATACCTGTGACGAAACTTATCGGGTCTAAATCGTGGTCTTGTGTCAGAGCTACTTGAGCTACATTTACAACACCAGTTATAATACTATCAAGAACTAGATTATGATCTTGTTCAATAGTTGTTGTCTGTAGTACAGGATTGCCTGTAAGAACAACATCACCAGATAACTGATGGCTCTGAGTAATTGCCGTTGTTTGTATAACGACAGAACCAGTGGTAATACTGTCAAGAACTAAGTTGTGGTCTTGAGCTATTGCTGTTGTCTGTAAAACTGGGTTTCCAGTTACCAGATTATCAGCTAATAAAGTGTGTCCCTGATCTATCGTTGTGGTCTGTACAACAGGATTACCCGTGACAGTATCAACTGCAGTGACAAAATTATCATTTATGATTATCTCACTTGCTTCTGTTAGAAGTGAGTAACCACTCTCTTGTAGTATCCTGTTAAAGTCAGGAACATTCAGGGCCAGATTATCACTGGCTTCTGTAAGTATTAAATCATTATTTTCCTGTAATACCCTGCGTGTCATGGGACATGACCTTTATTATGCAGGGTCAGGAATACCGATAGTAAATGACCCTAGAGTAAATGTGTTACCAGTTGAGACAACTTGGCTTTCTGTAAGTTCACCAGTTGCTAACAATCGAGAGTTTACTGTATCAACAATAGCATAGTGTGTTGTTGTACCATCCCCTGTGATTGAACCATCAGATATAGCTGCTACGACAACCTCTCGTCCACCACCTGCACGATCAGAGGGGGAAGCAATAGAAAGGCTTGTTGAGTTGCCTAAACTATAAGTTGCAGTTGCCTCTGTATAAGTTGTTGCCTCTTGAGATGTTAGATCAATACGGTTAGCTTCAGTGTCGAGGACAGACAAGCCATTATCAAATACTCTATCATTCAGCGTTGCCATCTTCTTCCTCTTGTTCTACTTCTTCTTTTTGTTCATATCTTAGTTCAGCAATATCCATCAAATCTTGGATAACCTCTGGATGGTCGCTTACATTAATATCTGCACCATTCAAGTTTCTCAAGAAGGCTGCAATCTCACGTAGATCGTGTGGAGCAACATCACCAGCAACTACTGTTGGCATGAGATCATAGTTCAGACCGTTCAACTCCCATAGGCGTTCTACAAGTTGTTTGTTGAGAACATCGACTATGGCTTGGATGTAACTCTCAAGCGCACGAAGGAACAGGTCTGTCTTAGACTTGGATAGTGCATAGGAACCAGTGTTGCCGCCACCAAGCATAAGAAACTCTGAAAGGACAGAACGAGCAATGTCATGTTGGTAACGCTTAACAATAGGATCAATCTCAATATTACGTTTACCGTTAGATGCCATTAGCTCAACATCTACGAGCCTATTGGAGGTAGGACTTCCGTCTTTATCTGGGTAGGTGTCTGAGGGCAGGATAATATATCCTTGCTCGTTAAACTTAACATCTCTGAGTATCTGCTGCAGGTTTCCGACAAACCCAGACTGTGCGGAAGTAGCATCAGGACTGAGGTACTCAGAAGGAATACGAGCCACAGGAATACCTGCAAGTTCACGTTCAACAGCGATAGCTTCGATGCTCTGTAGATTGTTAAGGTATTCGTAAGAAGTATACGCATTCCGTAATATAGAACGACCAGAAGGATCGTTGTTAATAGCTGTAGTGCGATAATATAGAGACTTACGAGTAGGAATGTAGCTAGTATTGTTAAACCCTGACCCTTCTTGGTGAACACCTAAGACATCACCAGTCTTCTGGTCTACATCAAACTTAGAAATAGTCCAAGGCGCACGAGAGGCAATCTTACGTACACCAATACGTCCATCGGTAAACTTAGACCGTGACTTGTCTGAACGACTGGTTGGGCTACCTCTACGCTTATATACCACCTCAAACCAAGCAAAGCCATATGTCAGGGACGACAAAGCCTCTGAGATGTGATCATCTAGAGTGTGATCCATATCCTCAAAGATAGTCTTTACAAAGTCAGCTTCACGTTGTGCTGCAGGGGTATCGTTAGCTGGCATAACCTTAATGTCTACGTCACGTAGTACCTGTTCTGTCGCATACATAACAGCACCAATAGTACTGTCGTTGTCACGCATCTCACGATACTTACGGATAGCTCTCTTGCCACGAAGTTCTGGTAGAAACTCATCTGCACGGATTTGACCGTTATGTGTATTGTCACCTGCAATCCCTAGAATCTGGGTTGCTTCCGTTTCTGAAAGTTTCTTTGCCATCTTATTAAATTAAACCCTTGGCACTGGAGTACGCTAGTTTTAGTTGTGGTTTTGCGTATCCGTTAAGTGAGAGGTCGGTTAAAGCCCAAACTAAAGCATCAAGACGGTCTGGTGAGCCTATCGACCCTAAAGGTTCCCACTGTACCATCTGATCTTCTAAATCATTTAATCCCCGTACATGCCGAACCTTGTTTTGTTCGTATAGTGCAGATACAGGTTCAGCCCGTGCCATCTTCCCCCTAGAAGCGTGGACGAGCTTTACAGGAACTGTTTCATCCTCTGTGTGCAGTGTATGGCGTACCATATCACCACCTTGGTTACGTTCAGCTACAATACGATCAGCCATGTGATCTCTATATAACTGTATAGCTTTGG
>Ga0208434_1000690_pt1 | contig 15206 bp, 16 predicted proteins | sample 13_taG_FD_184086 | JGI IMG/M metagenome (GOLD analysis project Ga0208434, IMG submission 184086) | Marine viral communities from the Subarctic Pacific Ocean - 13_ETSP_OMZ_AT15268 metaG (SPAdes) (version 2) | ecosystem: Environmental > Aquatic > Marine > Oceanic | place: Pacific Ocean | collected... | reverse complement strand
CGGTAACGCTCTTTTGAAGCAAGCCGGTGCTATTGGTGGAATACACACAGGACATGATGGTTCTCCGGCATTCTCCGGTAGTGCTGTTAGTGATGTATCAGCACTTTACAACATTGTTTACGGACAGAAAGTATGGTCAATGTTGAATAGAGAAGTTAATGCTCTTTCAATGATTTCAAAGAGGCCATATACTTCTAGTGGATGGAGAGTTCTAAAGTCACGACCTGCCGGTGGAAGCGGTAACTTGTTTACTGTTGATACAAGCGGAACTGCATCACTAGGCGAATTAGGTTCGGATAGTCCAAGAGCAGACCTTATTGGTGGTGTTCCTGAAAATGCAGGACTTTCAACTGCGGCTGACGGACTTGGCCCAATTGCACCAACTTATGCACAACTCAACATGAGTCCTAAAGTAATTGCACACCAATTTGATTTCAGTGAACTTGCTATGGAAATGGCACAAATTGATGATGGTATTGGCGATATTAGAGCGCAAATGCGTGAAGATATGGGTAAGCATCACGCTGAAGTTCAAAACAAAATGTTGGTTATGCCACTTGAAAACTATCAAACAGCCGCTTTGACTAACATTGGAAACAACTACACTTCTTTGATGAAGGTTATCTCAAGCCGAGCAGAAATTTTAGCAAGCGATACTGTATTAGGAGACACTGGTGCTTCTGCTTCTACTGTTGATGCAAAAATTTACGGTAACGAAAGATTTACTGCGGCATCTTTCCTTGATGCAGAAGTAGACTTTGGTAGTGGTTATGCGGCAGGAGATGTTCGCTCACTAACTCTAACAAGACTAAATGATATGATTAGAAACCTAAGACTAGCCGGTGGTTCTCCAAAGGTTATTCTAACAGGTTATGATACTATTCAAGCACTTGCTGACTTGTTACAAAGCCAAGAAAGATTCATGGACAGAAAAGAGATTGTTCCAACTGTAAATGGTGTTAGAGGAGTTAAAGGTCAAGAAGTTGGATTTAGAGTAGCAACATACTACGATATTCCACTAATTCCTGTAAAGGATATGCCGGCAACTGGCGGTGCTTCAACAAAACTAAGTGATTTACTATTCCTTGATACAGACCATTTGTGGCTATCAGTTATGAAGCCAACACAATACTTTGAAGATGGTATCGCTAATGGAAACCCATTCGGTGTCGGAACTCTAGGTAACAGGGCTTTGTATCGAACAATTGGTGAAGTAGGATGTTCCTTCTTCAAGGGTCAAGGAAAGATAACAAACATACAGTGAGGAAAAAAAGGAGAGGATATATATGGCATTTAGCACAACAATAGAAAATGAATTAACGCTAGGAAACTTAAAGTTGTTTTTCGGAACATACACTAACACTAGTAGTAGCACAGGTGGAGACATTGTTTTCCCTAACACGGAAGAAATATTCCATGTTCAACTACAACCAAAGGGTTCTGCTATTTTAGCAAATCAACCCGTAGTAAATGAAACGCTACCACTACTGTTTTCGGCTGACGCAACTGATGAAAGAAGCACTGACGCAACAGCAAACGCAGTAGCGAATGTTGAAGTAACAATCGTTACTACTGCTGATGAAGTTGGAACATTTTTCGCAATTGGACAGTAAGGTGATTTAATTGGCACATACAGTAACACTATTAGGTGACCATAAGGGCGTTGCTCGCCCTAAAGTCATTGGTGATGAATATGTTTCACTTGCTACCGTTGATATTACCGACCTTTCAAATGTGGCCTCAAGCGCAAGCCAAACTATTACTACCGATACTACAACTGCAACTAGAGATGCAGGTAGTTACATAACAGATGGTTTTGAAGTTGGAGATTTTGTAACTTTTGATGGTTCACACGCAAACAATAATACTGGATTATTCAAGATTACTGCTTTAACTGCAACTGTTTTGACTACTACTGGTCTTACTGCTAATACTGGTGGCGGAGATGAAAGGTGTCTTTTGGCAGGTGAAAAACTAACTGCAAGTGAATTCGGATTGAGGACAATTACTTCTGTTGAAGTTTGTGGTCAAGAAGATGTCACAACTCGCATTGTTGTTGGGGCAATCGCTTCCGATAAACAATCGTTCCGTTTATACGGCATGACTAATAGCGGCTCGGCTAGAGTTGATGATACGGGAACAGTTAGGCTAAAAGTTACCGGAAACCTTTGAGGTGTCTTAATTGGTAACAGTTAGATTAACTGATAGTTCAACAATCGGTAGACTTAACATTACACCAAAGCAAGAAATAACAAGGAAAGAAGAAGCAACAGTCTCGGTAAAATGGGCTGTTCTTCGTCTTTCCGACCCAAATTATTTCTTTGTTTTTGGTGAAGAAGACCGTGAAGAATTATTGGCACTTGATGAAAAAGTCGCTCTACTTGGCTGTAAGGAAACAGGTAAGGATATTTCAACTGCTAAGGAATTAGCAGATGAACTTCTCCCTAAGAAAGAGAAGCCTAAACCGAAACCTAAACCTAAACCAAAGCCTAAACCAAAAGCAAAAACTCCTTCTAAAACAAAGAAAGAGTAATCGCTACATTAAATAGGTGGAGTCTATCTCCATTAATTGAACAGGTGAGAGTATGGCAGGCATAGGCGGTTGTAGAAGTAGTGGCGTATTAGGAGCAAGTGCGATTGTAAGTAATGAAAATGCTAAGTTAATTAGCATCCATGCGGCAATTACAATTGCTTCTAATGCGGCAGTTACAGTCAAGGTTTTCAATGGAACAGATAACACAGGAACAGAAGTTGCTAGAATTTTCCATAGTGTTACAGGACACTATAATCTTGAATATGACATGCATGGTGTTTTATGTAGAAACGGAATATTCTTGGAAGTAACAGAAGCAGGAAGTTCTACGGCTAATGTTTCAGTCGAGTTCAATTGAGGTTTTATTATGGCGGCACTAAGTCAAGATACAAGGTTGATTATGACAATTTTATTTGTCGGAACGGTTAGCGGAGCGAATGTATATTTCTATTCTACATATGGAACGAACTTTCCTTATACAGCATTAGCACATTCAGTTCTGTTTGGTCTTATTACAGTTGGTGGAATAATGGTTATGAAAGCATTGTTCGACCTATCACTAAATGATAAGATTGAGATACGATTACTAGACAGACAGATAGAAAATCATTTCCAAAGACTACAAAGAGAAGAACAAATTAAGGCTAAACTACAAGAAAGCATGAAGCAATACGGAACAGTAAGGCGTGAAAACTGGCGAAGCGGAGTTATGACGGCTACTGAAGAATACGACGACAACACAATAGGAAATGAATTCTTAGCGACTATACAACAATAGGTTGTGGTTGATTGGTCTTTGGCGACATAATGGGCTTTAGTGAGTCCGACTATGTGTATAATCAAAGTCGGGCGCATTCAGCAGATATGTTTTTCATAAGAATGAAGATGTATTTTTGGGGTTCTTGTGCGGCACTATCATCATTTTTGATAGGTAATATTATGGGAGTCTTTGACATCAATATAATGGGTTGGATTATAGAGAGGGCTAAGGATATTTGGGGGCATTAAATGTCCATAATGACAGGCTTTGCTATATTAGTTGGTGAAGCAATAATAGGGTTTTACAAAAAAGTTCATGCAATTAATTTTGGAGTTTATGGTTCTACAATGGTTGGTAAAACAACCCTAAGCCACCAACTTAGAACAAGGGGGGAAGTTCCCACAATAAAAGACAGAACCGTTGGTTTACATAGAGCCACTAGAAAGAATGTTAAGATTGATGGTGACTCTCATACAATTAAGAGTGCTGATTTAGGGGGAGAAGCAATTTATTGGAAAGAATGGGTTAAGGATATGCAGAAGCGTAGAGTAAGGTATATTATTTTCATGATAGACCATAGACATTTAGATTCACCTTCTAATTTAGACCACCAATTAGCATGGAAGTTTTTAGTAGATACTATTGTGGCTGATAGGTGGCCTTCGGGTAAAAAGAAAAAAGAAGTGGATTATCCTATGGCTGTTGGTATATGGGCTAACAAATATGATATGTGGGGAGAGAAATATAAAAGTGACAAGCCCATAGATAAACATGAAATATTTGAACCTTTTAAGTATGGAATGAGGCAGTTGAATGACAAGGGCATACCTTGTTTCAAATATATAGTATCGGCTAAGTCCGACCCTGAGATGGTGTATAAAGGAATAACCACTATGATAAAGGATTATTGAGGAATGAAAGATGTATCAGCAACCGAATTTGATAAACACGCAACAAGCAAAGAACGCTTTTTTGCCTAAACTACAACAGTATAGAGCAATTGGGCCAATTGAAGATTATAAGTTTGATGCGCTAAAACCAAAAAAACAAATGAAAGAAATAAGAAAAGTATTGTTGCCGGAAAAGAAAAAGGTTCTTTTTATAAGATACGGTCACAAGTTTAACTTTAAAGATAGATGTGTAGTATGTGGAACTCATCATGTTTGGGAGTCCGGTGATTATCTAAGACCTCCAATACCGCTAGATAAAGTAGAGAAAGGAAGGCCACTTAGAGGAACTTATTGTCCTAGACATGCGGCTATTCACAAACAAATGGAAATGCTACAACAACAAATATTAGCAGATGAACACGGGTTAGATTTCAAAGCATTTATTCCTAAAGCGAAAATGCCTAATATGTTAAAAAGACAACAATTAAACAACTTAACTAAAGAAGATGTTATGAGGCTGACTAGCATGGGATGGACTATAACGCCACCAACACCGGCTACCGATGCAGAAACACAAATGGCAGAAATAGTTAGATTGATGGCGGAAATACAACTAAATACAGAAAGAGTTAATTATCTAATTAAAGGAGAACAAGGTGAATGATATGGGAATTTTAGGAACAAGTAACGGAACAGTCTTGGCATCAGTACAAGCACAAAGCGACCAGCAGTTCAAGAATGTAAATAATTTACTTTCTTTACAAGACAATCATGTTGAGGAGTTCTTTCAATATCACGGTCAAATGTTTTTAACACAAATGGAGAAACTCATGGAAGATGTTGTAGAAAGAGTAGTTAGCCAAATGTTGGCTAAGTTACAATTTACAACTGATTCTACAACAGGGATGTTAAGAATACATAATGATGCCATGAGAGAGTTTGAAAAGATTACTGCCGAAAATATTGAATTAGATATTCAAAAGGTATTAGATGCGGCAATTAATACAGAAGTTGTTAATCAAAGAAAGTTAGCAAAACAGCAATACCTAGAATCTCAAGGATTTAGCGGTGGTGGTGGCATGCAACAAATGGCACAACCAACAGCAGGTATGGCAATAGCAGGATTAACAGGACAAACTCAACAATATCAACAAATGCAAGGTGCTGTGAATAATGGTAGTGGCTATCCTATTCCACCATCGGGAACTGATAATTATGGAAGGCCATATTGGATAGATGCTCAAGGACAAATGAGTTACGAACCTCCACAAAGCGGATTAGGTTTAGGTAGTGCTATACAAAAAGGTGCGGCTTGGGCTAAATGGTTAATGTGAAGGTGATTAATTTTGGAAATTCGAGTTAAACCAATAGGCTCGGAGAGAGTTGTTGCTGAAACATGGAATGCTACAATTGCTAAGAAAAAGTTAATAGAATTTATTTTTGCTGATTTTTTAGATAGAGGCAAATATTCTGATGAATTAGAAGGAATTAAAAAATACAATAGAAAGTATAAGCCAAAAACCATAGATAGAAATACTAAAGGAACGAAAGGATATACAAAAACAGAATTTACTACTATATACAAACAAGCCATAGAAAAAATAGAAGATGAACCTATTGGTAAATTGTTGGAAGAGGCTAAAATTGAATTGAATAAAGATATGGCTGAATTCATGAATAGTGAAAAAGGCGAAGAATTGAAAAAACTTAGCATTAGTGAATTAGTAGGGGATGCGCTTGGAGAGTTGTTTGAAGATACAGAACTTTCAAGAAAAGCAGAAATGAAATTAGAAAGAGGATTAACTACCGCAGAAGTAGACGAATATTTTACAGATAGAATAGAAGTAGAAAATAGAAAAGGGTTTAGAATTTTTAAGTTAAATGGCATGAAACTATTTGGAAAAAGAAATAATATTAAATATCAAACCTTAAAAAAATTAGGCTTCAAAAATATAGGACTATCTACAGTAGGTGGAGATGAAGGAAAAAGCGAGGGTTCTGTTTTTGGAAGTGGTGATGGGAGGTTGCCTTTGAGTGAACTTGGAGAAGTTTTTACCTCTCTCGATGTTTCTCCAAAACCATTAGCAAGAGATATTGGAAAAATTACACAAGGAGTAAATGCTCCTAGAGGAAAAGGGCCACTTTCTGTTCCAAAGAAACCAATGCGAACACCGGACTTTTCTGCAAAAAATCAAGTTGTAGACCTATCATCAAAAACCGGAGAAATATTATCCACTATATCTGATTCCTTAATGATATTATTTGGTGGTAAATGGGAGCAAGAAAATAAAGAAGATGTTAAGAGATATAGGCAACTAAGCCAACCTCTTAGAGAAATGAAACCCGTTTTGGAATCATATAGAAGATATTTAATTAAGTTGTTTAAAGATGAATATGGCGAAGATTTAGACGATGTTACTGACAAAGAAAAAGAAGAATTCCTTACTAAAATAAAAAGAACCAAGTTCGGAGATAACTCTACGGAAAAACAATTAAGAGAAAGAATGACTAAAATTGCCGGAGTAGATACATATACTACGCATTCTTTGGTGTTAGATAATTTTATTATGGTAGGCAATAGAGAAGAAAAAGATTTACTATCTAGTCTAACAACATCGGATGAGTATAAAGTAAATATTGATAATTTGGCGACTTTAGATAAACTGAAAGAAATTAGAATAGCCAAAAGAGAATATATTGACCAACAAATAGAACGACTTTCCTCTAGCATAGGTAGTGATGATAAGAGAAAAGAACTATCAGCAAATAAACTAACTAATTTTGCTGAAGAAATATATAATGGTGAAAAGACCCTAATTGATTTATTTGGAAACTTGTTAAGAGATTTAAATAAAGCGTATAATATTCAAATAGTAATAAAAGCAACGGAATCAAAAGGAGACAAAGTAAGTTATGCTATTAAATCTCCTAAAAATGGGCCAAAATCGTTTGTGTTTAGCAAAAAGATTTTACTTGACAGGTATGGAAGTAAGGTTGCTCAAAGAGCAAAATTACCAAAGACAGATTATAGAGATATAAGTAAAATAAAAAAGTTCATCAATGAGATAAAAAGAGAGTTGGCAGTAATAAAATTGTAGAGGAAATAATATGGCAATAGCATCATCACCAAGCGACTATACAACTATTGATGTTGATTATTCAACAGGAAAAGGATATTACACAGACAAAGATGCTGTTTCGGATATGTTACAAGTTCCTGCCTTTTCATCTTCTACATATCCTAGTCAAGCACAAGTCGGTAAGATAATTAAAAATATAGAAGGTATTGTTGATGATAAAGTAAAGCGTTCATACAGACCTATTATACACAAAGATGAATTTCATGATTTTGAATTTGTAAGGCATCCAATGCAAGCATATTATGGTGGCTATGTCGGTTTTATACAATTAGCCACGATGAAACTAAAGAAGGTTATATCTCTCAAAGTTTGGCAAGGTAATAGTTATCTTGAATTAGCATCAGCCCAAGCAAGTATTACATTAAACCCCGACAACTTTCAACACCTTAGAAGCATAACGCTACAGTTACCAAATAGCGGAGATACCTTCACTTTATTTCATCATGCAGAAGGGTCTATGTCAGCACACAATACATTCGATAGTAGGTTTGGTGCAAAAACAACAGCAAGGGATATTTGTCATTTAATTAATGAAGAGTTTCCTGCGAATACTGCACAATTTACAGGGGCAAATAGAGAAAAGGAGAGGTCTTCTTCTCCAAACAATTTAAGCATAAGTGATTTCTTTTATGCTTCTATTGACCCAGATAATGGATATAAGATTAATATTTCAAGTCTATTAGCAGGAGAGGATGGTTCGGGATGCACAATAATACTCGCAGATAAAGCAGGGCAGAACTCACAGTCCAGTTCGGAAGCATTTACTGATAAGCAAGATATGAAAAGACTAGGAAGTTTTTGGAGTATTAAGGATGATGGTAGAATATTTTTCCTAAGAGATTATCCATATCATACTCAAAACTCTATTATTATTACATATGTTGCGGGTTCAAGTCGTGTGCCATCGGCTATACATAAAGCCACGACGATGTTAGTGGCGGCTGAATTATTACGACATGATGACCAAACAATTATGATTGCTGAAACTGGCGGTAATATATCTACAAAAGAAAAATATGATATTCTAACTAAAGAGGCAATGGATATACTGAAAGGAAAGGGTGACTTGGTTTATCTTTTGGAGTGATTAACTTGTCTGTTAATTTGATTTCTAAAATGCAAGAACTAATAGAAATACAAAAAGAAAGACAACAGGCTACAAGGGAACTATCAGAAATATTAGGCATTGATGTTAGTTTTAGCGATGAAGAAATAGTGCAATTCGCAGAAGAAAAATTAGAAGAATACATAAATGAAGAAACTGAAAGGATGATGAAAAAATGGATGAAGTAAGTTTACTTATAGATTTAGTTTCTTCTAATTGGAGTTCTTCTGTTACAACTTTAATTAGTGAAGGAAAGATAACTGCTGACCATGCAGGAACTCCTAACTTTGTTGATGTTAGAACTTTAGATAAGAATAGAGGAGTTAGATATGATTTAACTGCTAAAGATGTAATTATATTCTTCGAGGATTCTCAAAATTTAGAATACCCAACAATACACTATGATGTAAGAAACGAAACTTATTCTTTTACAATGCATATAAGAACCATTCATGATGAAAGAGCAGGAACGGATGCTAACTTTGGTAAAGATAGGCTAAAGGCTTTATACTTGATAGCCCGTCATACGCTTGAGCGAGGTCGTAAAGGTTACACCGCAAATGATGGTTCTAGGTTTAATCAAATATTTGTTGGTTCAAGAAGCGAAAGTAACGATAGAGCAAAGAGGTTATTCGGATATAAATTGACAGTAGAGGCAAAACGATTCGCATTAAGCATTCCCTAGTATGTTAGTTAGGAAAGGGGGAGAATAAAATGGTAGCACAAGATATATTTTTAGGAAGTGGAGCAAGCATAACAAAAGTGCCGGAATTGGACTTTTATTGTAAAATAACAACTGCAAGCGGAGGGTCAAATAAAACAACCTTTACCTTACATAGTGATATAACCGGAAATTTTGCTTTAGTAAATAATCTATATGTTGGATGTATTCTTAAGAGATATACTGTAAATGATATTTTTCAAGGAATGCATAGAGTTACCGCTAATACAGATACTACTATCTCCTTTTCTCCCGCAGTAGCAACATTAGCACAAGATGACTACTTTGTTTTAGAATCATATGGTGCGCCATGTCCTGCTGAAAAAGCGGCTTCGGGAACAACCCATACTGCGGCTGTAACTGTTATAACTTTTAATTCGGATGTTAAAACAGATTATGACGATACTGCTGTTGTTTTTGAAACATTGGCTAGTCAAGGAGCAGGTTCTACAACAGAACAAGCCATATTCATAGACCACGACGGTAACGCATCTTATTCAGTTCATTCTGCTCCTAATGTAGGAGAAGCAACTATTTCAGCCGCAGAAGATAATACTAGAGAAGAATATGCGGCTCTTTTCACTATAGCGGCAAATGCGCTATCTAATGTTTCTGCAACAAGAAATGGAGCAGTAGTCACAGTTACTAATACTCATGCTGGAAACGGTGGTGGTGTCAATAACACAACAACCACAATTACAGGACTAACGGGTTCAGCCACAGCAGATACAGGACTTTCAATTACATCAATGACCGTAGGAACTACTACTTCAACTGCTACTGGTAAAAGGTTACTAGCAGATACATGGCTAGGAATTGTAGAATCACTTACCTTCCCAACAACAGAAATCGAAATGAAACAAACTAATCTTTCACTAGGAAACACTAGAAACTTTACCTATCAATACAAAGGAATAGAAACAGCAGGTGCGGCTGATATTAATTTAGTAGCAAATCACGGAACATGGCTATATTATTTCTTAGGAAAATGCACAGATGTAGATATTGGACATATAGGTGCTGATAATAACCTTAGCGAAAATGCGCCTAGTGGTTCAGCCCCAACAACCTTCGTAGGTGCTTCTAACAAACTTTACATTGATTATAATTCAGTAACCGAAACAGGGCCAATTATTCACAGAAGCGTAGGAACAGTTATGACTCCTCCGGTAAATCCTGCAACAGAAACAGTTGGAGACTTAGACCCATTAGATAGTTTTGCTTTAAGCGGAACTACTGGTAAATTAAAAAATGCCATTGAATATACCTTTGCAGAACAAGATGGAGATTTATTACCTTCATTTGCTTTAGAACAGGTATTCAGCAAGTTGCCTTCTTCTAATACCTTTAGAACAAATACTGCTAATAATAATCCTAATAACAGAAATGATGAAGATTTGAACTTTGTTAAAATAGCAAGAGGTTGTAGAGTCAATACTCTAACAATAACTGCTAATGAAAATGAAGAAGTTAAAATGACTATCAATGCAAATACTAGAAATGTTCACACATTAGAAAAAACAGAAAGTTATGATGCTAGAAGGGGCGTTACTGATGAAACTTCATTCTTGAACTATGCTTCAATACCGGAACTAAGAGAGCCATTTTTCTTTTCGGATGGAGTGTTCAAGTGCTTTGGTGAGAGTTTCTTAAAAATAAATACCCTTACTTTAACCATGAATAACAATCTACAAGATAGAAGATTCTTGGGAGTCGGTAGTAAGACTATACAAGAGGCTATTCCTGCACAAAGAACATATGAAATATCCTTTACTGGTCATGTTACTGATGATTTACTGTATAATGAATTAATAAACAATACAGAAAATTCTGTTGCTAACGGTAATAATAGCACAATTGAATTAGTATTCACTAAATCAACAGGAGAGAACATAAAACTAAATTTCAAAAACTATTTCTTAACTGCTAATAATTTCCCAATGGCCGACGATAAGGGGCCAATTGTTGTAGAAGCAACTGTCATGCCTAGAACTTGCTCGCTTTGTGAAGTAACTACTCATTGGCTATTACAGGGGTGATTTGTTTGCCATCAGCATATGAAAAGAACCAAGCGAAAATAAAGAAGGCTCTTGAAGAGAGCAAACCAAAGAAAAGAGGTCGCCCCAAAAAGAGCAATAAAAAGTAATATTCCACCAACACCGTTTGTTTGTTTGTTGGTATAAAAGGTGGATAACATGGAAAAGAAAATTGTAAGTGATAAGAGTGTGCTATTTGCACTAACCGAGCCTACGCTACATTATATTAAAGTAGCACCCGAAAGTGAAGAATATCTCAAGGTATGGGTAAAAGAACCCACTTGGCTTGAGGTAGATAAAGCCATGAATAGTATGATGAAAATAGATACTAGAAGGCAAGACATGGAATTAGATTTAAATGCCATGTTTAGATTTATGGTAGAAAATTTTGTAGTTAAAACAGAACCAAAACTTTCTGCAATTGATATTCTTAGATTAACTCCTTATATTGGAAACCAAATTAAGGAAATCCTCCCTAATCCATTTACGGCTTTTGAGGGGGATGAAGAAAAAAACGAAGACTAAAGGGAATATTAAGAGGTAAGCAAGGCGACCCTCAAGATATTTCCTTAGTGATTGTTTATTCGTTATCAAAGGCTTTAGCGATAAGCCCGCTAGAAATATACAAAATGCCCGCAAGTTTAGTAATAGATTTATTAAGTGTTCATAGAGTAATGATGGAATTAGAACAAGAAGAGATGGATAAACTAGATAGGCAAGCAAAGAGTGGAGTAAATAGGTTCAGGTGACGGTATGAGTGCTTTTCTTCGACAGCAGAATAAGATGTTAGAAGAAATGAATAGTCGTATGGAAGATTTATCTAACGCTATGTTGGGTTTTGCTCAACAGCAGAATAAGGCTACCGAAGCACAGAATAAGGCTATCCAAGCCACAAAAAGAGCAGAAGAGGCAGAAAAGGCTTTAAATAAAGAGTTAGTTACAAGAGAGGAAGTTCTCAAAAAAGCGTTTGAACTATTAGGAGAAGGTGGACAAGAGGTAAAGAAATTTGAAGTTTTTTCTAAGAAATCATTTGATGCCTTTATACATGCAGGAGGTAATGCCTTCGATTTCTTTGACTTGGCTTTATCTACTGCTAATCAAAGAGTGAAGATATTTGGTGTAGAAGCGGCATTGGCAAGAAAAGTGATGTATGGTTTCTTACCACCCGGTATGTTTAGGTTAGTAAATAAAATCTCTACTTCGTTTAGATTTTTAGGAGGTATATTTAGAAAAACCTCCGCAGAAGGAGAAAACATAGATAATATTTTCAAAAAGATGACTAGAGGTTTGTTGTCGTTTCCTAAAATAATGGAAATGAAAAAAGGCGATTTTAATATATTTGGCAAAATAAAAGCGGGTTTTGGCGAAGCAGGAAGAATTGGTAGAGTAAGTAAAGAAATGAACTCCATGATATCAGGAGAAAAGGAAAAAATTAAACTTGCTAGACAAGCACAAGTATCCGGAACAGGCACAGGTGATGAAGAAGAAATAATAAAAGCGGCTCAAAAACAAATTGAGTTAATGGAAGAAGAAAGAGACAGGTCTATCGAAATTAGTAAGTTAGGTAAGTTTACAAATAAATTTTTTAAAGCGATGAAAGCCGCACCACAATTCTTATTTGGCGCAATTAAATTCTTTGGTAAGATGATGTTATTTATGGGTATATTCTTAATGATAGCATATGTTTTATGGAAGACAGTTGGAAAAACTGCTATTGAGGCTTTAGAAGAAATAAGACCCGCAATAGAAGTAATGATAGGTTTTGTTGTAGCGTCTTTAGGAATGGTTTGGGAGGGAATCTCAAGCATATTTAATGCCTTCTTTGGTGATGGTAATTTAGAAGATGTTATTGATGGGGTGGTTCAAATTGCTGTGGGGCTACTAAGTCTTGCTTTATCTGTAGCGGGGGTTTTATTTGTTGCTTTAGGAAGATTCATAAGAGTGTTTTTCACATTAGCAATTTCTAAAACGATAGCATTCCTTGAAGAAGCCTTTACTACTTGGGATGGATTTTTCAAAGCATTACCTGTAATACTAGGTGTTGTTGCAGGTGTAATAGCATTCATTTATGGTGCGCCTATATGGTTAGCGGGATTAGCATTTATAATTCTATACAAGATAGGCAAGTGGCTCGTAGGGAAAATTAAAGACGCTTTTAGTTTCAATGCAACGGGTGGACTAGTAAACAATGATATGACTATTGTTGGAGAAAGAGGGCCGGAATTAGTTTCATTACCAAGAGGTTCTAGGGTTCACTCTAATAGTAATTCAAAGAGAATGGCAGGAGGTTCGGGAGTCGTTAATAACTTTAATATAACAATTAACGCCAAAGATACTTCTAAAGCAGAAATGAGAAGAATAGCAGATGAAATAGGTAGAATGGTATCTTCTAAAATAAATAGAAGGACATCCAATAGGTCTTCGGTGTGAGGTGATTAATTGACGGACTATGTTTATTTGAAACTACAAAAATTTAGCGGAACTGATTTAGAAATAGACACAATACCTCTAAAGGTGCTAAGTGTCAGTATTTCTGTAGATAAAACAGTTCCTAATATTAGTATTCCTTTTGCAGGATTAGCCACAGGTGAGTCGGAGAATATAGCATTGGATTTAGGTATGTCTTCAAAAAGATTAACTTTGACTGGATTCATAGTAGATACAGTAATTAAGCGAAGTCACACAGAAACGGGTAATCCCGCTACACCCATAGCATTAGAATTTACTGCTCAAGAAATAGCACAGTTGATTGCTTCCGGTGTAGATGCTACAGGACTAAGCCGCTATCAAGCATTTAACGAATTAGTAGTTTACATGGATTCTAAAGTAAATGAAAACTACCAAGATAGAGGACAAGCGGCAGATAACAGTGTTACAGAATTAGGAACAGTTGTGGAACAAGTACCTCTAACATTTACGGCTAGAGGTGATGCATTTAGTAAAGACAACACTAATATTGCTATACCTACTTCTTTTCCTAGTGCGGGTTCAACAAACGGAGTTAAAGGATTCGTTTCGTCATTTAGTTATGATTTGAATGCAGAAACAACAGAAATTACTTTCAATATGGAATTTACAATAGCCACAGTATTGCCTTGAGGTGAATAGATGTCATACAGTATATTTGCAGGAAAACAAAAAAGTTTAGTGTTTCCTATAATGTGCAATGGTTTCTTAACAATTGATTATGCAAAGAATGTTCCTGATGCTACAACATCAGCAGATACTAGTGATGATATTCCTTATGGTATTTGGGCGCATCAAGGTTCATTTACATTTGAGGCTATAGTAACGCCATATGACATTAACGGGTCGGGAACATATACTTCTAATCAAGTTCATTTGCCTCAAAATTCTTCTAAAAAAATATTTCCCGAAAGCGCACAAACATCTGGATTTGTTTCAACAGAAGAAAGCAGTTTGTATATGTATAAAGGTGAAAGGCTAGACCATAGAATGACATTATTCTATAGCCCAACTTTCCAAGTGTTTTTACAGAATGTATCTAAGCATAACTATAGGAATCCGGCAGAATACAAAATAGTTGTAAAGTTAAAACTCGGCAGTAATTCTATTGAAACATTTACTAGTCCTATAGCGATACAACCAACCAAAGACACATATGTAAAATATTCATCTTTGGATAGTTTTAATGGATTAGATGCAAATGGCAGAACTGCATTTATAAAATTAGGAGAGTCTGCCGTAGGTTCTTTTGGCTATACCGGAGGAAATATGAATGGAACATTTGTAGTGCATAATAGTGCATTTCCTGTCAATTCAACTGTTCATGGGGCGCAAGATGTGTTTGTTAAAGACGGGGATTCTTATTTTCAAATAGGAACACTGAAGAATCTTGCCACGACTTTTATTTCAATACATCCTAACAGTGGCCCAATTACAGACTATACTTCTCTATTGAATTCCGGAGCAGAAATATTTATTGAAGCGGAAAAAGATTGTGCATATGTAAATAATCTTTTTCATGTTGCTTGTTCTTATGATGATACTGATAAGAGAA
>Ga0208434_1000688_pt1 | contig 15217 bp, 15 predicted proteins | sample 13_taG_FD_184086 | JGI IMG/M metagenome (GOLD analysis project Ga0208434, IMG submission 184086) | Marine viral communities from the Subarctic Pacific Ocean - 13_ETSP_OMZ_AT15268 metaG (SPAdes) (version 2) | ecosystem: Environmental > Aquatic > Marine > Oceanic | place: Pacific Ocean | collected... | reverse complement strand
TGAACGAACTAAGCTTGATGACCCCGCCGTCCTTCAAAAACTCACTTATAAACACATCACGGCAACCTAATTATTTACAAAAAAAATATTTTTTTATTTATTCAGCTTTTTCAAAAACATCATGAGTGATCAATTTTTTTGAAAGAGTATATTTTTTTTCATAAGACATTGATTTTACGGCATTATTTTTACCATCAAAGACACAATCTAATAAAAAGTGATAAGAATGAACAAACATACAATTTGCTTTTTTTATTGTCGTAAATAACTTATGAATAGTTTGTGTGTGATCAACCCCAGAGTCAAAATACTGAGTATTGCAACTCATAATATATGGTGGATCTAAATAGATTAATGTTTTATTTAGATCAATATCATCATAATTAACATCATTGATTGATTGATGAATAAAAGTACAATTTGCCATCATTTGATGAAATAAACCGCAGTTTGTTCTTCGGATGGCGGCTGAGAATTTGCCTTTCTTAATATTATAAAATATTAGATCTTCAAATTTCGGGTATTTTGTTATCATTTGTTCAAATTTGCCTTTATCAATATATCTACTTTCTGGTGATACTCTCCATTGTAAATCGTCCATAATTTCATTATATTCATTTATATATTCGCTAAACTCATCAGAGGTCATGCTTTTTAATGAATTATATAAATTTATTAATCTTTCATCGTTGTCATAAATTATAAATTTTTTTGTGTTATCAAGCTCATATATTGCCCGTGAAAATCCATAAGTTCCTCCATATGGTTCAATGATAGTATCGTATTTCAGATAATCATTTAAGTTTAAATATTTCTTTGTTTCCTGGTATTTGTTGCCGTCATAGGCTATAAAAAATTGATTCGCTGGCATATTTTTTGTTTTGTTATATAACCGCAAATAAAATAAATAACAATAAAAATTAAGCCTTAAAAACTCGCCGAAATTCTTCAATATTTTTATTTATGGAAGTAGAGTCGCCCCATAAAATATACCAAGAAAGGGCCCCCGGACTTAGTGGATTTTTTAAATTATCATTTCGGTGTCTTAATCGGTATAACCGCCTTCGCTCTTTATCAAAATGTATTGTGTAATTATCATATTTTTTGGAACCAAACGATATTATACGAGATTTAGACTTTCCAATATCAAAAATTGCATCAAAACGCTTATTTTTTTTATTAGATTTTACTATTTTTATTAATTGGACCATGTCTATATTAGAAGGTATTTATTTTGGACTGGAATTAATTAAATATTTTATATTTAAGGAAAGAATCTTACTTATTATATAATAAAAAAATATTGACCATCGCCAACCATCATGACTTCAGTTAAAAATTTTACTATGGAAGATGCTAAGACTAAGCTGTTAGAGCTTGGCAAATCACAGGGAACAGTTAAAAGTTATACGGGTAAATGGAAAATCATTGCAAACTCCTTCCCCAAGGACTTAACTTTGAAAAAAGGATTTAGTGAAGTAGATCGAGTGCTTGCCTTTATCTATTCAAAATCCGAATCCCCAAGCACCCGCAAAACATACCTATCCGCCTATAAGGCCCTATTAGACTTATTTGATTTCCCGGCCACTTCAAGAAATACAGTAAGCAAACTAATTAAAACCGAACAGGAGAACACGATGGTTGAGCAAGCAATTAAAAACCAATCCCCGCCTTTTAGTATTCAAGAAGCAAAAGACATGTTCTTAGATCTCAATAAAAAATACAAAGAATTTAAAGCAAAAGCAAAAAAGGAAAACGGGTATGGCAACGCATCAATGGCTTCTGCCTACTTGCTACTAATTCTTAAAAACGGCGTCCTTAGATCTGATGAATTGGCCAATTTGCGTATCACCGAAAAACCAGAAAAAAACTTTAACTCCATTTCCAAAGACAAGGGCACCCTGACAATCGTTGATCATAAAAATATGAAATCAATGGGAACGGTGGTAACCCAACTCGGCCCTGAAATTTTGCAATACATCAAAAAAGCAACAGAGGGAACCCCCTTCATTCACCAACTCAAAAAGAAGCCGAAATATGGTTGGCTTCCCTACCAGTCCGGGGATGGAGTAACTAAAATGCTACATAGCCATATTGGTTACAATAATCATAAAATCCGAGATGCTAAAACCTCAATTGTTCTCAACTCCAATGACAAAAAGAGAAGAGATGACCTTAAACATTATCAAATGCATAGCTTAGAAACTCAACTAACCCACTATACCAAACACATCGGGGGCGCTTCGGAAGAAGTATATGAAAACAATTTATTCAAGGACGAGTAACTAACTAAACACACACAAAGAAATAATTATTTTTTTTATTGACTTTTGAAAATCGAATTAAATATTTTATATTTAAGGAAAGAATCTTACTTATTATATAATCAACAAAATAATTCGACTACTACCAAGATGACCTCAACACAAAAAATGAATACTAACAATGACGACGAATTTGAAGCCAGCGCTACCCTCATGGCTAAATGGCTTGCAAGCGACACCGAAAACTTAACTGATTTCATTGAATCTGAATGCGAACCGGAAAGCGAACCGGAAAGCGAACCGGAAAGCGAACCAGAAAGCGAACCAGACACTGAGCCGGAGACCGACACCGAAGAATTAAAACTTCCTCTTGCAATTTCTAAAAAAGTGTCATCACTTGAAACAACCCTCATTGAACATGTCAATATTAATGATATTAATTGTGCCATTAAATATATTGAAGATGGCCATGATATGGTTTACAATTCTACAACATTAGACCATGGTTTATTTGAACTACAAAAATACAAAAATATGAAAACTCACCTTGAAACATACAAACAAAAAATAACAAACAATAAAGTTAATGTTGAATACATTAAACCAAAACATGGATACGGGCGCGTTCATCCACGGGGGGGATTGGGGCTTATGTCTATGCCTCGTCAAGTTCGCAATGCTTTACTTGGAAATGAATATACTGATTTTGATCTTGCAAACGCTCAACCTGAAATGGTTCGTAATATTTGTAGATCAAACGACATCAAATGTCCAGCAATTGATAAATATTGTTTGAATCGTAATAAAACTCTTCAAGAGATCGCCGATAAATTCAATGTTTCAACTAAAAAAGCCAAAAAACTTATGCTTCGTTTATGTTTCTTTGGTAAGTTTGATGCTTGGGCCCGTGAGATGGGCGTTGAATCTGAGGGATTAATGTTTATCCGAGAATTTACTGACGAATTGCAAGTTATCGCGGGCATCGTCCGGCAACATAACCCAACTCTTTATGAATTCGCAAGAAAAAAGCAGGAGCGTGAAAATAAAAATAACGCCCTTGGTTGTATGTTTGCATTTTACCTTCAAGAAATGGAGCTTCGAATTATTGAAAGTGTTTATGATATTCTCAAGGCAGAAACCGAATTAACATCAAAATCTGTCATTTATGAAAATGACGGAATAAAACTTCTTGCTGATAACGTTAATACTTTTGGGGGCGTTAGTAGTGTGTTGGACTATATGAATGACATTCTAAATAATATGGGTTGGCTTACCTTAAAATTTGAGGATAAAGAAATTGAGACCGATATTGACTTATCTAAATATATGCCAAGTGTGCTTGCAGAGAGTGCCATTATTGACGACCTTGAAACGTCTGATGGATATGAAGGCGTCAAATATCGTTTTGAGAAAGACACGTTCATGGTTATGAGTTCTGCATGCTATGGGACCCACCACGGGGGGGTGCTCTATTTCAAGTCTGAGCCTCTATTAGTTCGGTCATATCGCCATATTAAATATACGGGGACTGATCATAAAGGAAGACCAAAACAAATAAAATTTATTAATGACTGGTTAGACGATCCAAATAAACGCATGTATGATGAAATCGGCATTTATCCGCCACATTGCAAAACCCCATGCCCTCCAAACCATTTCAATTTATGGAAGCCATTTTATGCCGAAACTGTTGATAACTATGAATATGATCAAGACGCTGTTGATTTATATCTAAATCATCTTAAAAGTTTATGTAATCATGATATCGCAATATACGAATATATGAAGCTTTTCATTGCTCATATGTTTCAACGACCGGGGGAGAAGCCGGGGCGTATGCCTATCTTCATGTCGGGGGAGGGTGCCGGTAAGGGGAGCTTTGTAGAAGTGCTAACTAATATCATCGGAAAGCGTCGCGTGATTGAGACTGCCAACGCCAAATTACTTGTGGGTGATTTCAATAGTAGCTTACAGGGAAAATATCTTGTCTGTTTAAATGAGCTGTGCAAATCTCAACTTGAAGGCAACGGCGGAAAAATGAGGGAATTTATCACTGATGACGAAATCCAAATTAATTGTAAAGGAGTCGATGCTACGGAAATGCCATCATATCACCGATGCTTGGGGGAGACTAATAAGATGAACCCCGTTAAAACTACTAAGGGGGATCGTAGATTTATACTAATTCCATGTTCTGATGAACATTGTAACGATTTAGAATACTTTAAAAGGTATCGTAAATTACTACTAACTACAAATTCGGCATGTTCCATTTATCAATATTTTATGAATTTTAAAGGAACTGAAAACTTTATGCAAATGATCCCCCCAATATCAAACCACCAAGAAGAATTACAAGAACTTAACCAATCGCCCGTTCAAATTTGGCTTGAGAGATTCGCGGGAGAAGATCATGAATTTCACGAATGGACAAATAAAGGACTTTATGATAACTTTAATAATTGGAAAACTGAAAATGGTTTTAAGTATGAGGTCAGCAGTCAGTCATTAAGTTGTGAAATTCTCAATATGAACTTGCCCGGAATTGAACGGGGGAAGCGGACTAATCGGGGAGTTCCAAAGATATTTAATTTCCCTTTATTATCAAAATATTTCGCCACAAAAAAGGGATATAAAAATGAACCAAAATAAATAGCCTTGTCAAGCTTCGGAACTGAACCACACACCAAAAAACCACACCATTTTTTTAATTACGTGGATTCGCGCGAATGGCGCTCGCGGATGTCAAAATTAGGTTTGTGTAGGTTGCGTGTAGGTTAAAAAAAGACATACACTCGAGGACTCGCGCGGATGGCGCTCGCGAGGGGCTGGGCGTGGTTTGTGTAGGAGTGTAGGTCTTTCATCAACTTCATCAAGGAATTCAAAAAGTCAACTACCAAGTACCAAACCTTGGTAGGTAGGTAGTTGTTTTTTTTGATTTTTTTTAAACTGCCTACACAACCTACACTACCTACACTAAAATTTCATATAGGCATCCACACCCCCCAGACTCCCCCAAAAGGTTTATGAATTTTAGTGTAGGTCTTTTTTTAACCTACACAAAAACATATGACTAAGTTGTATGTGCTTAGAAAGCATTATATATGTTTTTAATATTTTTATTATACTTTTTTTAAAAAGTAGTATATAGTTAAGTTAAAATGTCTGTTAGTATTGTTAATTACTGTTATTTTTTATTTAAAACCGCAGGAATGCGAGAAATAGCACCAAAAAGATTTTATGAGTTTAAAAAATATGATAAGTTATATGAATCAATGTTGTTTGTTAGCAATTATAAATTTCAATTTAGGATGTTTGAAGATGGCAACAAAATTATTCTTGTTTATTTACATGGGATAGTTCATTATGAATGCTTTGAAAAGCATGGCAAACATTCGGCGTCGGGGGCCAAGACCCCCCCTTAATTGAATGTTATTTTATTAAAAATATTTCGATAAAATAGAAAATCGTTGCTATTAGTTTGTGTCATATCAATAAGCAAGCAATCATATCTTTGATTGAACATAGCATTAAAGAATTCTTCCATGTGTTTTTTTGGTAGGCTTGTCAAGTCGTAAATCAGCTCTTTTTCCCTAATAGATTTTGGTTTAAAGACAACAAGGATATTGACACTGTCCCTGATTGCCGGAACGACCATGCCTATCGTTTGCACGATTACGAACAATACAAGTCTCTGATGGCGACGGTTATGAATCATTTTGTTAAATTTATTGAGAACTTCTTTTGTTCTAATTTGACTTCCGACATCATCTAAAATAATGGCGGTTTCTTCCTCATCCGAGTTAATAATTTCGCGGTAATTATCTAAAAATTCAAGTAAATTATCAAAACAATATTCTTCTTGAACATCTTTAAACACATTTTTTTTGAAACTGCCCATACTTGGTGATACAACGAAGATATTATCAAAGCATCCTTTGAGACTCATTTTTTGTTTTGTCTGCTTGCAGGGTGCCATGATGAACATATTAACGAGCGCACTTGATTTGCCTGAACCGGATGAGCCCGCTATGAGAATAAGTCGCCCCGATTTGATACTATTTAGGGGTTCTTTGAGGTTTTTATGCAATTCCTTGTCTGTATTCATTGGAACTTTTGGCAATTTGAAATCGCCTTGTTGCGTAAAATTAAATGAAGCCATGGCTATATATACACAAAAAAACAAATTATTTTTTTTTATTGCTGGGCCATGGGATACCCCCATTTATAAATAGAGTCTTGCTGGTCTTTTAACTTGTCTTATGGGTGTAGGTTCATATATTTTAGGTTTGCTTTGTTGGTTTTCAAGTTCATTGATTCTCTTAATAAGTTGTGCTTTCTCTGCTTTTTCAAGTTCAAGTATTCGTTGTATTTCCTGTTCTTCGGCCTTCTTACGGTCGCGTTCTTCTTTTTGTTTTAACTTACGATTAAAAATCTCTTCTTCGTATCTGTCTTGTGCTTCTGCATCTTCTTTTGCTTTTGCTATAATTTGGGCTTCCTTGTCTTTGGCCTTTTCCTCGGCTAACAATTTTCGGTCTTCGTTTCGTCGGGCATTGATTCGGTCGCGACCCTCTCTATATGCTTTTTGTTTTTCTTCATCAGTTTTGCGCGGGCGTCCTATCTTGGCTTCCCCCCGTTTAACATTTTTTGATTTTAGAAGGGGCTCTGGTTCGTACTCCTCCAAGGGTTCTGGCAATTCGTCGGCTTGCATTGGTGATTTTTCTTTTTCGTCCATAATTGTTTGTATATTAAAGGGACGATTAAAATTATTTTTTTTTATTATTAAATTTGGCTTTATATACAACAACATGAGCTATAATTATCAATCAATTGATGGCGGATCGGGCCTAACAATAGCCCTTACAAATGATGACGTTAATGCTTCTTGGGCTACTGTATCAGCTAATACATTGACGTCGTCCGGATCTGTGTTTGCCAATGGTACGGTTGATTTGCTGGCATTAATTCAAACTAAGGCAGACCCGATTGAACCTACTGATGATTTGACTGTTAATGATTTGACCACGAATAGCATAACCAATGCTACGACACTAACAACTGCGAGCCTTACCGCAACTGGTAATGTTGGAGCTACGGGCATTACCGCGACTGGGTCTATTGATGGTGTTGATATTACGGCAAGCGGTATTCTTGCTGGTGATAATATAAATATTGATAGTGGAAATATAATGATGACTGATAGCGCGCAAAGTAAAATTGGGTTTGGTGTTTCTTCTTTGACTGATAATGGTTTTCATATTGATGATTTCTTTTTAGGAACTACCCAAACAACTAACGGAGTCTTTATGGGTATGAAGGGAACTGATCACGCTGTGGTGGTCGCTGGCGATTCAACTTCTGATACCTTCTATGGGTTTGCAAATACTACCACTGGAAAATATCAAGGTAAGATAGCTTACAACATGAATGATAACCGAATGGAGTTTTTCACTGATAATGATTTATCAAATGGCAACCATAAATTGAAATTGAGTAATACTGTGGCTGATTTTGCACAAAACATACGAGGTAATAATGGACTACTGTTACAGGGAACAGGGGACCTAACTATTACTACTGGGGGCGATATTGTGAATTCGTCTGGCAACATTAGGACTACTTCTGTAAGTGCTGATATTTACGCAGAGAATGGCGACATCTATACAACCAATGGAAACCTACTTGTTGGTGGTGTGAATGTAATGGATGAGATAGCAACCAAACAAGACTATATAAATCCGAATGGCAGTTTTCAGATTGCGAATTTACAAGTTGAAGCCTTGGGTAATAGTGCTATTGAATTAATTGCAAATAGTAATACAAATATATCTTATATAGATTTTACATATGACCCTAATGACTACCGCGGGAGGATATCATATAATATGGCAACTGATCAATTTTCCTTTGCAACAACAAAAGTATCCACTGTATCTACACCTCTTACTATTGATAGTGATAGTATTGAGGCAATCGTTCCAATCAACACAACGAATAATATGTCATGTGAAGATTTAACAGTGAATGGAACCGTTATTTTTAATGGTGGTGGTCCAACTTTACAACAGGCATATGAAGACACTTCGGCGGCTCCACACATAACGATTAACTCGGGCACATCAACAGGAGCATTACAATTAAAAGCCGGCTCAATAGATAACGTATTAAGTATTATCAATGAAAGTGATAGTGAAAAAATAAGTATGGATAAATACGGAGGCGTTAATTGTATTGATATATCTTCATCATCTATTTTAAATATTGGAAATACTAACACAGATACATTAACGGTAACTTCAACAATAAATTGTTCAGATATAAGTTGCACAGGCGAAACACACACAACGGGATCTATTGCATCAACAACAACAGCAGGATGTTATATGGGAAAGGTGGGAAATGATTATTGTTTTGTGGCCTCTTCAACAACTAACAATGATCCATATTTTGAATTGTCTCAATTGGGAAGCTCGCGATTGAAAATAACTCATGATGAAGTGGCGGGATATTCAATATTTAAAACAAATAATTCTTATGAAGTGTTGAAAATGAATTATCAGGGATTGATTGCACCTTTGAATTTAGAAGTATTAGGAGCATTAGAAACTCAGAATTTTGATGTGCCCAATATATCGGCTACTTGTTGCATTGGTGGGGAGATTGCAACATCTGCTTTATCGGTTGTTGGGACTACTCATAATGGAAGTACATCTACGGCTGGGGTTCATATGGCATTACAAAGCGGAAATAACGCTTGCTTAGAGTTATGTTCTAACACCATTAATGATTTATCTTATATTGATTGGACATATAGAGGAACGGATAAGCGCGGGCGCGCTATTTATGATTTCAGTGATGACACCCTAAAATTTGAAGTTGCGAATAATAGCCAAATGATCATTTCAAATACTGATGTTGATTTTCAAGGAAACACTGTTAGCGATGTTAATTTAAATTCGGTCAAGGGCCAATTAATTTCATACTTGGGCGAAGAATCGGGGGCGCTGAATATCAACCAATACGATTTCAATTATGGTAATGGGCGCGTTTCTGATTCTGCTTTTGGTATGGTTACTGGGGTTCAATCATTAAAGCTAAAACGATTCACTTATGCTGGCAATGTTAATGGAAGTTATACAACCGCTACGCGAATTGTATTTCGTCTATGGATTGATCGGACAGCTCAAAGTGTTTATATGTTTTGCGATTTTTCAAACACAACAAACGGATCATTAACCTATAAGCGATTCAATAATAAATTTTCATCATCCGCAACAAGTCAAGTTGACATAGAACCAACCATAACGAAATCTTGGGGAGTTAATCTAAGCTGGCAAACAGTTACATTAACGAGTTACAGTACCGCAACTGTGGGGCATCGTATATCTGTTATTTGTGAAACACAAGACGACCTATAAATAAAAACAAATTTTTTTATTGCCTTAGTATAACATGGATCATTACCTTGGCAACATAAGCATTGACTTAAATGGCGCATTATCAACTAATAGCATTTCAGACACAAATAAATCATTTCAATTGGAACATCCTCTTATCAGTCCCCCCCATACGCATATGTTGGTTGCTGTAAAAACATTTAGCATTCCGTATGCATTTTATGCTATCAATGCGGGAATAAATGATACATTAATTATTTCGTGCGATAGTGTTCAAGGTGGTCCCGTGGAAGAGACCATTACAATAGAACCCGGAACCTATACTATTCAAGAAATGAGAACTAAATTAAATTCTTCAATAACATCTATATTTGGAAACTTGAATTTGGATAGCCTGAGTATTAACATTGATCAATTAAAATCAAAGTTATATTTTAGTTTGAGTTACTCAACTTATACCCTTGTATCTATTGATTTTAGCGGATTAGCTTACCGCGAACTTGGATTATTATCAGGTCTCCAAGTAAGCAGCTATTCGGGATTGACAACCGGATATTTCCCCCGAGTGTATAACCTAATGGGCAATTCTCAATTGTTCATTCGTTTAAAGAATTTTCAAATGGATTCCCGAAATATGAAAAACATAAGCGGAATTATCAGCGCAATTCCCATAAACGTTAAACCTATGAGTAAGATAGCATATGAGGCCCCAGAATTGGTTTATTATAAATTAAATACGAATACAATTAAAACTGTTGATATCCAAATATTGGACCAAGATATGAATGATATGGGTGATTTTCTTATATCTGGTGAATTTCGTTTGTCCTTGGTTGTTAAATATTCTTGGGATAAAGATATTTCTCATCCAAATATTAAAAATGGGAATAATTTATATTCAACTCATATAGACAACAAAATTCGCAATGCCGAAGAAGAATTTGAAGAAGGCGATAAAAAAGAAAACGTTAAAATCGATAAAGCAACTTAAACATGAAGCGATGACAAGAGATTACCATGCCGATATTGGAACCGTGAGCAAACTTACTAAAAAACTTGGCGATGGAATGATGTTTGCTTCAACGGTTGCCGAAGCAGCTGGACAACCTGAAATTAGTGCACCTCTTGCAATAGCCGGGGGCGGAACTTTAACAGCCAATGTAGGGCTTCATAAGCTTCATAGGTCAAAATTACTTAAACCACTTAAAAAACGAAAATAAATACAAATAAATAAAACTTATTTTTTTATTGCCTTAATATACGATACTTTAAATATGCCCCGACCACGTAAAGATTACATTGTGCTTTCAAGCGCACAAGATGCGACCGCCGTTGATAGTAGTTATCAATGGAGAATACAACCCCATATGTTTAGAAATTGGCTTCCTGGTGATCAAATGACCATGAAACTTCTCAGTTCTCAATTTGAAGCACCCCCCGGAACTGATGATTCTGACAAGTATGGGCGAAGTATTGTTGTTTGTTGTGATGTTATATGTTCAAATCAAGAAGTTATGGGCGCGGGTAAATCCACATTAGCAATTATTCCTGGATACTATGAAAATACTGGGGTAGGAAGTGGTTTAATTTTACCAACAAAACCGGGGATTTCCGCCGAGTTATATACCGATAGGTTTAATTTAATAACAATTAGCTGTTTTGTAAATGATCAACTTGATATTACAAGCACAACCGCCCCCGCTACCGGAGTTGCGAGATTTTTATTAGAAATTAATTATTATCGAGATGATCAAGCTTAATTAATTAAAATTTTGTCTTTATTTTTTTATTGCCTAATATATACATACAAACAAAGAATAACAACATGGCAACTTTTGATGAAGAACCACAATTTATGGCGCAATCTCCATTACCTCAATCAATGAATTTTAGAAATATGTTAGATTCTGCAAGTGCAGGTGTTCGGGAAAAGCTTTACATTCAACCAACCAATGGAAGTGAGTTTACTTCCGGATCAACCTTTTCTGAGTTTCATATCCCTGGAAACCGATCTAATACATTTGCAGATTTAACTAATGCATATATTGAATTGGATATTACCACCTCGGTTGCAACGATTAGCTTAGATGTTGCAGGTGTCCTTAATGCAATTGAACGTATTGAGGGTGATACTACTTCGGGAGTTCGCATTTTTGAAACTCGAAGCAAAGATGTCATTGATAATTTAACACTTATGGAATCTAACATTGTTTCTGCGCTTGATGGACCTTGTGCAGTTATGATGGGGACTAAATCCAATACGGATAATAATGGGGTTGATTTGTCGGGTGCTACTACCAAAAAGTTTATTATTCCGATTATTAATACTCCTATTAATCATTACTGGCCTATGATTGGTAACGATGGACTTCGGTTTCGTATCCATTGGGCAAGTGGTGTCAATTTGGCTATTGAAACTGCAGGATCCACATTAGCATCTAATTCATTTTCGTACACAAATGTTAAACTTCATTATGATACTATTTTATTGAATTCAGAAAGTATGGCAAGTCTAAATAAGGAAACAAATGGGCGGTATGTCATTACGGGAAATGCTTACCAAAACCAGCAAGAGATTGCATCTTCCCAATCATTAATTTCAAATCTTGGCTTTGGTCGAACTAAATGTAAACGAATTTATGTGGCTCTTCGTAATACAAGTGCAATTGCTAACGTATTACAAAGCTCCCATTCGTTTGATTGCCACACATTACGAACCGCAGAACTTAGATATAATGGAAGATTAATTAATGAATCAAGTTTAAATTTTGAGGCGGGAAACCAAGCAGTTGTTATGGCTGAAATTTTAAAACAAATGGGAAAATCATTAATTAGTAGCACAGGAATATCAACTGTGGCCAATTTTGAAACTGCAATTCCTTCCCCAACATCTGCTCTTAGAACAGGAACTTTCCATATAGTATTTGACTTAACGGGCGGGGCAGATACTTACCTTAGCGAATCAGGCCTTGACACTCGCACCGGGTCGTTTCAACTTAGCTTATCTTCAGGAACTAACCTGGCCCATACTGTTGATATCTTTTGTGAATATGAAACTCAAATCGTCTTAGATATGAATGCCGATAAAGTATTCCGCGTAATGTCTTAAAATTAATAAAAAACAACTATTTTTTTTATAGCTAATATAGGACAATGGCAGAGTTTGCAGAAGCAAGTTATATTTTTAATGATAAAAAATTAAATAAAGATCAACGAGTTAAAAAAGCGAGCGATACCCTTGCAGGTTTAGGATATAAGCCCCATGAAGCAAGTAATAAAGATGTTCAATTATTTGTAAATCATGACACTAACCACGCAGTAATAAGCCACCGGGGGACTGATTTTGGAGGTCGTAAAATAGCTAAGGATGTAAAAGCAGATCTTGCATACATGGCAGGTAAAGAAGGAGAATACACCAAGCAATTTAAACAACGGGCCAATAAAACAAAAAAGCTTTTAAAAGAAATTAACCCAGATACTCACCTAACCATGGTGGGACATTCGTATGGTGGCGCTTCGGTTAATCATACATTGCTTAAAGAGCCGGCCGTGAGAAATCGCGTTGATAATGTTGAATTATATAATCCCCTATTACACCATGCCGGATCATCTAAGGTGCATACCACGAGGGGCGAGAAGAAAGGCGATGTTGACGATCAACTAAATAGTCTTATTACTGTGCATAGAACTAAAAATGACATAGCAAGTGCAAGTAAACCACAACATGGTAAAGTTAAAAATTATAAGCAAAAATTACATTCAACAAAAAAAGCAAACCCATTTCGTGATGTCTTTGATAAGGTAGAACAACTCAGCGCACATTCTCTTAAAAATTTCATTTAAAAACAATAATTCTTTTTTTATTACTATATACTAATATGCCACCTAAGAAGAAACCAACCGCAAAAAAACCAAAAGCTAAGCCAGCAAAGTCTAAAACAATAAAATCGGCTATAAAAAATGTTCAATCTCAAACAAATAGGCAACATGTCAACGTCAAAGTCAATGTTGAAGCCCCTAAACCAAAACGTAGATCTGCAACCAAAAAACAACCTCGACAACCATTACAAAGCGGATTTACTCCGGTAAGTGGTTTGGTAGAACATTATAGACCCATGCACCCACCTGTGCGGTTTAAGGAAGAGTCGCAAAAATTACTATCGGCATCTGATTATAAATTAATTAATTTGTTAAATAATAAATCAATTGATGACGTTTATAATGATAAAAACCGAGGAGGAACGCAAACTAATTTAAAATTATATGATGATATTTTTGATCGACGAGCGCCTCCTAATTCACAAACCCTTGATGAAATGAATAAATCACGCATGGGTTCGATGTTTGATGCTTCCTTAGATAATATGGATACTAGAAGCAATAAATCAAATAAATCAAATAAATCAAATAAATCAAATAAATCTCGTCATTCAAATGATTCTGGATCAAGCATGCGAACTGGCTTTGACATTAACGAACTTGACGATTATTTAAAAGCAAACCCGCCCATGTTACCACAACCTAAGCCCCCACCCAATAAATCAGAAAGAGCTAAAGCCCAACCAAGGCGCCGTGGTAAATTTTCAGTTTTTTAATAAATAAATAAAATTCAATCATATTTTTTTATTGCTAATATACCTACGACCACCATAAAAGATGGCACAACTTAAAGACGAAATAAAACAAGCAAGCGAGTTAGGCGATGACTTTTATGTTAGCATAGACAAATATATTCCCGTTAAGGAATTTATTGGAAACATGGATGTTAGCTCTTATAAAGTTATTAAAAGAGCAGATACGGATGTTTATGATGTTCATTTTTACAAGAATAACAAATATAAAGTATCCCGCAAAGGCATCATTAAGGGTAATTCTTTGCATGTTGCGCGAGAATCCAATAAACGTCAATTCAGTTTATACAATATTTATTTAGTATTTACATTATTTCATCGTTAATATATCAATATGATTGTTCTTGAAATCATCGCATTTTGCACCCTGTCATATGTATCAACTCATTTCGCATACAAAGTTTTAAAATTCATATTAAATAGATGTAATGTTGAATTTTCAAACCGTCCAGAATACTAAATAAAAAAATATTTTTTTTGTAAATAATTAGGTTGCCGTGATGTGTTTATAAGTGAGTTTTTGAAGGACGGCGGGGTCATCAAGCTTAGTTCGTTCATTTGGTCCTCAAAGTTGGTAAATAAAAAAGTGTAGGTCAATTTTTCAACATACACTAAAAACCATGGGCCCTTTGGGGGAGTTATGGGGTGTGTGTGCCTATGTGTGGGTTTTAGTGTATGTAGTGTAGGTTGTGTAGGCAGTTTTAAAAAAATCAAAAAAATCAACTACCTACCTACCAAAGTTTGGTACTTGGTACTTAACTTTTTAATTTCCTTGATGAAGTTGATGAAAGGCCTACACTCCTACACAAAACCAATCCTGGTGTCCGCAAGCGCCATCCGCGCGACTCCTCAGGTGTATGTCATTTTTTAACCTACACTCAACCTACACAAAACACATTCTGGTGTCCGCACTGGTCATTGGAAG
>Ga0208434_1000677_pt1 | contig 15372 bp, 16 predicted proteins | sample 13_taG_FD_184086 | JGI IMG/M metagenome (GOLD analysis project Ga0208434, IMG submission 184086) | Marine viral communities from the Subarctic Pacific Ocean - 13_ETSP_OMZ_AT15268 metaG (SPAdes) (version 2) | ecosystem: Environmental > Aquatic > Marine > Oceanic | place: Pacific Ocean | collected... | reverse complement strand
AAAGGGTCGACCCAGTTTCAAAAATTCTAGGGTGTTTAGCTTGAGATTTGGCAAGGGTTTTAGAGGTATTGAAATATTACTTTTAGTGTTGGTAATCTTGAGAAATTGAGAGATTGTGAGAGGGTTTTAATCTTATCTTATAGATAAGCTTTATATTCTTAGAGATTGTAAACTAGCTAAGATTATTTGAAGATAATTAGTTATATTTTATATATATAGTTATTATATATATTATTGGTGTTGCTAATTAGAATCATTATAGGGTACATATGTGCCATGGGGGGGTGTGGGGGGTATATATATAATGCTTATACAAAATACAGAGCTTTAGATGTAAACTAGATAGCCTCGCCCTGCTGTAAAGATTAACATAAGACTTGCTATATTGCTGGACTGCCCCAGATAGACTTATATGCTTCACCCCCTGGAGAGTTGATATATATATTATACAGGTGCTTCTGCATTTGTCAACTCTAAATGAAAATAAATGTTGTCAACTAGATGTAAACTTGTTATAATGAATACATGAACAATAGCTTTCTACCAACTAACTCTGAAAACAAACAAAGAAAACTAACAGACCAACAACAACACTTTCTAGCAGCCCTCGGTGGTGTAGCTAAAGGTAATATAAACCTAGCTCTAAAAGAAGCAGGGTATGCTGACAGTTCAAAGTCTAATGTTATAGATTCCCTAAAGGATGAGATAGTAGATGTTGCCACAAAGATTCTAGCAAAGTCAGCACCAATAGCCAGTCAGAAGTTAGTGGAGATATTAGAGAGTGATGACCCTATACCACAAGTCAATGCTAAACTACAAGCAGCACAGACTTTGTTGGATAGAGTAGGTATTGCGAAAAGAGATAAGCTTGATGTAACGCATACAGCAGCATCAGGAATATTCATTATACCTGCTAAAGAAAAATTAATAGATGCTAATGCAGAAGATGTGGAGATAGATGATGAAGAGAAATAGTTCTACTATTCCTTTTGGTTATAGATTGAATGAAGACAATAAAACCTTAGAGGTTGTTGATAAAGAAGTATCAGCATTAAAAGAAATGAAGGATGGTGTTAAGTCAGGTGCTTTTAGTTTAAGAGGAGCAGTTGAAATATTAGAACATCAAACAGGCAGAAAGTTATCTGCTATGGGTTTAAAGAAAATCATAGACAAAGATAAACCAGAACAAGTAATACAAGTAAAAGGTTTGTTAAGTAAAAATGGCTGACGAGAAACCAAAAAGACAATATAACTATGGCTATGCTCATAAAGCTAAGATGGCTTCAAGGAAAGCTGTCAAAGCTAAAGAGAAAGAAATAGCTAAACTAAAAAAGAACTTGGAGAATAAGACAAGAAGACTTCGAGAAAAAAAAGAAACTTTGAAGGTCGTACAAAATGCCGAAACGAATAAAGAAACCAAGAAAGGTCTGGTCATCGAAGAAGACAAACTTGATACCTTACCTAGTCCTGTTAAAAAACTCATTGAAGAAGAAAAAGAAAGAGTAGTATTTAAACCTAACTCAGGACCTCAAACAGATTTTCTAGCAGCCCCAGAACAAGATGTATTGTATGGTGGTTCTGCTGGAGGTGGTAAATCTTATGCTATGTTAGTAGACCCATTAAGATTTATGCACATTAAAGAACATAGAGCATTACTGTTAAGAAAGTCAATGCCTGAATTAAGAGAACTAATAGATAAGTCTAGAGAGTTGTACCCTAAAGCTTTTAAGGGTGCAAAGTTTAGAGAAGTTGAAAAGATATGGAGATTCCCTTCAGGAGCTTCATTGGAGTTTGGTTACCTTGATAGAGATGCTGATGTTTATAGATACCAAGGACAATCATATACCTGGATAGGTATAGATGAGTTAACACAGTATCCAACAGAGTTCCCACTCCAATACTTGCAATCACGATTGAGAACAACAAATAATGATATACAATGCTACATTCGGTGTACTGCAAACCCTGGAGGAGTTGGAGGAAACTGGGTTAAGAAAAGGTATCTAGACCCAGCTCCACCAAATGAAAGTTTTACAGGACAAGATAAAATAACAAGAAAGTTTATACCAGCTAGATTAGAAGATAACCCTTATCTATCTGAAGATGGTAAGTACGAGCAGATGTTACAATCATTACCTGCTGTACAAAGAAAACAATTACTAGAAGGGAACTGGGATGTTTCCGAAGGAGCTGCCTTTACAGAATTTGATTATGATAATCATGTAGTAGAACCTTTTGAATTACCTAGACATTGGGTACGAGTAAAAGGAATTGACTATGGTTATGCAGCAGAATCAGCAGTAGTGTGGGCAGCAGTAGACCCAAGTGATGAAACATTAATTGTTTATAGAGAATTATATCAGAAAGGTTTAACAGGCGAAGACTTAGCTACTAGAATCTTTGAGTTTGAGAAAGAGGATAGGTTGTCTGTAAGTGGTGTGTTAGATGGAGCTGCGTGGGCAAGGACTGGTGCTACTGGTCCAACTGTAGGGGAAGTACTATCCAGAGCAGGACACAAGCTTAGAAGAGCTGACAAGAACAGAATTCAAGGCAAGATACAAATACATGAGAGATTAAAATTAAACGACAAAGGTCGACCCAAGCTCCAGATATTTAAATCTTGCCCAAACTTAATAAGAGAAATACAATCTATACCTATTGACCCTAGTAGACCAGAGGATGTAGATACAAAAGCATCTGACCATGCTTACGATGCTCTAAGATATTTAATTATGTCTAGACCTAGAGCAACTTCAGTATGGGAAGAAATGTCAAACAAAAAACGATGGACACCATCAGACCCAACATTTGGATATTAATATGAGAGATAAAATAAAAGAAAGTTTAGTAGCACACGCAGAAGGACACATAAAAAAACATTCAGCTAATGTAGAGATATATTTAAATAACTCTATAGGTATTGGAGAACATTCTGATATAATAGAAACTATTGAAAAAGAATTACAGATGATAGCTAAGTATGATGACCAACTAGAAGTATTGAAAAAGTATTTCTAATGCCATTATATACTTTTAAAAATACTAAAACAGATGAAGAGTATGATGAAGTTATGAGCTATGAAGAGCTTCAAGAATATTTAAAACAAGAGGATATACATCAAGTATTTAAAATGAATATATACAGATACTCAGATGCTGGAGGAATCAAAGACCAATTTACTGACTGGGCTAAGGATAGCCAGGTAAAAGGTAAAGGTGACTTTAACCCTTATGGAAAAGGTAAGAAAGGATTTAATAAACTAAAACAACAACAAGAGGAGAAGAAGGGTAATGGTTAAGAAGAAGATTAAATTAAATACTAGAGCTACTAGAGAAATAGACAAGTATCCTTTAGTTTCTGTGTACTGGCTTGATATTTGCTCCGACAGCTCATGGCAATCCATTGAAGGTTGTAAGAAAGCAAAGCTACCTATTTGTGTTACTAAAGGTCACTTATTAACTCAAACTAAAGGAGTGACTAGAATATTTGGAGATTATTCTTTGGCTGATGAGGAGTCAGGTAAGATTGAAGAGATTGGAAACAGCACGATTATCCCTAATAGTGTTATCGTGGAAATCAAGAAAATAGTTGACAAGAGGTAATAATAACTGTATTATTATATTACTGCACAAATAATTTAAGGAATTATATATGGCTACTTACGACCAGATTAGAGAAGACTCAAATCCATCTATGGATGAAGCAAAAGAAGAAGAAGTAATTTCTAATCTTGTTGCTCAAATTAATTCTAGGTTTCAACAATGTGAAACTACTAGAGAAGATGATGAAGATAGATGGCTACAAGCTTTTCATAATTACAGAGGAAGATATTTTAAAAATGTAGCTTTCAGAGACCATGAGAAATCTAGAGTCTTTGTTAAAGTAACTAAAACAAAAGTACTAGCAGCATATGGTCAATTGATTGATGTATTGTTTGGTGCAAATAAATTTCCATTAACTATTCAAGAAACTAGAGTACCTGAAGGTATTGATGAGTATGCTCATTTAAATCCATTAAAAGAACAAATGGGTATGAATCAAAATGAAGAACCTACTCCAGGTATTGAAGGTAATATGGATTATGTTCCTGGTGAACCTATCATGCAACAATCAAATGGTGGGTTAGGTTTTCCTGGTGATGGAAATGATTTAGCTCCTGGTGCAACTTTCGGTTCACTAAACAATGATGCTAACTTAGGTTCTTTAGAAAAAGAATATGAAGATGCAGACTTAACTTCTGGACCAGCTCCAAGTCCTGAGATGCCTCAGATTAAACCTGCACAGATTGCAGCTAGAAGATTAGAGAAATTAATCTTAGACCAAATAGAAGAATCAAATGGAAGTGTAGAATTAAGAAGTGCAATCTTTGAAGCTTGTCTACTTGGAACAGGAATTATCAAAGGACCTTTTACTTATAATAAAACTTTACATAAGTATACTGATACTGGTAATGGTAGAGAGTATTCACCTGAAACTGTTAAAGTTCCTAAAATGGAATTTGTTAGCATATGGGATTTTTATCCAGACCCTAATGCTAGAAACATGGAAGAAGCAGAATTTGTAATTCAAAGACATAGATTAAATAGAAACCAAGTTTTAGATTTAGCTAACAGACCTTTCTTTAATAAACAAGCAATCATGGATTGTATAAGAATGGGTGCTAAGTATAATAAGAAATCTTGGGAAACAGATATAGATTTAGAAAAAAGTCAGTACCCTGATATTGAATCAAATAGATTTGAAGTATTAGAATACTGGGGAACAATAGATGCTATGAGTGCTAGAGAAGAAGGTCTAGAACTTGATGAGTCTATTGATGACATGGAAGAAGTTCAAGTTAATGTTTGGATGATTAGAGATAAAGTAATTCGAATTGTTCAAAATCCATTTAAACCTTTTAGAACTCCTTATCAATCTTTTGTATATGAAAAAAATCCATATACATTTTTTGGTATTGGTGTTCCAGAAAACATGGATGATGCACAACAAATTATGAATGGTCATGCAAGAATGGCAATTGATAATTTAGCATTAGCTGGTAATTTAATATTTGATGTTGATGAATCAGCACTAGCATCTAATCAAACTATGGAAGTATTTCCTGGTAAGATTTTTAAAAGACAAGCTGGTTCTCCTGGTCAATCAATCTATGGATTAAAGTTTCCAAATACTGCTGTAGAAAATATGCAGATGTTTGATAAGTTTAGACAACTTGCAGATGAATCTACAGGACTACCATCTTATTCACATGGACAAACAGGTGTTCAATCTATGACAAGAACAGCATCTGGTATGTCAATGCTTATGGGTGCAGCATCATTAAATATTAAAACAGTAATTAAAAATATTGATGACCAATTAATTAAACCTTTAGGTGAAGCATTGTTCCAATGGAATATGCAATTCTATGAAGGTGACTTACCAATACATGGTGACTTAGAAATTAAAGCAACAGGTTCTTCTAGTTTGATGAAGAAAGAAGTTAGAAGTCAAAGACTAACTATGTTCTTACAAACTGTACAGAATCCTGCTATTGCTCCATTTGTAAGAATGTCAGAAGTAATAAAAGAATTAGCTCACTCTTTAGATTTAGACCCAGCAGAGATTTTAAATACTAAAGACGAAGCAGAAATCTACGCAAAAATAATAGGACAACAAAATGCTAACAAAGGAACTAGCCCAGAAGCTCCTCTCCCTGGTGAACTCGGAGCAATGGGTGGTGATGGAGGAGTACCTCCAGAAACTCCAGGAGCAAACAACCCTGGAAATGGCGAAAGCCCAATCGGACCTGGTAATACACCAATGCCAGGGGAGATGGAATTTACTGGACAGACTGAAGAACCTACCCAGTAATGTAAGAGACATAGTAAAATAATATTAGTGTTGACTAATATAATTTATATTGCTATAATTAAGCAAGGAGTAAAATGAAAAAAGTAAAAGCAATTAAAATGGCTACAGGTGGATTAATGTCAATGCCACCTTATATCGCTAAACAAGATAAAACATCTGATGGTATTACACCTTATGATGTTAATACTCCTATGTCTGCTAGAAAAGGTTTACCTTCTAGAGCATTAGACAAATCAAGAACAAGATTTAGTAGAGGAGATGTTGCAGATAAAGATAATACTAAAATTAATCCTGAAGCTAAAAAAAATATTGATAATTATTTAGCTAGTTCTAATATGGCTACTAAAAGAAAAAGAGCAGTTGAAAAAGCTGTAGAAGATGCTGTAATTAAAATGGATGTGATGGAAGGAAAAATAGCTTCTGAAGAAGAGATTAAAGGTATTATTAAATTTTATGAAAATAAAATTAGAGGAAGAGCTGAAGGTGGAATCATGGAACGAATGGAATTTAATGAAGGTGGAGAAGCTTTCCCAGATTTAAGTGGTGATGGTGAAGTAACACAGAAAGATATTTTAATAGGTAAAGGTGTGATTAAAAAAGCTAAAGGTGGAATAATGCAAAGAATGAAATTTGGTTCTGGTGAATTATCAACAAAAGAATTAATGGAAATTAGACAAATGGAACAACTTGAAGCAATGCAAGATTCAGGTTTACCTTTAACTGATGAACAAGAACAAGCATTAGAAGCTTATAAAGCATCTAAAGGTGTTAAAGCACAAATGGCAATCGGTGGAGCAGTAACAGAAAAGTATAATACACAAAGACCAGAGTATCAAGCATATGCTGAAGGTGATGTTGTTGAAGATGAAATGCCTGATGAAGATATGCCACCTATGCAAGAATTAGAAGTAGAAGAAGAATCTTTATTAGAACCAATGGGTATGGATAGTGAAATGCCTATGGATGATGAAGAAGATATTACTGATGAAGATTTAGAAAGTATGGATGCGATTATTGATACTTCAGCTTTATCAGATGAAGAAGAACAACTATTAGATGAAGCAGTTGAGATGCATCCAGAACTAGAAGCTATCATTCCTAAATTAGTTGCAACAGAATTTACAGATGATGGAGAAGTAGAAGGACCAGGAACAGGAACTTCAGACTCTATCCCAGCACTTTTATCAGATGGTGAATTTGTATTTACAGCCAAAGCAGTTAAGAATATTGGTGTAGACAAATTAAGAAGTATGATGAAAAAAGCAGAACAAGATTATGATGCTGGTATTCAATCTCAAGCAGAAGAGCAAGAGATAGTATAAAAGAATTTATAGAGAAAGGTAACTCTATGAATAGACAAGCTACCTTATAATTATTTTATTATAAGCCCTTGTAGTTTCGTTTTAAACAAAAACACCTGCCTTAGCTACCTTCAGTTAAGAAGCCCTAAAGGAGGATACGATGAGTAACAAAAACGAAGAAGGAAGACAAGAAGCCGAAGCAAACCCTTACAACAGAAAAAAATCTTGGCATACAGATGATTCAATGCCACAAGATAGAACTTCTGCTGATGAAGGTTTGTTTGTGCCAAACCCTGAAAGTAATCAAGGTTTATCAAATGCTACTGCCGAAGGCAACCCAGATGATAATGCTGAGAATACTGATGCAACAATGGATAAGGTTCAAGAGTCTGCATTAAATGTAGAATCTAACCCTTATACAAAAGTTGATTATAAGAAAAGATATGACGACCTAAAACGATATTATGATAGGAAGTTAGGTGAATGGAACAGCAAGGAAAGTGACCTTAAAGTTCAACTTAAAGAGAACAGACCTGTTTACCAACCACCAAAATCGAAAGAAGAGCTTGAAGCTTTTAAAAACGATTATCCTGACATTTATGGAGTTGTGGAAACTGTATCTCACTTACAATCGCAAAATGAAGTTAAGTCTTTACAAGACGAGTTAGAAAGTTTAAAGAAAGCAAATACTACTTTACAACAAAAGGAAGCTGCACTTGAACTTTCAAAATATCATCCTGACTTTGAAGAAATAAAAGAGTCTGATGATTTTCATAACTGGGCAGATACTCAGCCAATGGAAATTAAAAACTGGATATATGAAAACAACTCTAATGGAGCATTAGCTGCACGAGCAATTGACTTGTATAAGAAGGACCGAGGTCTTGGACTTGATAAAAAAACTACGAAGAAACAACCTAAGAATGAAGGTGCAGATTTGTTGGTTAAAACTAATGAACAAACTCAAGTACCTGATTCTAAAGAACCTTTCTTCAAAAGGTCTGATATTCAAAAATTATCAGATGCAGAGTTTATGAAATATGAAAAAGATATTTTAAAAGCTCAAAGAGAAGGTAGAATTATAGATTAATTCTATTTTCATTTTTATCAACAACTAAACAAAGGAGTAACTACAATGGCTAAATTCGCTGGTGGTTCAACATATAACTTTGGATTAGGTGTTTCAGGTCAAACTAATGGTTTTTTCATTCCTGAAATCTATTCAAAGAAAGTACAAATAGCTCTAAGAAAAGCTGCAGTAGCAGAAGCAATCTGTAACACAGACTACATGGGAGAAATCTCATCTTTCGGTGATACTGTTAACATTATCAAAGAGCCTCAAATCGCAGTAGCAGACTACACAAGAGGTCTGGCTGTAACATCAACTGACTTAACTGACCAAGAACTTGTTCTAACTGTAGACCAAGCTAAATCTTTTTCATTTAAGATTGATGACCTAGAGAAGAGATTCTCTCATATCAACTTCCAAGCTATAGCTTCAGACAATGCTGCTTATGCGTTAAGAGATGCAATGGATAGTAATATCTTAGCAGCTATTAATGCTGGTGCAACTGTAACTACAGGCATGGGAACTACTTCAGCTCCAATTGATATTGGATTTGCAAGTGGTGAAGTTGACCCTCTAAACCAAATGGCATTAGCTGCTAAGGAATTAGATGAAGCTAACGCACCTGAAGATGGAAGATGGTTTGTCGCTGCACCAGAATGGTACAACGCACTTTCTAACTCTTCTTCTAAACTTTTATCAGTAGACTTTAATGCTGGTCAAGGTTCAATCAGAAATGGTTTAGTAGCATCTGGATTACTTAGAGGTTTCCAAATGTACAAATCAAACAACCTACCAACTAATGACTTATCTGGTGCTACACCTGCTGGTTCAGCAACTGCACCTGTAGCTCTATTCGGTCACATGAGTTCAACTGCTGCTGCGTCAAGCATGAACAAAGTGGAAACTGTTAGAGACACAGGTACTTTCTCAGATATCGTTAGAGGTTTAATGGTATGGGGAAGAAAAGTATTAAGACCAGAAGTAGCTGGTAAAATTATCTACACAATAGATTAATTTTTAATACACTATTGGGTGGGGGTAGTAATATCCCCATCCTCTTATTAGGAGAATAATTATGATAGACAAAATTAAAATACAATTAAAATGTTTACTAGATGATGCTAAACACTTTTGGATGTTTCATAGAAAACTTTCATTAGGTATTATAGCAGGTCTTGTAATCTTATGGATATTAATATAGGAGAAACAATATGCCAATGAAAAAAGCAATGCCTGGTGGTAAAGTAGCAAACAAAGGTAAATACAAATATGGTGGTAAAGTTCACCGAAATAAAAAAGGCTATGGTGGAGTAATGACTATAGTACTTAAAAAAGATAAAACTAAGAAAAAATAATAATGGGTATAATGTCTTCACCTGCTTGGACTCGTAAAGAGGGTAAGTCTAAATCTGGAGGACTTAATGCTAAAGGTAGAGCTTCTTATAATAAAGGTCGAACTAAGACTGGTAAGAAAAGAAATCTTAAAGCACCTAGTAAAGTAGTAGGCAATAAAAGAAGAAAGAGTTTTTGTGCGAGGATGAAAGGGATGAAGAAAAAACTTACATCTAAAAAAACTGCGAGAGACCCTAATTCAAGAATTAATAAATCACTAAGAGCATGGAACTGTTAAATGGCTAAAACTTATCTATCAATGACAAACGAATTACTGGTTGAAATAAATGAACCAGAAGTAACAACAGTATCAGGAGCATTAGGTATACAAAAGTTTGTATCTAATTGTGTTAATAGAGCTTACTTTGATATAGTAGATGCAGTAGATGAATGGTCTTGGTTAAAAACTGCAGCACCTCAAAATGATTATTATGGTAATACATTTGTTGAAACTGTAGCTGGACAAAGATGGTATCTTATGAAAGCTGGTTCAACTGATGTAGATACAGATTATGATTCAGTTAACTGGGATGATTTTACTTTAACAACAGAAGGTGTTACAGGTAAGTCTGCTCCACATACAATTAATAAATTATCATTTACAACTTTATCAGCATGGAGACAAAACTATGCTGCAAATGAAGAAGCAAGTAAAGCTAACACACAAACTTATGCAACACCAGTAAGAGTATTAAGAAGTTCAGATGGAAGAAGATTTGGATTATCTCCAATACCTGATGGTGTATACAGAATTTATTTCTTTGCTTATAATAGACCTGCTGAATTAACAAATGATACAGACAAAGTATTATTTCCTGAACAGTACAAACCAGTTTTACTAGCAAGAGCTAGATATTATATTTATCAATTTAAAGATAATATTGCACAATCGCAATTAGCTTTAGATGAATATAAAAAAGGATTACAAAATATGGCTGACCAATTAAACTCTCCTCAACCAGAGTATATGTCAGATGTAAGATTTACATATTTATATTAAGGAATAAACTATGCCAACTCAAGGAGCTTCTATTACAGTACAAGGTGGCTTGGATTTAATTTCAAGTTCTCATGCTTTATTTAGAACACCTGGAGCTGCAACTAAATTACAAAATTTTGAATCATCTACAACAGGTGGTTATAGAAGAATAAGTGGTTATCAAAAACTAGGTACTACAAGTGCAGTTATTCCTTCTGGTGTATCAACAGATATTATTCATGGTATATCAGGATATGCTGATGGAGTTGTAGTAGCTCAAGGAGATGATTTATATTTTAGTACTACAGGTACTTCATATGTTACAATAAATAAAGATACTTTTACAGCAGCTACTGGAACAGTTTCAATTAGTGCAGGTTCACCAACAGTAACAGGAACTAATACTGTATTTACTTCTGAATTTATTGTAGGTGATGATATAAAAATTGATGGTAACTTTTATAAAGTATTATCTATTACAAGTAATACTGTCTTAACATTAGATATTAATGCTAATACTGGTAATACACAAAATGGTTTAACTTTTTATAAAGGTGGTATTATAGCAAGTGCTTTAGCTTCAGCAACTACAATACCTAGAACTAATCAAAGTAATTTACAATTTACAAACTTTGAATCTCATGGACAAAATGGTACATTATATTTTGTAGATGGAAATAATCGTATTGGTGAATTTTTTATTGATGAAAATAATAAATATCACTTTGAAGAAATTCACAGGTCATCACCAACAGCTTGTTCATTAATTGAAAGATATGCTGAAAGAATAGTAGTATCAGGACAAGCAGCTAATCCTAGTTTAGTATATTATAGTACTAGATTAAAACCTTATGATTTTGAAGGAGCATCTGCAGGATTTGTAGATGTAGGAGATATAGTAACAGGTATCAAAGTATTTAGAAACAGCTTAATTATATTTTGTAAAAATAGTATATATGAGTTGACAAACCTTGATTCTACACCTATAATCAAATCAGTAACTAAAAATATTGGTTGTATAAGTGGTAACTCAATTCAAGAGATAGGTGGAGATTTAATATTCCTAGCACCTGATGGATTAAGAACAATTGCTGGTACAGCTAGAATTGATGATGTCGAATTAAGTTCTATATCTAGAAAAATTTTACCTTTAGTAAATGATATAATTAATAACTTTGCTAATTACACTCTTTCTAGTATGGTAATTAGAGAAAGAAGTCAATACAGATTATTTTATTATCAATCTGGTCAAGCAGTTGCTGGACAAAAAGGAATTATAGGAACATTCAAATATAATGCAGAAGGTATTCCTTCATTTGAATGGAGTGAAACTAAAGGACTACCTGTAAAATTTTGTACCTCAGATGTTAATAATAATGGTACAGAAAATTTATTTCATACAGATGAAACAGGTTATGTTTATAAACATGATACTGGCAATAGTTTTGATGGTTCAAATGTAGAAGCAGAATTTCAAACACCAGATATGGACTATGGTGATAATGGTTTAAGAAAAAGTTTATACAAAGTAAAAACTAATATTGAACCTGAAGGAACTCAAAACGATTTAAATTTAAGAATTAGATATGATTTTGAAAGTAGTGAAGTACCTCAGCCAGGAAATTTTGCTGTAGGTAATTTAAGTTCAGCTTCATTATTTGGTACTGCAGTATTTGGTACAGCAGTTTTTGGTACAACAACATTACCAAGTAAAAGTATATTAGTAAATGGAAGTGGCTTTTCTAATAACTTTAAATTTTTTAGTAATGATACTAATGCACCATATTCAGTAAATGGAATGTTTGTTTCATTCATAGCAGGAGGAAGAAGATAAATTATGGCAGGATATACTAGACAGAGTTCACTAAATAATGGTGATACTATTACAGCAGCTTTATTTAATAATGAATACAATCAATTATTAGCAGCCTTTAATGCATCATCAGGACATAAACATGATGGTACTGCAGCAGAAGGTCCAGTCATTGCACTCATTGGAGATGCAGGATTAACAACTCCATTAAACAAAATTCTTATTGATACAGCTAATGATGAAATAGGTTTTCATATTGATGTATCAGGAACATCCACAGAACAATTTAAATTATTAGATGGTGCAATTGTACCTATAACAACTAATGATATTGACTTAGGTTCTAGTTCTTTACAATTTAAAGATGCTTTCTTTGATGGTACTGTAACATTAGATGGATTAACTATTGGTAGTGCTACAAGTATTACAGATGTTGATACAGATATAACTTCAGTATCAGCAAGTGATGATACAATTGCAAGTGCTAAAGCTATTAAGACTTATGTCGATGCTCAGGTAGCAACAATTCCTGTAGGAGATATTACTTCAGTAGTTGCTGGTGCTGGTATGACTGGTGGTGGAACATCAGGTGATGTAACATTAAATGTTATAGGTGGTACTGGTATTGATGTTAATGCAAATGATATAGCAATTGATTCTACAGTTGCAACATTAACAGGCTCACAAGTTTTAACTGGTAAAACTATTGATGTAGATAATAATACATTATCAAATATTGAAGTAGATAATTTAAAATCAGGAGTATTAGATACAGATTTAGCTTCAGTTGCTGCAGGTGATACTACACTTGCTTCAGCAAAAGCTATTAAGTCTTATGTAGATACTGAGATTGCAACAATACCTGTTGGGGATATTACTTCAGTTGTTGCTGGAACAGGATTATCTGGAGGAGCTACAAGTGGAGCTGCAACTTTAAATATAGATACTGCAACTACAGTTGATGTATCTACAGCACAAACTTTAACAAATAAAATTTTAACAAGTCCAGTTTTAAATACTTCTATTAGTGGTACAGCATTTAAAGATGAAGATAATATGTCATCTGATTCTGCTACATCAGTTGCTTCTCAACAATCAATTAAAGCATATGTTGATACGCAAGTAGCTACAATACCTACTGGAGATATTACTGAAGTTGTAGCTGGTACAGGTTTATCAGGTGGTGGTACATCTGGTTCAGTAACTTTAAATGCAGATGTTTCAGCATCAAGTACAACTACATTTACAAATAAAACTATAGATGCAGATGGTACTGGTAACTCAATTACTAATATTGAAGATGCTAATATTAAATCTGCTGCAGCTATTGATGCTACAAAGATAGCAGATGGTAGTGTTACAAGTACAGAGTTTCAATTTATTAATAGTTTATCATCTAATGCTCAAACACAAATAGATGCTAAACAAGCAACTATTGATTCATCTAATAGATTAAATGCTAATTTAATACATGATGGTTCAGTAGATAATACAGAATTTGGTTTCTTGGATGGAGTAACTTCATCTATTCAAACTCAAATAAATACAGCTAATACTAATATTAGTAATAAAGCTAGTAATGGTTTTGCAGTAGCTATGGCTATTGCTCTCTAGTTGTTGACAATAAGGTAAAAAAAAGGTATAATTAGGATAATTCTATGGCACAAGATTTCGAAAGATATTTACAACAAGACATTTCAAACAATGCAGGTTCTCCTACTGTTTTAAGAACAGCAGCAGATTCAGATGATGCTATCATAGGTATTAGATGTGCAAACACTTCTGGTACTTCTGTGAATGTAACTGTGTATGTTAAGAATGGTAGTGACACTTATCACATTATTAAAGATGCACCTATCCCTACAGGTGGTTCTTTAGAATTAATTGATGGTGGCTCTAAGGTTGTATTACAGACTGGAGATTCAGTTGAAGCAGTAGCTTCTGCAGCTTCATCTGTTGATATAATTACAAGTGTTGTAGATACTATCTCAGCATAATAAGGAAATAATATACTATGGCATATGTTGGAAGAACTCCTGCAAACGCAGCTATCACAGCTTCAGATTTAGATAATGGTATTGTCACAGCAGACAAACTAGCTACTAATGCTGTTACTGAAGTTAAAGTAAATGCAGATGCAATAACAAATGCTAAAACAGAATTTACACCTGGACTAACAATTAAGGGTGATGGTTCAAGTGCTGATGGAAAAATTATTCTTAATTGCTCACAAAATTCACATGGAGTTTCAATAGCTGGACCTGCACACTCTGCAGGACAAAGTTATAATTTAGTTTTACCAACAAGTGTTGGAACTAATGGACAAGTACTAGCTACTAATGGTTCTAATACAAATCAATTATCTTGGGTTGATGCAGTAGAAGCAAAACCAACAGTAGCAGATGTATCTCAAACGATTGCACCTAGTACAGATGTTACATTTACTATTACTGGTACAGGGTTTGTATCTATACCTATAGTAGAATTTATTAAATCAGATACAGGAGCTATTACAAGAGCTGGTGCTGTATCATTTACAAGTGCAACATCTTTATCAGTAACAGCTAATTTAGCTACTGGTGCTTATTATGTTAGAGTTGAAAACAATGATGGTAATGCAGGTAGAAGTGCTAACACTATTATAACTGCAAGTACAGCTCCCACATGGTCAACTGCAGCAGGTTCACTTGGAGCAATAGCAGGAGATTTTTCTGGAACAGTTGCAACAGTTGCAGCAACTTCAGATAGTGCAATAACTTATTCAGAAACAACATCTATTCTTACAGCTTCAGGACAAGCTAATTGTTCTTTAAATAGTTCAACAGGTGTTATTACAACAACAGATTTTGGTGGTAGTTCAACTACTGCAACAACATATACATTTACACTAAGAGCAACAGATGCTGAAGGACAAACTGCAGATAGACAGTTTACTTTAACTTCTAGCTTCGGTGCAACAGGTGG
>Ga0208434_1000675_pt1 | contig 15415 bp, 21 predicted proteins | sample 13_taG_FD_184086 | JGI IMG/M metagenome (GOLD analysis project Ga0208434, IMG submission 184086) | Marine viral communities from the Subarctic Pacific Ocean - 13_ETSP_OMZ_AT15268 metaG (SPAdes) (version 2) | ecosystem: Environmental > Aquatic > Marine > Oceanic | place: Pacific Ocean | collected... | reverse complement strand
TATAGATGCTACTAAAGCTCTTAATCTTCTGCCATCTTCTCCTATAGATATAGAAGGTTTTAAACTACCAAATTTTCCAAAACCAGGAATATCTCTAGGATATTTTTTAAGGATGGTTTCTATTTTATTAAGCAATTCAAAAGAATTAGTTAAACCACTACTTGCTATATCTTTTCCTAATTTATTTACTTGTGATTCTATAGCATTTGCTTGTAATAAATTAGTTTTTTTAATTACATTTAATCCATCTTGAGTTTTTATTGTTGATAAATCTATAGCATCTCCTTGACCTGTAAAAGATTTATAGATAGAATCTAATTCATTTATTTGTACTCCAGCATTTGGTCCTGATGTAATTACTTTTATTATATCTCCAGAAAAACTACCTACCATAGCATTTACTAATTCTTCATCAGGTTTAACACCTTTATTTTTTAAATATTTTAAAACAGCTGCTCTTCTATAATTTTTATCTACTTCTCCCTTAGTACTACTTTGTTTAATTAAGTTATATTTACTACCTGTCATTTCTGTCATTACTTCAGTAATTGGGTCACTAAACATTAAAGTAATTTCTCCATCATCTGATACTCTAGTAGCTATTTGAGTATCAAAAATATTTCCTTCATTATCTGTTATTTTAGTTTGTGTTACATTTTGAAATTTATATTTTTTATTTTCTTTTTCTTTTTCTGCTTGTAAGTAATTATATACTTCTAGTGGACTTCTACCAGAAGCTGAAGCTAACTCAAATAAATCTGCTGCTTTTATATCTTTTACATTTTGTTTACCTGTTATAAAGTTCGCAGCTTTTTCTAAGAAATTATCTGCTTTAGGTGTTCCTGCTATATCTACTGTTGCAGGAGTAAATACATCTTGTGTTCCTGTATATAAAAATCTTTCATTTTCTGGTATTTGGTCTAATGTTATCGGCAGTTTTCTTGTTTCTACTGTAGCTGGTTGTGTAGCTGTTTCAGGTATATCAACAAATTCTTCTCTTTGCCTAATAGGAGTTACAAAACCTTTTACTCCAGACATATCTTGTTTTAATGCACTAGCTAAATTAGATTCTGTTAATGGTACATCTGCACTTTGTGTAGCTTCAAAGAATTGTCCAGTAGGACTTACTATTTTACCATCAACTTGTCTGTTAATTAATGCTTGGGTTAATTTAGTATCTGCTATATTAGATTGTTCTTGTTTTAACTGTGCAGCTTGTAAGGCATTTCTTGACCTAATACCACCTAATACTTGTGCTGTTAATGTACCAATAGGAAAATTACCTCCATATGCTTCTGCTGCATACATACTAGGAGAACCTATAGCACTAGCTTGAGCTGCTTCTCTTTGAGCTTTTTCTAATAACTGTTGTATTAATGGGTCTTGTTGCCTTTGTGGAAATACTCTTGTTACTGCCATATTACACTCTTTCCATGTTTACATCTAATTGGCTATAATCTACCATCATGTGTCCGAAGATATTTTCAGATACTGCTGATGGTTTTACTTTTTTAATTTCTTGTGCCATTACACCAATATACTTTTGTGGAGACCAATTATACTCAAACTCATAAACATTTAATCCAGATTTAGATTTAGATTTGTATTTAATGTTTTTCTTTAATCTTTTATCTGATGATGCTGCTTGTCCTAATGCTGCCATTCTTGCTCCGTATGCACCAACCTGACCTCTATAAGTTCCTTGGTCAAATTGTCCTTGTGCTTGAGCTCCTGCAAAAATTGGTGGTGGAGCAACACTAACTGCTGGTACATCTAATCCTGTTGTAGCTATTGCAGGAGGAGGAGCTGCTTGTCCTGATAAAGTAGCAATTTCACTAAGTGGTTGACTTCTACTTAGTAAGTAATCACTTAATTGTCTATCTCTAATTCTTTCTTGTTCTCCTACTAATCCTTGTCCTTCGCCTAATTGATAACTACGCAAACCTGTAGCTCTTTGTAATTGAGCATCAGCAAGTGCTTGACCTTCTCTAATAGATTCACTAGCTAAACCTCTTAATGTATCTTGGTGGCTCATTCTAAGCTCTGCAAGTGCGTTATTATGTGCAACTGTACCTTCTGGTATACCTGCGTTAATTAATCTTGTTTGTAGGTCTATAACTTCTTGTTGTTGTTGAGGTTGTATTCTTGATAATGCTCTGTTATAATAATCGCCTTCAACTCTTTGTGCGTAAGTGTTTATATCTTCCATTGTAGGTAACGCAGTCAAACCACTTCTGTCTATAAGACCTGGTTGTGCTGATAATCCAGATAATGAAAATGTTTCTTGTGGTAATCCTGATAAATAGTTTCCTGCTGTATCTAAATACTTATCGGTAATACCAACTTGTTTTACTCTTTGTGCTTCGTATTCAGGAGCTAAACTAAAAGTTTGTGCAAATCTATCATTACCTAAATCTGTTACTAATGTTTGGTCATAAGGAGAAAATACATCAGGTCGGTTCATTCTACCTTCTACTCTTGCAGTTTCTACATTAGCTGCTCCTTGAGCCTGTGCTGCACCTGCATAATCTGGTGATGGTGGTGGCTTTGGAGATTTAAATATATCTGTTATAAAACTCATGTTACTTCCTTCCTCAATAAGACTGCTTGTTTCTTATATCCTTTTAATGCTTTTTCCCAACCCATTCTTCCTAAAATGTCAATATAATTTATTTTATTGTTTTTTGCAAACCTTTCTATCTTTTCCACTATTTTTTTTACTTCCTCCATTTTTCCTCCACCTAATCCTATTCTTATACTATTTTCATTTTGAGATATAATACAAGCAGAATCTTTATGTGTAAATAATTTATAATATCCTTTTTGTAAACTTTCTTCTATTTCTTTTCTTGTTAAACCTTCCCCAATAGTTGTAGCTGGTTCTAACAGTTTCCATATTTTGTCTGTAAGCATCATAAACCTACTCCTTTTTCATAATAAATATCTACACTATGCCATTTAATACTTTGTGCTTGTGTACTTGTTTTAATTCTTATTGCTGCGTTCCAACCTATATCGGCAACACTTCTCCATACTAATTGAGAAGATATAGTTCCTGCCCATAATCCTACATCCCATTCAGTATTATCCCATTCAGAACCTGTAGTAGTTGCACTAGATGGTGTATAAGTAGATGTGCCATCATTAAAGTCTACATCAAATCCTATACTAACTGGTAATTGTGCATCTGATGATACAATAGGTCTTATAGCTGTAAATCTTTTTGATGTACCTCTGCCACCATAATAAACAAATGCTGTTTTTGCACTTCCTTGTATTTGTACTCCTGCATCACTAAATCCACTATCTGCTTTATATACTTTAGTATTGCCTCCAAAATATAAATCACCATTTAATAAACCCCAACAATACGCATCTTGCCCTGTAAATCTACCCCATGCACCTGTAGATAAGTTTACTACAAATTGCACAAACTCACCTGATACTCCATTAGGTATATTAAATAAACCAAACTGTCCTTTAGGATAGATTAATGCTTCCCAACCAAAAGTAGATTTAAAGTTAGTTACTGCTGTTATAATACTTCCACTTATTTTGTCTGATATTGCTTTAGAATAATTCGATTCATTTTCTGCATACATTTGTGTTAATGGCACAAAACCAGATTCTGTAATAACAATTAACTCTGGTCCTACATTTACAATACATCTTTTACCTATAGGTCTTGCTATTTTAAATACACCAACTAATGCCCACTTATTAGCATCACTTGGGTCTGTTCCTTGATATACAGCCACTTCACCTTCTGATGTTATAAATGCTATGTAATCATCTGAGCCAGAACCACCATCTCTTGTTAAGCTACCAGCTGCTACTAATTTACCACCAAAGTTAAATACACTTCCTAATGGAAATGTAGATACTGTTCCTGCTACTGCATTTATAGGTAAATAACCAAAACTTAAACTATCATTTATTATAAAAAATAATCGTTCTTTAAATACTGTTACATTGTTTATTGTAGAGCCTGTTACTCCACTTAAGGTAGGAGTTGCCCACGCACTACCATTATAATGTCTTGGAGCATCAGCACCATTTACTATAAATAAAAATGAACCTCCTGATGTTGTAAAGTTTACAGATTCCCATTTAGCATTACTAAGTCCAGTTAAAACTGGAGAATTAGAAGCACTTGCCCAACTAGATGTATCCCATGATGCAGTATCCCATGATGCTCCTATAGCACCAGCAGATGTAACGTCATAAATTTCTCCACTACTAGCAGCAAAAAGTTTATTAGCACTAGGAGATTGATATGTTAATAAACTTTGTACTGTGCTAGGTAAACCAGTTACATGGTTTATATAACCTTTTCTTAAACTAACATCTGTAGAACCAGGAAAGAAATTATCTAATCGAATAGCATCAGTTTGTGGCATCAAGTCCACAGCATCTCTTGTGTTTAATCCACCAATAGGTGCTGATTGTGATGTACTTTCTCCTGTAGGATTAAATACCATTACTTTTTACCTTTATACCCTGAAGCATAGATTGCTCTAGCTTGTTTATTAGCCTTTGTTTTATTTTTATATACTTTTCCTTTTGTTCCAAACCTATAACCACCCTTTACTTTTTTAACAGGCACTACCTAATTCCTAACATTTTTGCTAATACATCTAATGGTAATTCTTTTAACCTATTTACTAATATATTTTTACTTTTAAGAGGGTCTGAAATTATATCTACACCACTTGGTAAAGGCATACTATCTTGAGACATACCCATATTATTTAGTTCATCTCTAAATGGATTTGTTCCTACTTCAGGAACTGTACTTATACCCATGTCTTTTTGCTCATATCCAAAACCACCACCAACATTATTAGAATTCATATTAGGTTGTGCAGGTTGTTGTGTTATACCCATAGCTCTACTTAATACAGTTCCTTCTGGGTTATAATCACTATCAATTAAACTTCTAGTTGCATCTTGAAAAGAACCAAACTCAGGTCTATCACCTAAAAATTTATCTAACATATCTTCTCTTAAAGATTTTCTTCTAAGCTCGTTAGCTAGTCTTTGTTTTTCTTCTTCGTTCATAACTCACCTTTATAATTAAAGTGAAAAGTTACCTTCTGGTTCGTTAACAGGTAGATATAATCTGTTTGGTCCTGCCATACGAATGATTTGCTTCGCACCATCTTTGGATTGCTTTTCTGATAATTTCAATCTGTATTCTTGAAACTGGTTATCATAAGGCAAACCCTTTTGTTTTAAAAATCTCCATATTACACCAAGTGTAATTAAATCTTCGTCTAATACTGTTGTATTTGCATCTGCTGCAAAGCTAGTTGCGTTAGCTGATGAACCAGATGTTATAACCCAGTTTTTACCTATGTATTCAAAAAACACAGATTCTCCTGCTGGGGGAGCTGGGTGAAATAATAACGCATTACCTCTTATTCTAAAGTAATTTGTTATACCACTACTAACACTTGCTTTTAGTCTTTGCCATTGTGCGTTGTTAAGTGGTCCGTAATACTTTCTATCTGTGGTTCTGTTCCACATAGTATCGTTACTAAATCTTAAAAAATCAGAAGCTATGGTACTCATATCTCCTTGCGATTCTGCTGCAAGTGTTGTATGTGCTTCTTCTTTAATTAATGTTTGCCAATCATACCCTGCAACAAGGTTTTTACCTTCTCTATTGGCAGCTGCTAATAATTGTATGTTAGTAGTATCGGTACTACCTACTACAGTAGAAGGAGAGGGTACTCCTATCTCATTAGCTGCATCTTGGCATATGGTTAATAAACTCATTCTTTACCTACTATTAATTGTGGTTTAATATCATGTTCTTTTGCTAAATAATTTCTAGCTTGTTTTCTGCAATCTAATACATCTTTACCTAATCCATGACAAGCACCATCAGATAAGTCTGCTAGTTGTTCTATAGAACTAATACCTTCTAAATCAAAAAATTTTATTTTACTTTTATTAATTGTTTTTAATTTACTTATAGGAGTTGCTTTTGGTATTGGTTTTTTAGTTTTATAATATGCGTTGTATTCAGCAGGAAAATCTTGTTTTACCTGTGCTTCTTTTTCAGTCATTTTATATATAACAGTATTAGGGTCTCCGATTAGTTTAAACTCTACTAAATCTTGTTTACCATCTTCACTCTTAAATATATTTACTCTTAAATTACCCATTTTACTCTCCTAGTTTATAGAGGGCAGTATAAACCACCCTCTATATATTTTAATGCTACAGTGGAAATTGACACATTATTATCTTGGCACTTGCATCTATAGCAGTTGCACAAGCAGAATCAGTAGCAGCATTTACAAGGTCTAGTGTACCATCTCCTGCTCCGATTAATGTCAACGCGTTACCGTCAGCACCTGCTGTTAAAGCAGTTGTTAATGTTGCTGGACCAGTTACTTGAATCCAACAATATTCAGTTGTAGCTGGAGCTGATTGAAGAACACCAGCACCTACTCTAGCAGTATCACTTACATCTGAAGTAACAACAGTTGTTGCTCCAGCTGAAGCTCCACTAGGTGCGTAATATCCAACTACATTGCCAGATACTGCAGCAACAGAACCTGCTCCAACATTATATTGAACATATTTATAGAGTTTACCGTCAGCAGTTTGAGCTATTTGCCCTGGCTGAAATTCAGCACTCGAACTAGTGGCAGTAATATCTATACCAGTTATATAAGACATAGTTTTTTCTCCTTTATTATGCTTGTATGATGCCTTGTCTTGCTCTATTTGAACAAGTCATATTACCTGCCCAAACGACTGGCAATACCATAGCATCTTGGTTAACAGAAGCCTTCTCACCTAAAGGAGAGAATTCTCTACCTTGAGCTGGACGAAGGAATAAATAGTCCGAGTTAAGCATATACATCTTGCTTGTTGGACATTGGTCATCATAGTATACTGGTGCATCCATGAACATTAAGTTCATAAATCCAGCACTAGCATTGTCATCACTTGTAAATCTTTGGTTAGTCTGTAAAGAACTCCAATAGAATTGAAAGTAATTAGATGCTGCTACGATAACATCAGGATGGTCTGCACCTCTAGTTGTACTTAACCATAGTGTGTTCATAGCTGTTTGGATAGTAGTTGCACTAGGTGTCGGTGCACCTGCTGCTGCACTAAAATCATACACTTGGTTTTTCCAGAATGTATAAGTACCTGCGTTAATACCACCAACTGTGTTGGTATTTGTACCAGCTACAATCAACTGTAATCCACCTAGTTCTTTTCCATCAGTACCTGTGCCATCAGCATATAAGCCAGTAGCCATAGTATTTTTTAGAGTTTTTTCTAAGTTTCTTACTCTTGATTTAAGTAAGTTAAAGATTGCTTCTTTACCAGAGTTTTCGACCTGTTCTAAACCTGATATAACCACATTACCTGCTAATTGTTTATAATTAAACTCAGCTGCTGTGAATACATTAGATGTAGATGTATCTAATACCTCGTAGCCACTATACCATTTTGCAGTTGAGTTAGTTGCGTATTCTAATTCCTGCACAATTGTTCTACCTGTGGCGATTTGTTTGTTGCCTTTTCCATCAATATGACGAAGCAAGGCATTACCATTAGTTACGTTATCTGCAAGAGTTTTTGAATATCCTGCAAGAGTAGTTGTAACTATTTCGGTAAACGTACTATTTGGACTTGCCATTTTTATACCTCATTAAGTTATTGTTAAACCCACAACTCATTTAGTTATACCTGCACTACTAATTGATTCCATAAGCAAAGAATCTAAATCGCTAGTTTTAACAGAGCCACTAGGAGGAGCTGTCGCAGTTCTAGGTCTAACTTTTTTAGCCTTTTCAACTGCTGCTTTTCTCTTAGCATCTTCTTCTGCTTTAGCACTTTTTCTTTGTGATTCTAAAGATTGTTTATATAAATTATCGTCTAATCGTACAGCTTTACTATAAGCATCTTCTAAGCCTTTAGCTTCTCCTGCATCTATTAGATTACCCATTTTAACTCTTAATTGCTCAAAATGAGGATATTTTAAATTACCCTTAGTATCAGTTGATTGTGCAAAAGTAGAAATTTGATTTTCTGTTTGCTGTCTAGCCGATTGTAGATTTTGCTGTTTGAACTGGTTTAGTTCAGCAAGTATCGCCTGATTTTGTTGTTGTAGTTGGGTGATTTGAGGGTCGGAATCATTCCAATCCCCAGTGTCTTCGATTGATGAAAGGTCAATGCCATAGCCTTGTGCTAATTGTTTGATTGCCACTTTTGGGTTATTTCTAAGAGCCATATCAGCATTTAGTAATCTGGAAATATATTCGGATTCCCCTATACCACTTGCTGCTATTCGCTGTCTTACTGGAGCTATAACTTTATCTAGTGATTCATAACTTTTGCGTTGTTGAGCTACTTCTTGCGTCTTTCTAGTGTAATCAGCAGTCATCTCTTTATCTCGTTTTAGCATATACTCCTGTGCTTCACGAGGTAAATCTTTAAACGTGCCTTTTACATCTTCTGACCAGTTTTTTGGAGCTTGTAAAGGTGTTTCTTTCGAATCCTCTCCATCAACATGAGCCACTACAGCATCATCAGAAGGTTCTTCTGTAGAATCTTTGGTTTCTGTTTCACTCTCAGGAGCTACCTGGTCTAATGATTCAGAATTAGATTCTTCGGAATTATTTGTCTCCACTTGTTTAGGAGCATCAGGAATAGTAGTGTTTTCTACTTCTTCCTTTGGTGTATCATTGCTAGGTGTTTCAGGTTCTTTATCTATAGTTTGGTTAATAGCACCTTCTAATACAGCTTCTAGTGTCGGTGCTGGATTAGGTGCTGATTCCTGTGCAGGAGTGCTTTCTTGTGTCATATTATCCTCTTTTGTTATTGTTAATCATATTATCCCAAAACTTAGGTTTTGTAGAACTTGTGTAATCATTACCTACTTGCCTAACATTATGTTTCCTTTCGTGTTCTTTTATTTGAGAACGACTGCCTATAACAGTCTTGTCGATTGGAGACACAAATTCTTGTATATCACCCATAACTTGGTGTGATTTTGTTCTTTTTGTTGCTTTAGCAAACTTATAGTTACTTTTACCCCATTGGATATTATCGTAATTTTTATTGTAACTCATCTTTTGCATCCTGATTTAATTGAGCTGCTATTTTCATATCACTTTCTAATAATGCTAGTTCTTTCTTTGCATCCATTCTACCCTGACTAGCTTGTGCTTCTGTAGCTGTTTTATTGCCTACAGTTCTTTCTCTTGATTGTATATCTGCTAGTTTACCTTGTTGTTTTAACTCTTCTTTAGCTATTTCTGTTTGCATTTTTTGTGCAGCAATTCTTTCAGCTTCTGAAGGTTGAGGACCAGCTTGTAATGCTTGTTGAGCTTGTTGTGTTAGTTGTGCTTCTGTTCTATCAATAATATCTTCAAAGTTTCTTCCTACTTTCCATGCACCCATTAAAAATCTTAGTGCTTGAAATGCTAATGGTGTTAAAGCAGGTGATTGGTTTGCTATAGCTACAGTTCTTTCTAAATATCCACCAAATGATTGTAAAAACTCTATTCTAGTTCTTTTTTCTTCTTCTTCATCTGTAAAAATTGTAGCATCTGATTCTATATCTATACTATAACCCCTTAATTTATCATCACGCATTATTTGCATCATTTCTGGAGTAATTGTTAATGCTGTCATAGCAGCTAGAGTTTCTGGTTCATAATGCTCTGCTATAAGTTCTGCTTTAATTCTAAATAAATCTCTTACATATTCAGCTATTTCAGACTGTTTTTTACGCATACGCATACTGCCAAATTGTGCTTTTAATTGTTGTGCTGTAGCAGTTTCACTAGCTTTTGTAGACCCTCTAATAATGTCTGATATGCCTGTTATTTGATAAATAGTGTCTAATACTTGGTTTCTTTGTTGATATAACCCTTGTAATACTTGTGCAATAGGAGCTATATCTTCTTGCTGAAATACTGATTGTAGACCACCTTTTGAGATTAATTGTGCAAAATTCTCTGATGGCACAAAATCATTATCTCCAGCATCTGCTAAATGTGATAATTCTGGTACAGAAGCATCATATACACCTCTTCTTTTTAATCCTTCTATTAAATTACTTATTCTAGTAGTAATTCTGTCTAATTCATCAGCTTGGTCTTGATATAATGTAAACTCAGGTATAGGAACACTGGTTTCATTGGTTCTTATTGCTACTAATGAATCAGGGCAAGGAAAAAATTTTTCTAATCCATAAGGGTCATCATCCTCTGCTAGTATTTCGTTGTAACCTTTTGATACAAAATATCGTTTTTCTTTGTATTTATCCCATATTTCCCACACTTCTGCACGAGAAAATACCTCAGAATACTCTTCTGAGTAGCCTTCTGTAGGTTCTGGAGACCAATTTAGGGGTATATTTGAGGCATTTTTAAAGCCTTTTTCTATTAACTCATCTCTTGTAAGTAAGTGCCTTCTTGCCTTCCAATATACATCTTCTGGTCTTTTTGCAGGACTTTCTCTGTAATCTTCCCAATTTATATACTCAAAGTAGCATCTTTGGTCTGCAATTCTTTCTTCTTCTTGGTCAATCATTATCATATTGCCAAATTCATCTAAAGATTCTACTTGTATGGTTTCTTTTACAAAAATAGGCTCATAAACTACCCAAACTACCCCTCTGCCTGGTAGTAAATAGTCCTCTAATGCAGCTTTTATTGGTTTATCTGCTGAATATACCTCATTTCCGTATTGTAATGCTCTTTCTAGCACTATAGCTACTTGTCTTGTAATAGGGTTATTATCGCTATATCTTCTACGCACATCTGGTTTAGGCATACGAGCAAATAATGCACCTTTCATAGTTTCTGTGTTAGACCATAGGATATTAAACTGCTTATATAAACCTGCACCAAAGCTATCTGCACTTCTTTCATCTCTATAACGTGCTACAACAGCTCTTCCTCTGTCTCTCCAATCTTTTTCAGTTTGGTCGGCACTTTCTAATTCCATTTGCCAGTATTGTGCAGTACCTTGCACTACTTCCATTTCTTTTCTAGTTTCTGCCATAAGTTCCTCTTATTTTTTGAACCATAGTGCCATCTCTATTTATTACATTTTTTAATCTATTTACTAATTCCATGTGTTCTTCTATTGTAAGTTTTTTATTGTCAGGGTATCTAGTAGTGTATGGCATAGTATCAAAATAGTTTCTATCTTGTGCCATATTATATAATTTATCTTCGTCTATTATTACATCCCCTCTTTCATTTCTAAGAGGTTTTCCAAACTCATCTAATTTAGCTACATACTCTCCAGAAATATTATCATATCCTGGAACTGTGTATAATCTATCTGGTTGTTCTGGATTTACTGCTCCTGTAGTATAAACAGTAGTAGGTGTGCCTTTTTCATCAAACATAAGGTTATTATTAATAGAATCTTGATGATACTGCAATAAATTATTTTCTCTTTTTAACATATCTGCCATCATTAATCTTTCTTCTTCGGTCATTAAGTTCCCAAAGTCTGTTTAAGCATTTGTAATCTCATAATTTCTTCATCTATTTCTTGTGGGGTCATAGGACTACCCATAGGACTTATTCTTTCTACAGATGGTGTATAAGATTGTTCATTTCTTAATGTAGGGTTCATATCATCAGGCATAGGAACTCCTCTTGTTCTATCTGCTTCCATAGAAGGGTCATTCATCATACCTTGTTCAGCATTTGCCATCATCATACCAGTAGGACTTCTCATACGAGCTGCATCTCTACCTGCTAACATAGCTGCCATCATTCTTTGTTTTTCATCATCTGTCATCATTGGGTTTCCATACATGATTATATCCTTTTTTTTATCTCATTCTTCTTAAATTTTCATAATAATTCATTAGTGCTTCATCATCTCTTATAATTTCTGTAGGTAAATTACCTTCAACATTTCTTATACCTAATCTATTTTGATTTACATTGCCAGGAATATACTCTAATCTCTGAGAATTCATAGGAGAAGATACACTAGGATATTCTCTATCTATATTATATTCTACATCTAAGGCTTCTCTAGCAGAAACTCCTTCTGGTGGATTTCTTAAAGCATCAGCTAACTCTAATAATTTTTTATATTCTCCATCTTTAATTAAAGAACTAATATCTTCCATAAGTATACTAGGAAATGATTTTTTTTGCCTTTCTTTATTTCTAACTGAAGCAATATACCTATCTATATTATCTATATTATCGCCTTCTATTGCATTTCTTCCTGATTGCCTTCTAGCTTCATTCATTTCGTTTATCATTTCGTCAGTTAAATAACCTGGTCTATCTAAATCTACAGGGTCTCCTAAAAAATAAGGTTGAATTTGTTTTTTTGTGTTTCTTATTTTATTTTTAACATAATCTAAATTACCTAAATTACTATCTTTTCTAAGCATACTTGCTATAATTTTTTTTCTTTGTTCGTTAAGTAATATTTCTTCTTCAGTCATTATATTCTTTTTTCTGGTTTTCTAAGTTGTTCTCTATCGTGTATATCCATCATTTCATCTAATGTTGGAGTACGCAGTAATTCTTTCATAATATCTGGTTCTTTTTCTTTTGGTTTTATATTTTTATAAGACATAGCTAAATACCTAAAACTATCACTACCATGTGATGCCCAATTGTGTAAAGGATTTCTTTTAAATACTCTTTTCACATCATCCCATTCTCTTTGATAATTCCTCAAAGCATTAATACCATTTTCACATCTCTTAACATCAAAATAACAATTTTGCAACAATAATCTTACAGCATTGATTCCATCATCAACTTTATGGTTTGGTACAATACGAGGTCTTCTACCCATATTAATTAAAGTTTCTGCTCTAGTTCTACCTGTTCCAAGCTCTCGTACTTTAGCATCATGAGGTAGGTAATCATCACCCCAGTATTCTATTTGCATCTCATCCATTACTTTTACATAGTGGTCTAATCCAACTCCTGCACTTTCATAATAATCAAATATTCTTATCTCGCCCATAGTAACTTGGAAAAACCATAAAGCACAACTATCAGATATTCCTAAATCCCATGCTACATGAACAGGTAAGCTAGGGTCTCTTTCTACTTTTGTAATTCTTCCTTCTTGTTCTGCTTCTATAATTAAATTACCATAGTATGAGCCTTTAATCGCAGCTGCCCATGAACACTCAAATTCTTGCATAAACTCATCTTCACCCATTTGTTTTTTTGCAGCTTCTAATTCTACAGGGTCTACTACTCCTGTTTCACTTGCACGATAGATAGCTCTATGCCAATCAGGTTCATGTTTAGCATCTTCATATAATTGCCAGAATTGATTTCTACCTTTTGGTGTACCAATAAATATTGCCCACCCTTTTCTATCGGTTAATGCAGGTCGTATCACTTCACTCCACATTCTAGGAGACATATCTGCATACTCATCCATTACACAACCATCTAAGAATATTCCTCTCAAGGCATCTGGGTCATCTCCTGCACCATACAATCGTATACGACTTCCATTTATTAAATCTACTCGTAATTCGGATTGGTTTACTTTTGTGCCAGGAATGTTTTTTGTATAATATAATAAATAATCCCAAGCCACAGCTTTTGCCTGTCGGTAGTATGGAGCAATGTATGCGTATCTACCATCTTTTCTTTCTGTTTTTATTTCTAATGCTTTGCGTAATATTTCTGTTATAGCATACACAGATTTACCCCAACGTCTGTGTGATACACAAATCTTAAATCGTTTATTATTTTTATGTAAGTCTGCTTGTTGTGGTCTGGGTGTGTAAGGAATGGTTATGTGCATAGGGAACAGGCTACCATTTCTTACACGACCAGTATCGAGCTGTTAGTTTAGAAGGTGGAGATGTGTCGCACTTATGTCTAGCTCGAAAACTTTTCCTTCTATCAGGACTACTTTTTTTTATTCTCATATTAGGGTCGCCAAATCGTATGAGTTTTGTTTGTCCATTAGCTCTTGCTAATACAGCAAATTTTTTATTTTTATTTGGAGTTCTTTTTGGTTTATTATAACCAGAAAATCTTTCACCCCTATAGTCTATACTCATGCTTTTTTAGCTTTACTCTTTGCTGTTTTGGATAGGTCTTTAAAGTGAAATAATTTAACACTGGTTTTACCATGTGTTTTACCAGTATGTAAATCTCCGTTAGGCATTTTATGCGTATTGCCTTTAAACAAAGAACCATCTCTTTTATAATGTTTTACACCCTTCATTATGCCATCCTCTTTTTTGTTTTTTTCTTAGTCATAACTATTTTAGTTTTTTTCTTCATAGGTTTTTTCTTAGTCATTTTTTTACTGCTACCATATCCGTAATTCATTATGTACTCCTTTTTTTCTTTTTAATTTTATTTGCAATCTTCTTAAAGATACCTTTAGCTGGTGCACCCTTTTGTCCTACTTTACGCATCTTCTCACCAGACCCTGCTGCTATACGTTTTCTTTTTGCGTTAATATTAGAATATAATCCTCGTCTAGCCATGTGTTAGTTTCTCCTTTACTACTTCAGCTTCAATTGGTTTCTTATCATCTAAATTAAAACTTACTGTTATATTATTAGGTAACCCTTCATGCTCGACAGTTTCTCTAAAACCAGCTTTCGTCTTTGCTAAAAATATTGCCGAGATAGTATCACCCTTCATAGCTTTCTTATACAACTGACTACCAATAGACATCACCAATTTCTCTTTACCAGCATCTAACTCATGCCTAAAATATTTCCTAAGGGTAGTAACATCACAATTCATTAGCTTCGCTATCTGTGCCTGATTTAATCCAAACCCAACAGCCAACTCTACTTGATGCCTGTTCTCTTCACTTAGTTCAAACTTAGGTCTACCACCTTTAATTGCTACAGTCATACAACAACATATAAATAACTAATCACCATATGTCAAAACCTTTTTTGTTTTTTATAGTTTTACTAGCAGTAAACACTTATTTTATACCCCAAAATTATTTAGCCAATAGGTTGTAAGGTGTTGTTTAGTATGTGGGTACTATATGCCTTTAGATAAGCACCAGTACCACCCCACATCCGTTTATTGTAAAAAAAATCTAAAAATAAAAATGTCAATGAACCTTCTATAATCTTATAGCTTATACATATAAATATTAATTATTAGCTTAATATATATATGTTCTTATTCTGTTCTGTATCGTTTCTAATGCCTTGTAATGATATATAAGGTTACTTACTACCTATTATGCTTACTTGTATTACGCAAGGCTTATACCTGGTTTAATGTAGGGTTCTGGTTTTGTTCTGCTGCCAGGTGTTAACTACTCTTTTTTATCTGAAGAGATACGTCTTTAATTAATAAATACTAAATACTTAATACTTAAAGCCTTACCTACATTATATTTCTTTTTCTTATATATTCTTTTTAGATAGTTAGTA
>Ga0208434_1000668_pt1 | contig 15535 bp, 13 predicted proteins | sample 13_taG_FD_184086 | JGI IMG/M metagenome (GOLD analysis project Ga0208434, IMG submission 184086) | Marine viral communities from the Subarctic Pacific Ocean - 13_ETSP_OMZ_AT15268 metaG (SPAdes) (version 2) | ecosystem: Environmental > Aquatic > Marine > Oceanic | place: Pacific Ocean | collected... | reverse complement strand
CTGGGTTCCTGCAGCTAACATCCGAGACTACCTAACTGAGATGTCTATAGCTCTAGGGTTCAGTGGCTGTGAGATCTTTCCAAAACAAGATACTATAATTGCAGAGCGTGGAGATGTAGGTAACTTCATCAACATGCCTTACTTCAATGCTGAGATGCCACAACGCTACGCATTCAATGCTAAGTGTGAAGCATTAGAACTAGATGAGTTCCTCGATGCGGTCGAAGAGATCCGTGTAACAGAGTCCGAGCTTGAAGGTCTGCGCTTCTCTGGCAAACGTAAGTATTTCACCGATGGTCCGCCCTGCCTTGAGCATTTGTTTGCGGATGGTCCTATCGATACACCCCGCAATACTTGCATGTATCAATGCGGTATCTACGCTAAGTTATCTGAACCTGATAACTGGAAAAGCAAGTTAGAAGAGTTTAATCGAACGCTGTGTACGGAGCCGTTACCTTCTCACGAAGTTATCAACCTAGGTAAATCCCTGGACAAGAAGGATTGGGCGTACAAATGTAAAGAAGAACCTTTCAAAAGTTACTGTGATCCTACGCTGTGCGCTAGTCGTAAGCATGGGATAGGTAATGAATCCCCTGACATGCCCAGTGTTGGCGGACTGACTATTATGTTATCCGAACCTAGAGTATACTTCATGGATGTTGATGGGTCACGCATACAGATTTCAACAGAGCAATTACAGAACCAAGTGCTTTGGCAACGAGCATGCATGGAGCAGATGAACATCATGCCTCCGACAGTTAAACCCCAGAAGTGGCAGCAGATGATAAACCAGTTGATGCAAGACGCTACTGTGCTTGAAGTTCCAGAAGAAGCCACAGTCAAGGGACAGTTTAAGGAGCATCTTAAATCTTATTGCACGAGCCACATTCGAGCGATGGCTCCCGAGGAGATGGAGATGGGTAAACCGTGGACAGATGACGGAGTTACAAAGTTTAAGCTCGAAGGGTTAATAGATTATCTGCATCACCGAAGATTTAAGGTGGACAACAGAGGCCATCTTATCCAGATGATCCGCGACATGGGCGGGGACAACGGTGTTCAAAACATTCAAAAGGCCGACGGTAAAAGAACAAAGTTTAGGTGTTGGCACATACCTGCTTTCGAACAAGAAGAAATAGAATTATCAGTAAGGGAGATGAACAATGACATCCCATTCTAATAGACTACTGCGCGTAGGAGAAGTAGCTCAGATGCTAGGGGTATCCAAGTCCTACATCTATAAGTTGGTTGCTCAGAAGACAGACTTTCCGCAGCCAATAGTTCTAGGAGACGAACACAGTAAGAGATCGTCAAGCCGTTGGGTTCTGACAGAGATCGAGGACTGGGTAAACTCTAGACCGAGGGGCAAGGATCTATGATCGATAACTCTCTACTTATACTGGGTCCTCCTGGTTGCGGTAAAACTTATCGGTTGATACAGGAAATTAAGAGCGCCTTAGATTCTGGGGTACATCCTTCTCGCATTGGTGTGATCTCGTTTACCCGAAAGGCTATTGAGGAGATGGTGTCTCGAGCTTGTGCTGAGTTCAACCTAACCCCCAAGGATTTCCCTTACATGAGAACCAGTCATTCGTTTGGGTTCAATGGATTGGGATTACAGCGTCAGGACGTTATGAGTGCCGAGGACTATGCTGTTGTTGGATCGGATCTTGGTCTTAACTTTGAAGGAGATGACAAGACAAGTATCGATGATGGCATTCAATTACCTACTATCGGAGGATCTGGATCACAGTATCTACAGCTAGAGCATCGAGCTCGATACCGAATGGTTACTTTGGAAGAAGAGTTTAACCATGCGGCCAACAGAGAACTGTTCTACCCTAAACTTGTACAGCTAAATCAGCAACTGAGCGAATACAAATCTGCCATGGGAAAGTATGACTTCGTAGATATGATAGAGAAGTACATCGATGTGGGAGATCCACCGAGCTTAGACTATCTATTCATAGACGAAGCCCAGGATTTTACACCGCTCCAGTGGGAGATGGCTAAGTTCATAGCTTCCAAAGCAGGAAGAGTAATTATTGCAGGGGATGATGACCAGGCTGTTCACAGATGGACGGGTGTTGATGTTGATTTGTTTATCAAATCTTCTGACAACGTCGAGCGTCTCACACAATCCTATCGTATACCTAGATCCGTACATCGTTTGGCTAGTGTTATATCCGAAAGGATAGGTGGCCGTTTAGAGAAAGAGTTCGAGCCTCGTGAAGAGGAGGGCATGGTTGAATACACTTATCATCTGGACTCTATCCCCTTCCAAGAAGGAACATGGACAGTGATGTGTCGAACAAACTTCTATGTAATAGAGCTAGCCAAATGGTTTCGTAAGTCAGGGTTCAAGTATTCTGTACGTGGATACCCCAGTATCTCAGACAAATTGGTGGGCAACATCTTAACGTGGAACGATCTATGTCAGGATAAGTCCGTGGGCTTAGAACGGATTCGGCAGCTGTACTCTGCCCTGCCTAAACAAGGGAAGGATGCCAAGCTCAAACGTGCATCGTCCAAGCTACTGGATGCGTTAGATCCCGAGGCTTTGATAGATATGGCTCAACTTCAAAACGATCTTGGTCTGTTATGTGGAGCAGAGAGTTCTGCGTATGATGTGTTGAAGGTCAGTACGTCTGAGAGAAACTATATCGAGGCTATAGAACGAAGGGGCGAGGGACTTCTGTCTGCGCCAAGGATTAAGTTGTCTACATTCCATGCTATGAAAGGTGGAGAAGATGATAACTGCGTGGTGTACACAGCATCTACTAAGGCATGCTATGAAACACTGTTTCCAGAAGACGAGCATCGAGCATTCTATGTTGGGATAACAAGAGCCCGACGACGACTATACATATTACAATCCGATAACAAATACAGGTATACATTATGAAACGTACAGAAATCTTAGACACCGCCAAGGAATTAATCAGTGGACAGAGAGCCAAGGATTACGGGGATGCGTTTGATAATCACAGTCGTATAGCCGAGGGTTGGAATATAATCATTCGTGGTGCTATACTAAGTCATGGTGAGGTCACTGAACAACATGTCGTACTGATGATGGACTGGTTGAAAACTTCTAGGTTACTGGAAACGATAGACCACCAGGATTCATGGATCGACAAAGCAGGGTACACTGCGTTGGGAGGAGAGTTCTCTGAACGAGCAGAAAAAGGAATCAGATCATGAGAGAGATAGATCGTTTGGCAGAGATGCTAGGACAAATGGAACAGGACATTCGCAACAGCAAATGGTTCAAGAAACTACTAAAGAAACTTAGGCTCAAGAAATGAATAACTTATTTGGTAGCGATCTACATCACCAATTCAAAGGTGAGATGGATATGATTGACTCTGACTGGAACATACCACCAGAGTTCCCTGATCTCACTGGTTACAGCGAAGTTGCTGTGGATTTAGAAACCAAAGATCCTAACATTAAGAACCTTGGACCAGGATGGGCGCGAAAAGATGGGCACATCATTGGCATTGCTGTAGCTGCGGGAGAATACAAAGGCTATTTCCCTATCAGACATGAGAACGGACACAACCTGGACCCTAAGTTTGCACTAAAGTGGTTGAAGAAACAGATGTCTGTCCCCGAGATGAAGGTGATTATGCACAATGCAACCTACGATGCGGGTTGGATGAGAGCCGAGGGCATCGAGATCAAAGGTCGTATCATTGATACAATGATTACAGGCGCGTTGGTTGACGAGAACCGTTGGTCGTTTGGTCTTGATGCTATGGCTAGAGACTACGCGGGTATCCGTAAGGACGAGAAGATGTTGAAAGCCGCCGCCAAAGCATGGGGCATAGATCCCAAAGCGGAGATGTGGCAGTTACCCCCAATGTATGTGGGTGCATACGCCGAGCAAGACGCTGTAGCCACGCTAAAACTCTGGCAGTTCCTAAAGGTTAAGCTAGAAGAAGAACAGCTATGGGAAATCTGGAACATAGAAACTGATCTGATCCCCTGTATGCTAGACATGCGAAGCAACGGTGTGCGTGTAGACCTCGACAAGGCGGAGAGAAACAAGAAATTAATCCGTGGCAAAGTAAAGGAACTACGCCAAGGGATCGAGAAGCAAGCAGGCGGTGACGTTGACATATGGGCGTCAGCGTCCATAGCTAAGATGTTTGATAAGTTGGGACTAGAGTACCCGAGAACCGACAAAGGCGCTCCCTCGTTCAACAAGGGCTATCTCAGTAGCCATCCATCCAAGGTGTGCCAGGACTTAGTTAAACTCCGTGAGTTTGATAAGGCAGACAGTACGTTTATTGACAGTATACTACGTCACGAAACCAATGGTCGTATCCATACGGAGCTTCACTCTACTCGTCGGGACGAAGGGGGCACAGTCACGGGGCGATTTTCTTCGAGCAACCCAAACCTGCAGCAGATACCTGCCAGAGATAAGGACATCAAGAAGTTGATCCGTGGTTTGTTTATACCAGAAGATGGATATAAGTGGGGATCGTTCGATTATTCTAGCCAAGAACCAAGATTGTTGGTACACTTCGCCGCCAGTGTTGGGGACATGCCAAGGCAGGATCTACTCGAGGACATCGTAGAGCAATACAATACTTCAGACGTAGACCTACACCAGATGGTTGCGGACTTAGCAGGTATCACTCGTAAAGAAGCCAAGGCCGTGAACCTTGGGATCATGTACGGCATGGGCGTTGCCAAGCTAGCCAATCAGATTGACGTTGATCCAGACACCGCCAAGGAACTATTGCAACAGCATCGAGACAAGGTTCCGTTTGTTAAAGCGTTGGCTGAGATGGCCTCTAGAAGAGCGGCAAGCAATGGTCAGATCCGAACCTTACTAGGACGTAAGTGTAGGTTTCATCTCTGGGAACCTAAGACATTTGGTGCAGGCAAACCTTTACCACATGATGAGGCGTTGAAAGAATATGGCGGCGTTAACGGCGCAGGTATCCGTCGAGCGTTTACCTACAAGGCGTTGAACAGATTGATCCAAGGATCGGCAGCCGATCAAACAAAGAAAGCTATGCTTGATTGCTACAAGGAGGGACTTACTCCTATGCTGACGGTACACGACGAGCTTTGTTTTAACATCGAAAGTCCAGAGCAGACCGCTCGGATCAAAGAGATCATGGAGACAGGCGTTAACCTAAAGGTTCCGTCTAAGATCGACGTGGATATACAAGATGACTGGGGAGAAATAGAATGAAGTATGGATCAGTATGCTCTGGCATCGAGGCGGCTACTGCCGCTTGGCATCCATTGGGTTGGGAGCCACAATGGTTCAGTGAGGTTGACCCTTTTCCAAGTGCCGTGTTGCAACATCACTACCCACACATACCAAATCATGGAGACATGACCAAATTTAAGGAATGGAATAATGACAGAACAATTGAGCTTCTTGTTGGCGGGACACCATGTCAGTCCTACAGCGTCGCCGGACTTAGAAAAGGAATCTCAGATCCGAGAGGAAGCCTCATGCTTACATATCTTGCAATGGCTGAACAATTTAAGCCCAAGTGGATTGTCTGGGAAAATGTCCCCGGTGTCTTGTCTTCCAACGGAGGACGGGATTTTGGTACCTTCCTCGGGGCGTTGGGGAAAATCGGGTACGGGTTCTCCTACAGAATGCTGGACGCACAATTCTTCGGAGTTCCACAAAGACGCCGACGTGTGTTCGTTGTCGGATATCTTGGAGACTGGAGACGTGCCGCAAGTGTTTTATTTGAGCCCGAAAGCATGTCGGGGAATCCTCCTCCGAGCCGAGAGGCGGGGCAAAGAGTTGCCCCCACAGTTACAGTCGGCCCTCCTTTCAGTCGCACAGGAAACTCCAGAGTAGAAACCGAAGCGTTAGTTACCTACGCTCTGCCTGGAAATTGGATTGGTCGTAAGCCAGAGAACGGTGGAAATCAGGTAGAACCCTTTGTTGATCTGTCCCCGTGCCAGACGGCTACCGATGTTCACGCTGTTGTTGCTTCAAGAATGCGTGGGTTTGGAGACTACACGGATGACGGAACTGCAAGTACAGTTAAAGCACGGGACGACAAGGATGCTACAGATCTAGTCGCCGCTTCAACGGTCAGGCGGCTCACTCCTAAAGAATGCGAGAGATTACAGGGTTTCCCTGATGACTTTAGTAGGATACCATGGAGGAATAAAGAGCCAGAGGATTGCCCTAATGGCCATAGATACAAGGCGTTAGGCAATAGTATGGCAGTTCCTGTCATGAATTGGATAGGGCGACGTATTGATATGGTCGAAAAAGGAGAACTATAATGATCGATCCCAAGAAAGTAGAATCACTAGGCTTTCACCAAATGCACTCTATGCAGATAGAAGCGTTAATGAACTTTGTTAATATGGGATTGAACCTCGCAGCTATGTGCGGTGACCAGGATATTATGAACGAGGCTGAAGCCGAAGCCGACGAACTGATTAGATTGTTCGGTGGCAACGGCGTTAGATTAAAGATTGAAAACTACTGATTATCTCTAGCGCGATCGGCTATCTCTTGATTAGCTCGGTCGCCTAACAACGATGGCACGAATGCTTTGACACGATCAAAGACTTCACCGCCTTTTTCAACAACAGAGTCCGTCACGTTATCAAACGTATTAGATACCTGGCCCACGAAGTTCTGCGTTGGTGCAGCTTGTACCTGAGGAGCCGCGTCTTCAACTACGGGCGATCCAAATAATTCTACAGGTTCTTCTACTTGAGTTGGAACAATCTCACTATTTATCATTGAACGTCTGATCTCATTGATCTCCCCAGTGGGTAGTCTTTGCAAGATTCGATTTTCTTTCTTGACGTTTACTTCGTTATTAACTTCTCTAATTAGGTTCCTACTAATCTTAATAGGTTCAAACTTATTTCGAAGAATGTTTCTAATTTCTTTTCTAGATACACCACTGTTCTTCAACGAACTGTATATCTGAGCGCGAGTAAATCCTGCATCCATGGCAGTATCTATTTTGTTTTTTAACAGGCTCTGATGTCTACGTTTGGCATCGTTAGCTTTGACGTATGCAGCCATTACATCTTCAGCAGTAGCATCGTTGTCATCAGCCACCTTAGTAAATATCTGAACGGCACTTGATCTATCTGCTGAGTAAGCTCCGCCGTCATACCCAAGACTTCTGCCGATGTTTACTTTCATTGGCCGTAGTCCGGTGAGCATGGTGCCCGCTTCTTCTGCCACAGAATATTCATCTCCTGCCTTACTTGGAGTATCTGTGAAGGCGCGATTGATTCTGCCTTCAGTGATCTCTCCACCTTTAACAGTGTAGGCTTGCTCTACAATTCCAGGTATAAACGCTCCGGCAACGTGGTTGATAGACTTAGAAAGTTTATCGCCCCACATCTCTCCAGGCTCATATATCTCAGCACCTGTCTGGGTTTTACCATCACGTAAAGTAACATCAACAAGACGTTCCGTGGCCATAGCTTCGGAAGCGAATGGTTCTGCAAACTTTTTAAACGCAGCCATAGCCGCGAACCCAAGTTGCTCTGCCTCGTTAGCTCCGACTGCACCCTTGTTTCTGTATACTTCCATCGCCGCACGAGCAGGAGCCAACATAAATTCATACGGCAGCATGTAAGATAGATCCACAGCTTCGGCATTTAGGTCTGCATCTGGTTTCTCTAGATACATCATTGTATTACCTTCAGACCAGTAAGGTTTGTTCTGCTCTAGTAGATCCTCTTCAGCTTCAGTAATACCTAGAACGTCATGCGCTGCATTACGCATAGCTCCTGGTGCAACAGTAGCCATAGAGATATATCCTGTAAGACGTTCCGCTCCGATACCACGAATCTGCCGAGCAAACGCATTAGCTTTTTCCACAGCAATCTCACGAGTCATGTTTGGCGCGCTTGATTGAATTGCATTAACCAATTCATCAGTTGCTTTGAAACCCATTTCTCTGACTGATCTGTTTACGATGTTACCTGATGTACGAATAATCTCTGCGGGAAACGCCATGAAGTTACCCATGACCGGGATTCGACGAAGAGATTTGATAACTTCGGGAACCATAGAATACACAGGCATTGTTTGCTTTACCACATCCACGGCTAACATATCGCCAAAGTCTGTGCCCGCTATAGATGTCTTACGTTTTGCTATCTTAGCATTGACCAATGCGTCTTGAACCGCGGGATTAACATTCTCAATATCTAACCCTGCTTTTCTTAGTGCCGCTCCATACCTAGCTTTCTCTCCTAGCGCTCCAACTACTTTCCAATAGTCGTCGCCTAGTTGATATGTCTTCTCCATGAAGTTGACCGTGGTTCCCGCAACTGGGGTTTTACGAAGTAACTTACCCCCTGTATTTAACATAGCAGATACACCTGATTTTGTTTGTTCTTTTAACAGGTTCTTAACTTCACTGAGTTGGATGTTCTGCCCGATAGCACCCTCGTCCTGCATAGCCTTTAGAAGTCTGAACTGTTCGGGACTGTCTATAGCGTTGGCTAGTAGTACCTGACCACTCTCAAAGATACCCATGTTACGTCCGAGCAACCCGTTCGCCCCAACAACAAATGTGTTGGATAAAAAGTTACGAACTTGAGACAATGGATTCAACACTGTCTTTGACATCTGGGAGATACCTTTAAGTTGTAAGGATACAGCTAGTGCATCTTGTACAAATGATTGTGTTCGACCAGGAGTAGTCAAGCTGTTAGCTATTTCAGTAGGCACATAGTGCCCAGACAAGGAACCGTATGGCCCACCAAAAGGATGATCTATCTTAGCTTCACCCAACTTAGTGTAATTATACTCATTAGTTAGAGCTTTAGCGATTTTATCATCTTCTGTTAAAGCGCTGCCGTTAATAGCAAAAGGTCTTCCTCCTGCATTCATCTTTGCAACAGCCTCATCAAAGTATTGAATCTGACCAGGCGCTCTAAGTGATTGCGCTGTGTTACTAATAGAGTCGAATAACTTTTGAGAAGCCATGGTTGTCGCCATGTTGTCTACTGTAAGTAAGAAAGCATCCCTAGGATTGCGAACTTCGCCCATCATTTCTCGTAAGGCAGGAGCCGCATTTAAATAATCAAGTCGATCTGTGAGCATTCCACCGGCTAACTTAAACAAAGATGTTCGACCCACAACTTCTTTCGCACCTTGAGCTACACCTGCAGCCTTTTGCCGTGCCGCAGCTTCTGGAGTTAAACCAAAAGAATTGGTGGCGGCTTTACCAAAAACATCAGAGATAAACAGGTCTGCCTTTTGATCCGCAAGTTCCGTTGGGGTACCTGGTTCTCTCAACTGTATTACTTTTCGAAGTTGTTCTTTAGCTTGTTCATACTGAGGCATAGTTTTAAAATCAACGTCACTAAACTTCTTGGGATCTAAGTGTAGTTCATACAACCGTCGGATATATGTGCCCTCGTTATTTGTAAATTGAGTCTTTAAAAGTTCTTTATTATCTTGTGTTAAGTTAGGCGCAGAATCTACAGAAAGTTTAAACTCTCTACTAAGTTCTGTTATTTTATCTCGCATGGCGTCTACAGATTTAGCTACATCCTCACCATAGTTCTCGGCAAATGTTTTTCCTTTGTCCAAATCTGTAGCCGCGTAGTCTCCTGTAAGGTAATCCATCGTGTCGTTGTACGTTCGTTGCGTAGCTTTCTTGCCTCGCCCTGTAAGCTTCTGTAATCTAATGGATTTTTTAACAGCTTTGTCAAACTCATTAAGTAGCCTAGTAGCGGCAGCTTCTTGAGAGTCTGTCATACCTTCTGTCGTTCGAACAGCTGCACCTATTTCTTCTGGAGCACCGGCGTCCGCAGTAAAGTTTCTTTTTAGAAAGTTTGCGGCACCAGGGAAATTACCCTTTGCTTTTTCTCCAAGAAACCCCATACCAGACTGTAATCCTCTAGCCAAAGTCGGCATGCCCGAAAGCTCACTGCTTCCTATTCCTTTAATCACAGCACCTGCTACAGGTAGTACGATCTCGCCTGCAAGGTTAAAACTTGCACCCTCAGTACCTAAACGAAATTTGTTTCTAAGGCGAACAGCAGCCAGTTCTTTCCCTGTCAAAGATCCCTCGTCCTCAGTTTGTAAAAACTCAGGCATAGCATCCCAACTATCCGCTAGTGTAGTCATAGTGCTAGGAGAAACAAACACATCGGCAACACCAGTTCCCGCGGTAGTTAACGCCGCTCGTCCTGCTCGTGTTTGTGTAAGAGCACCCGGAGCCTTACGTCCAAACGCCTGCGCTGACTTGCCAAACCATGTCTGTGCTTTTTTCACCGCTGTACCAGACTGCAAAGCTTTTCTAGCTTTGTCTGCTTTAGAAACCCAATTAAACACACCAATACCTGGAGCACCGTAGTTTACTATAGTCTCTACTACTTTACCTGCGGTACGTTCTGGAGTTAAACCAAGGTTGGTTTTTGCATCTTCAAAGAACTTAGTCGTAGCTTGCTGACTGCCTTCGTCAATTATATTCGCAGCTTCTAAACCTGCAGCACCAAGTTCCGAGATCCCCTGTCCGATGTCCACGATCCCTGCACCGGCACCCCGAGCAATAGAACCAATGACTGTTTGATCGGATTCGTCTTCTTGTTGATCTTCAACAGGTGCACCGAACATAGGAGTCTCTTCTACCTTGACAGGTGCACCGAACATTTTTTCAGCCATACTGAACTCCTATTTTTTCTCTCGTTGCTCAAACACACCCTTATTATTTTTTTGTAAGAAAACAGTACCAGTTTTTAATGCGTCAAAGTCAGCCTGGGTAGAAACCACAGGTACATTATCCTCACTGTCTCCGTCACCGGAGTTACCTATAGCAAACTGAGAGTTTGGAAACGATTCGGATGCAATCTTTATAGCTTGTGATGCAGCGTCTTCTGCGGATATTGTTCCGTCTTCTATCTGAAGTTTGTAGCCTGCTAACGTATTATCCAACACGGATTTAAATAAACGATCTACTGTAGCAAAAGACGAAGTTCCTGTTGCTTTTATTTCCGCAAGAGTTTTTGCACTACGCAGTCTAGCCGCTAAACGTTTGTCTTTGTTGGACTCTTCTAGTGCCAACATATTGATTTTATCTTGACGCGCTTGATTAGAAGCTTTGTCTTCTTTCATCATCTTAGATCCTGCAAGCAAACCATCAGCGATATTTTTAATTGCACTTGGATCATCCCCCGCCGCAACAGCAAAACCCACCATTGCCATGTTCATCCAGAACTCTTCCTTCTTGTCTTCTTTGGTGTCCGTTCCTAACAGGTCGCTCAAGATTTTCTTGTACGATGAAATTCTTTCTGGCATGTCCATGCCTTCAAAATCCTCGCCTAGTGCGTCTCCTACAGCATTAGTCATGTCTCCACTTGGATCAGACGACCCTTCAATCTTATCGCTTATTTTCTTTGATGAAAGAGCCGGCGGCGCCTCACGTCCTTCGAGAAACTCTTCTATTGTCCATTTACCATCGCCTTCGTATACATCGCCTTTATTCTTTTCGCCTACAAAAGGAGCCGGTGGAACATCCTGGGCAAAGGCTTCATCTTCCGCCGCAATACGTTCAGCACGGTCAGCGTCGTCTTCTTTCTTTTGAATTTTTTCTTCGTAAGGACTTGGTGGAGTAAACACTTCTGCCGCCGCACCCATAGCAGCGCCTTGTTTCTCGGCTTCGTTAAAGTCAGCAATAGTAGATATCGCGTCTTCTCGTTTGCCTTTTGCTGCCGGAGCAAAAATTTCATCTATTCTTTCCATCAAGCTAGCTTCGTCATCGTCAACAGAAGCCGTAGGAATAGTCTCCGTTGAGAAATCCATTGCTGTTCTGGCAGAACCACGGCGCGCTCGGTCGTCATCAGAGGTATCTAATAGTTCTGCGGAGTTAACGTTGATACGTTCTGGTGCAATTTCTGGTTCACTAAGTATTTCTGCACTAGATAATGGTATGTCTAAAATAGCAGGAGCCTCGTCATCGGCATCTCCAAGAGGCAAATTACTTTCAATAATGTTTTGTCCTCTTTCTTCTCGCGCTGTTTTTGCGTTTGGAGCAAAGATTTTATCTAGCTTCTGCATAATACCACCAGAACCGTTGTTTATAGTTTCTATAACTTGTAGGTCTTGTTCATTAAACGGTTCGTTGTTACGAAGTTTTCGTAATAAGTCTTGGCGTAAACGCTCTAAAAAACTAGGCTGTGGATCTACAGTAAACGTCCCTGTTGCACCAGACGCATCCGTAGTAACCGTGCCACCAGGAGCAAACCGCTGTGTGGCATCGACCATCTCAGGAGATGAAGCTAGTATGCCGCCCATGTTTGCTAGCTTGGCACGAGCATTGCGGTTCACGAACATCTTTCGGTTCAACACGTTGTTCATACTACTGTCCTCCGCCGCCAAACATTCCTGTTTGACCTAGACTATACAGACCTCCTGCCAATCCTGCAAACTGTGAGACTGCACTCGGGCTAGGTCTTTGCTGATTGGTGAACGTAGACTGAGACGTTGGCATGCCTTGGAATATATCTGAATAGAAACCCAACTGTTGGTATGGTTGCATAACATTTTGGTACTGAGTCTGACGTGCTGCATCCATCTCTGATTGACGCTGTTGTTGTTCCTGACCACCAAGACTTGTTAAGGTGTTGATATCGTTGATGTTTAATCCTTGGAACGCCTCGCCTAGTTTAGCCTGTTGCATACCCAAGCTACCAATGCCCTGCGCCAACTGACCGTACTGCCCTGCGCCTTGTTGCATAAGTTGTGCTCCGGCTAATCCTGCTTGCCCTGCCGCTTGCGCTCTAGCTAACTGCTGCTGCTGTGCTTGTGCGTAACCAGACTGACGTAAGTTTGCCGCTGTTCGCGCTTGAGCCTCTAACGTGTTTCTGTTTTGCTCTGCCGCTTGAATACCTTGACGTGATCCTCCAAAAGCTCCGGCGCCTACAGCTTGCGCCGCTAGACCTTGCTGTTGTATCTGACCCTGACGAGCTATATCTTTCATGCTTTGCTGAACAACTGCGTCCTCATATGGGTTCATATACGCTTGCGTTGCATTCGGATCTAATATGTTTGCCGCTGTTTGCTGACCAATCTGACCTGCCGATGTGATAGATGCAGCTAACGGATCTAATCCTGCTTGCGCCGCAGACAATCCTGTACCGACACTGCCTGCCCCTGCCTGTAACATAGGAGCATATGCGCCAACACCCTGCATAGCTAGGTTGGCAGCTTGTTGTTGCATAGGAGTTCTGCCCGCAACCTCATATCCTGGTAGGGTATAGTCTTGTTTACCAAGAGCTTGACCCCTATCTAGGATCTCCTTCATGTATTTCTTCTGCCACTCGGGTAAGTCGGTTACCGAAGTGCTAGTGTAGTTTTCAACCATGTTGGTTACCCTTCATCTTTCTAACTTCAGCAAACATTCTAGCTGCTTCCGCTCCGCGTGTTCCGTTTGCCGCGCCACCAAGGCGCATTCCTGCTCGTTTCATGTTTCCATCTGGATCCATGTTAGCCAGATCTTTCCCTGACAAAATAACTTCGCCATTACCTACAGCGATTTCCTCAACCGGGCGACCGTTCTGTGTGATAACTCCTGGTATTGAATCGCTCGTCACAGTCCCTGGACCTTGGATCAAGCCTCCACCTGCAAACTGCGCTATGCCTCCACCGGCTAACGTTTGCTTTGGGGTTATTAAAGCCGCTTGAGCTTCTTTAGCTTCTACCATTTTGTCATGGATATCTCGTTCTTCTTCTGTGGTAAATGCAGGCGCTCTGCCATCAGGACCCGTGTATCTAGATTTAAATAGGTTTTGATCCCAACCATCTTCTTGGCTAGGACCCTTGTTCCACTTAGCCATCCGTGCTTCGTTAGCTGCCGCTCCGTCATCGTCTTTATCAAAGAGCTTACCAACAAGAGCTCCGATTCCTGTAACTCCTGCCGCTCCTAGTAAGCTTCCAAGCCCAGGCGCTATAGCGTTACCTATAAATCCACCAATTAAATTACCTAAACCCATTACGCCTCACCTACTATCTGCTCGGGCATTGTGACCACGATCGTTGTACTGCGCCGCTCGGATCCTGTCCATGGTTCACCGCAGTCAGGGCAGTTACCACTTGGGTAGGATGCAATCTCTTCTGGCGTATCGACTGCGTTTTCGCAGCTTACACAATGCACTATATCAGAACTTGTGGAAGGTTTCCACTGTGTACCGTTAGGCATCTGAATTATTTGATCACTCATGTTATTACCACCGTTACTGTGCCCACCGAACTGTCTGCCGAAACGCTTCCTGAGTAGGTATCGCCCTGTCGAACGATCTTCAAGAAGCCGTTTGCTTCAAATATATCCCCTAAGTCTAGCGTATTTGCTGCGCCATCGCTAGGTATTCCTTGGAAATTTACTATAGGACTACGTTGTTCGTCAATGAAGTTGTCCAAGGTCCGTGCTAATTGGTTAACATAAGCTGCACTATACTCCAAGGGAGCAATAGGAATTATTTGTCGGACAATCTTTCTGGTCATCTACGACCATCAGGACGCATATCCAGTCTTGGTGCGCCTAATCTCCATTTAACTCCTGTTGTATCACTAGATACTTTCAAGCTCATCTGCCTTCCACGTAGTCTCATAAACAATTGTTTGGTGTAATTATCTGTACCAGATACCACGGATGTTCTAATAACATCGCCACTATCTGATCCTTGCCCTGTCGCACTGCCGTTGTAGTTACGTGCAGCCATAGTAAATTCTACTTCTGGTGCCGCAGCTGTGGACTGACTGAAGTTTAAATCTGGTATAACCTTGTTGATCAACATGAAGTGATCGCCGTCACCTATGTCAAAGTCCGAGGACTGAACGTATGCGTCTATAGCAGATGCGGGACTTGTGCTTCCGTCATCCAAACCATTCTCCTGGTTGTATAGATAACTGTCTACACCTGTTGCTTGTGGGAATGAACGTTGCCCTGCCGCTCTATCATTCCATGCAGTACGGGCTAGTTTACCATATACCCACGTTTGCTCGAGGTAGTTATACACAACGTAACTATCGATTTCGTCGCTAGAAGCAGAGCAATAGTACCACCAAACTTCACTTTGGCTAGCTAGGCTCCCTGCGTGAAACTTAAACGATTGATTTCTGTTGAGATCATCGAACACATACTGGCGTACAGTACATGGGATAGGTTGAATACGACCATCGTACATATAGAAGTTCTCTTGACCCATCCAGTAAACGATGTCGTTGACACTGATTGCAGTGTTAGGTCCGGCAATGCGGATGTTGTCACCCAACATAGCTGTACCAAATGTGTATGGTGGTCCTAGGAACTGTAAGCTATGCAGCGTATGATCTGTCCAGATTAGGATCTGACGGCTAGTTCTAACCGCTGTTACAATCTCTGAGCCCTGTGATAAACGTAAATCCCCTGCCGTATTGGTGGCTGTAGGTGTCCAATCAGTTAGGCTCTCTTGGCTAGACCAACGGATCAACAACGGATCTTGATCTGTTTCACCTAATGGGTTGGCTCCAAAGCAGATAACGTGACGGTCAGTCTCTGATACCAAAACC
>Ga0208434_1000663_pt1 | contig 15572 bp, 27 predicted proteins | sample 13_taG_FD_184086 | JGI IMG/M metagenome (GOLD analysis project Ga0208434, IMG submission 184086) | Marine viral communities from the Subarctic Pacific Ocean - 13_ETSP_OMZ_AT15268 metaG (SPAdes) (version 2) | ecosystem: Environmental > Aquatic > Marine > Oceanic | place: Pacific Ocean | collected... | reverse complement strand
GCGTCTTGAGGCTGATGGTGATTTACACGTTGATGGTGACGTTATTGCTTTCTCATCTACAGTTTCAGATGCAACGTTAAAGTATGACATTAATCCTATCGACCACGCTTTAGACAAAGTTGCACAGCTTACAGGTGTTACTTATAAATACCTTAAAGATGGAATGGAGTCAGCAGGTTTACTAGCTCAAGATGTTGAAAAAGTTATGCCTTGTGCGGTATCTGAAAGAGAATTACCACTTCATAAAAACGATGGTAAGTCATACAAGACTTTAAACTACGACAATTTACACGCTTTATTGATTGAGTCTATTAAGGAGCTTACTGCGAAAGTAGAAAAACTGGAGAAGAAATAATGGCAGTTAAATCATCAGGAGCAAATTTAGCACTAAATGGTGACATAGTAGCTGAGTTTGGTGGTTCGGCACCACATGCTATGAGTGAGTATTATGGTGGTGGTGATTTAGTACCAGCAGGTGCAAACCCTGGTATAGCTACTTCAGGTCAAATTACGATGAACTCGTTTTACGGTTCAGTTGCGGCAACTGTATTAACAATTTCTTCAAACACAAGTAACTACAACATTAAGTCAGCGGCAGTAGCAGCGGGTGGTGATACAAGCACACCAGTTATTTTAACTATTAATAGTGGTGTAACAGTTAGCTCAAGTAGTAATTCAACACCGGCTATGAAAACAGATACAGGTTGGGCAAATGGCACAACAATCAACATTATTAATAATGGCTCGATAGTTGGTGCTAACGGTTCAGCGGGTTCATCCGGCTCTAACACGTCAGGAAATCCAACGTCAGGTGGTGGTTCAGGTGGAAACGCAAATAGTGGTTCAGGTGGGGCAGGTGGAACTGGAAATGGTTCAGCATCAGGCTCTAACAATGGAAGTAATGGTTCAGCAGGTGGTACCGCCTTTGAACACTCACAAACTGGTGATAACTATTTATCAGTAATATTTGATACAGCAGGCACAAGAACAGGTGGTTCAGGTGGTGCAGGAGGTTCAGCAGGTACGCACTCAGTCACAGGAAATGGTGGCGGAGGAGGCGGTGGCGGACAATGTAGTGGAAACTTTACTACTAACAACCGTTCTTACACAGACAATGGCGGCGGAGGTGGAGGCGGCGCAAATGGTGGATCAGGCGGCTCAGGTTGGCAAAACGGTTCAGGTGGTGGTTCAACATCAGGTGGTTCAGGTGGACAATCCTATCGTGCCGCAACAAGTTGTGGCTATTGTTCTTGTTATGGTGGTCGTGGTGGAAACGGCGGTAACTTAGCGCAAAATGGATCTAATGGTACATCAGGTGGTGGCTCAGGTGGTTCAGCAGGAGCAACAGGAAACTATAATGGTTCAGCAGGTTCTAATGGTGCTAGTGGTTCAGCATTAGCAGGTAATACAGGTCAAATTTCATAGGAATATATTATGGCATTAAAAGCAAGGTTAATTAGAGGAGATAAATATAGTGCTGAAGATGTGCTAGAATGTCAATTAACTATTGACGGTCCAGCATACTCATGCGTTCACCACGTTGAAGTAGTAAGTGGTGCAACTGTAACGCATGGAGGAGGCGCACCTGCAGCAACAACGCTACATTATAAATCTGTTGAAAATGATGCAGATGACGATGGTGTTATAGACTACAGTAGCTCAGAAATGAAAGTACTCCAGTCTGAAAAAGGCACTACAGTTATCAAAGTAGTAGCAACGGTTTTATTAAAATCAGATTACGATACATGGAAAACAGCATACGATGAGTGGATAGCAGAGCATACGGAAGAAGTTGATGGTGATAGAATGCAAAAAATAGGTTCCCCAAGCGCACCGGCATATCCTTCCACATCTACACATAAATCAGGTAACATAACTTTAGAATGGGCGGATGACAATTTTGTATAACTGTAATAAGGGGAAAACTTGTTTGATTGGATTAAGGATACAGACAAACAGACGTACACAATCAAAGGTCTGATTTTAGCGAACCAAGAGACTAAAGATAACAGAAGAAATATATGCAACGACTGCGAATCTCGCAAGTCATTTCTATGCGGTGAATGCGGCTGTATTATCAGAGCTAAATCAGCTATAGCTAACGAAAAATGCCCAATTGGTAAATGGTAGTCCAAGAAGGACACCATTGGTTTCCTTATTTTGGCGCGCTTGTTGTTAAAACACATATATCTAAATCGTTCCAAAACAAATTATTAATAGAAGGCAAAAAGTCTAAACAAGAACGCTTACTACATACCGAAAAATTAGTAGGCATGATTAAAGAAGAATACGCTTTTGAAGATTTTGAAGGGTGGTTTATGCCTGAGTTTTTACCTTTGTTGTCTGTCTACCAAGACATATTTCAAAAAGATTGGAGTGAAACAGCAGACGCAATACAAAAACCGTTTGAAATTACTAAAACTGAGCTTTGGATAAATTACACAAAATGCCGAGAATTTAACCCACAACATAATCATACTGGTGATTTGTCATTTGTCATTTACTTAAAAATACCACAAGAACTAAGAGAAGAAAACGAACGCACAAAGGCAAAACACAATAACAACGGTACAGGAACAATTGATTTTAACTATGGCGAAAACTTGTTATTTAATAAAACAGGTTTTTCGCATTTACCTGACGAGGGTGATATTTACATTTTCCCTTCTTGGTTAAACCATTCAGTAACTCCATTTTTTTCAGACGTTGAAAGAATTACAGTTGCAGGTAATATTTATTTAAAGCGTAATGATTGGGTACATAAATAATGATTGACGTTATATTTGGCGATGTGTTATACAGTAATAACTTAGACTTAGACACACAAGCTATTGTAAAAAATATGCGTGAACCGTTAAAAGCAGAAATAAACAAACCTAAAGAAACAAGACCTAGCGATTCTTCATTGTATGTATTAGAAGAAGAACAGCACAAACACCTTAAAAGTATTATTAATGCTGAAATATATAATTATGCAAACAACATAATGAAATACGACGCTGATTTTAAAATTACCACGTCTTGGTTTACAGAAACAGACAGTATGGAACAGTCACAATACCACCAACATCAAAACAGCTTTATAAGTGGTGTGTTGTACTTAAATGTTAATGAAGATAGCGGAAGCATTACATTTGAAGATTTTCGTGATGAACAAATTAAAGTGCCATGCACAGAATACAACGTCTTGAATGGTAATTCTTACACAGTACAGCCTGTAAACGGTTTAATTTTGTTGTTTCCAAGTAAGATGTGGCACATTGTCAATAAAAATAAAAGTGAGCACAAAAGAAACTCATTAGCTTTTAATGTTATGCCTTTTGGTACAGTTGGAGTGCCTACAGCAGACAGTCATATGAGGATAAAGCTAATATGAAAGTTGTAGACAAGTTTTTAGAAACAAAAGATGCAGAATATGTCTACAAATACTGCCTTACATCTTCTTACACATATGGAGAAACAGACACAGATACAACACCACCAACAGGCATGGTTCACGAAATAAACAAAACTGAACGTATCTACAAATTATTTAAGAAAAGGATACAAGAAGTTTTTACTAATTTACAAAATGTAAGTATTAACAGAATGTATGTTAATTGCTTCGCACCGTCAGAAAAACCTTATTTTCATACTGATGGTAAAAAAGGTATTACATTTTTGTATTACATAAACGATAGTTGGCAACTAGACGATGGTGGTGAAACACAAATAATAGTTGACAATGAGATTAAAGGCATACTACCTATCCCAAACAGGTTAGTTGGTTTTGATGCAAATTTAGTACACAAAGCAACGACGTTTAGAAACAAACATAGATTTACTATTGCTGTTAAAGTAACTACCAATGACGATTAAGGTTATAAAAAATTTCTTAACAGAGTCAACACACAAAAATATATTGTCTGTTGTGCAGGCTGATGACGTTTGTTGGTACAAAGGTCAAGTGCTAGATAGCAATACAAAAGATTATCAGTTTTCACACACTATTTACTTAGATCACAATGTCACGTCTACTTTGTTTGATGTATTTAAACCACTGTTTAGAGAATTACAAATAGTAGCATTCCATAGATTAAGACTAAATTGTAACATCCAACAAAATGAAAACCGTATACTAGGTGGTTATCACATAGATATCGGCAACGAGAAAAAACAGCCACACGCTAATTTAACAACAGCTATTTATTATCTTAATGACACAGATGGTAAAACATTGATAAAAGAAAACAACAAAGTAAAAGAAATAGAATGTGAAGCTAACTCAGTAGTTATATTTCCTAACTCATTACAACACACTGGAACTACACATACTGACAAACCATTTAGATATGTTTTAAACTTAAACTATTTTTCATAATGATTGGTTACGACAGATTTTTTGCTAGTGTAATAGGGGCTAAGACAAACCCAAACCATCATGACGTGGCTGATACATTAATTAAAAAATGCAACACAATCCAAAATCAAGTACCTAGTGGTGGCAACAATTGGTTATTCAGAACGTACAATACGCATTCAACTCACAGCGTATGTACAGATAAAAGTTTTAAAAGTATAAATAAATTCGTATCTGAAGCAGTGCATGAATACTGTAACGACACTAAACTAGATTCATCTAAAATACAAAAAAACCCTACAGATGGATGGCTAAACATATACAACAAAGGTGACAGTCAAGAATTCCATACGCACGCAAATAGTATTATTAGTGCAGTCTACTACCTAAAAGCACCACTTGATTCTGCAAGATTTTATTTCAAAAATCCTTACCAGGATATGTTATCGCCACAAGTAACTGAAGCAACATTTGACAACACACAGATTGCACATATTACTCCAGTTGAAGGTAGCGTAATTATTTTTAGAAGTTATATTGAACATATGGTACAACAACACAATATTGATGAACAACGCATCAGTTTAGCGTACAATTTCTATAAATCATGACAGAAGAAGAAGCACAAGACATAGAAGCACAGAAAATACCTTATATGTATGTAGCGTTATTACACTATACATCTAGGATAACTGGCGACTCTGTCGAAAAAATAAACGCAGAGATAGAGCATTCTTGTAATTTTGAGATTCAAGACAATACACAAAAGTTAAATGGATAACAGGTAAATAATGAACACTTGGTGGGATAAGCAAGAAGGTTTAGAGCGATTAGCAAAAGTTTTCAAAGAAACTGAAAATGAATATATAATAGAGACAGAAGAAAGGCATACGCCAAAGCCGCCTATGTCACCTTTTGATTCGAGTGCTAAAAAGGATAAGAATGGAAAAGAGATTAAATAGGGTGGAGAACCAAGTAGCAAGGGTGTTTTCAGATATAAAAAGTATCGAGAAGCGTATGACTAGAATAGAGCAATCGGCTATTCAGATAAAATACAGTGTGTTTGGAGCAGTAGGGTTTTTCTTACTGTCGCAAATAGGGTTAGTAGATTTTTTAAAAATAGCAGTATAAAACGTTAGGGCATTTATTTTTCAGAACTATATTTAGTGCTTCCAACTGACTAAAGACGTGTCCTAACTTTTTATACTAGGAGTAACAAATGATTAGTTTGATTACTGGTATGTTACCGATATTCTTAGGCTTCTTTGCCAAGCTACTTGCATTAAAAAGTCAAGCAGCACAAGAGCAGCAGAAGCTTATGATACAGTCAATGCAGGCTCGCAATGAGTCTCTTAACATGGCTAGAGATAGGGCTGATAAAGAAAGTCCTATGGCTGCGTGGAACCGAAGATTTATCATTATGGTAATCCTTGGTTTAATCATCTTTACGCAAGTCGCTCCAGTCTTCTTTAACGTCCCAACCGTTGTTCCTACAGTGGTTGAGGGCTTTAGCTTCCTCGGATTGCAATTTACACCTGATGTGGTAGAATACGTCACGGTAGAAGGGATGTTGAAATTTGACGAGATTTTCAAATGGGCAACAATGATTATCGAATTCTACTTTGGAGCACAGCTCGCGAAGGGCAAGTAGCCTATGAGTCGTGCTTTTCTCAACTATAGGAGAAGTATATGTTAAATAAAATAATGAGTGGCGCTGACGCTGCTATAAACGTAGGTATTAAACTAATTAGTTTAGCAATCGTTTTGCAGGTTGTATTTAGTGAGGTACCTTTTTTAGGTGGCGGTAACGTCATTGGTACTATCATCGGCCTTGTAGGTCAGCTAGGAGACGCTGGCTTGGTAGGAATAATTGCTGCAGCGTTAATATGGCGTTTGTTAGATGATGACATAAAAAACGACCTAAAGAAATAGGTATTAGATGACACCTCGAGCCAGGAACAATACTATAGCAGGTTTTTTAGTTATTGCTTTCTGGCTCATTTTAGTTATACCCACAGTAGTACAAGCCGTAGACGAAAGCTCAATCACACAGAATACGACTTCTACAGTTACTACAACCGGTACAAATGAGACTACAGTTAACTCTCCACCCCCTTCTGCCATATCTCCTAATGTAGGTGGTAATAATTCAGATTTATGTACTATATCTTCTAGTGGTGCTTTAGGCACCCAAATTCTCTCTTTAAGCCTAGGTGCTACATACACCGAGGAGAACTGCCTTAGATTAAAAAAAGCCGGTAGATTGTACGATATGGGGATGAAAGTAGCCGCAGTATCAATAATGTGCCAAGACAAAGACGTGTGGCAAGCGATGATGGACGCCGGGACTCCATGCCCGATAGATGGTTTGATAGGCAATGAAGCCAAAGCTGCATGGCAAGTTAGGACTGACCTAATACCTATGCCAGAGGATGAAGATGAAATTACTGCACAAGAAAAGCGTGATAAGGTTCTCAGCATTATGGGTACTGCTGCTGCTGCCTTTATCTTCTTTTAGCTACACATTTGGCTACACACCTAACGTAGCAATTAGTGGCTTAGAGTGGACAATGACACCTACGTATCTAGGTGCTAATGGTATTGGTGGCATGGATATATCAGGAGTTACTTACAAATACACACCCATTAAAAACAAAGAAGATGACTACATTGTTACTTTAGAAAACGATAAAGTAGGTGGTGGTTATGTATTTCAAGATAAACAAGATTGGTCACAGCGTGAAGGTGGTATTGAGGTAAGAAGAACTATTGCATTGCCTTATTTACCTATTGCAGTTTTTGGTGATGGTAGACTTAAACAAGAAGGCACAGGTAGTATAGAAGGTGCAGATGTAAGATACATATATAGATTTGACCCTTGCTTTGATCCACAGAGTGACCCTAACTGTCCTGGGTACGTAAAGCCTAAACCACCTCCAGTACCTGACATACCAGATTATGACGCGTTGCAAGATGAGTCAGTCCAGCTCGCGCAAACAGAAACTGATAAGGAGTTATTAGAAGAGGAAGAAGAGGCTAAAGATGAAGATGAAGAAGAGAAGGACAAAGAAAATATGGAGTCTCTTTTAGCTACTACAGAGAATGCACTTACTATTGCAAATGAAGTATCACAAGCTGCATTACTACAAGTTATAAACCAAGCGACCAATATTAACACTTACTATGTTGCACAGATTCCGGGTAAGATATACCGGGATAGTGTTGTTTTACAAGACAAAGATATAGTGGATAATAGAAGAGCCTTAAGAAGTTTAGGGCAAGATAAATTAATGAACCAAATGGTTGAGGAGCAATACAAATGAAAAAATTATTAATAGCAATAAGCTTTATACTTGGAGCAACACCAGTTTTAGCAGCAGATATTGATGGAACTGTGGAAAGCAGATGTACTGTAGCGACTACTGTGCCAGGAATATATGGTAACCCCAACGCTTATACTTTAACAACAGACCCTGCTAGTGCAGGTCAAGTACCAGTTATAAGATTTGATACTACGCTAGCTAACGCTTACTATGCACAAATAACTTACCCGACTAGTTTTAGCTCAAGCCCATCGTTATCAGATAATGTAACTTGGACTGGTGCTGTAACTCTTAAAGCTCATGGTGAAAGTGGAATGTCAGGTTATCAAGCAGCAAGTACTACAACTGGTGCAATGCGTTCTTATCCACTGAGCGTTGCAGGAAGTGCTTGGTTTCAAAGTACGTCTGTAGCTGTGTATGGCGGTAACAGAGCTTTCCCAGGTGGTGCATATAAAGCTGTAGTATTAGCTGAATGCGTGGCGCAGTAATATTATGTTTACTGCTGAGCGGAGCAGTGCTAAGCCACGAAATGACACCTACCTATCCAAAGTGGGAAATATCTGGTGTCGATGATGTAAAGAAAACAACTATGAGGCTTTGGAACTCAAGAGAAGATGTACGGTACTATGAAATAGGAATATTCTCTGACGATTGGAAACCAATTCCGTTTGTTACAGCATACCGAATAATCCCTCTTGAATATCTAAAAGAAGTTAAGTTTGATGTTTACATTACAGAAAACAATATAAAAAGAGCAAGGTATATATGTTCCTTGTCTAAATTAAGGAGTAGCAGTGAAAGTCAAACATTGCTAGCTACAAGAATATGCTCAAAATTCAAATAAGTTTTTTACTATTGATGTTGAGTTGTTCACAAGTAATAGCTAATAGTACTTCTCTTAACTTGCAACTTCCTAGTGGCGGTAGTAGTCACGGTACAGATAGAATTAAAGCAGGAGACCTGGACTGTACTAACAGCATCGGCGGGAGTACTAATTTTGAATTTGGTTTGACAGGTATTGTAAACAACGCCGTCGCTCCTATCCTTGGTAAAGAAGACCCGGACAACCCACAAACAAAAGACTTAGGTATTTATGCTAGAATAATAATACCGTTGGATGCACCGAAAGAACGAATTAACTGTAATACTCTTTACCAGCTTGAGTTACAACGTAGAAGGCTAGAGGTACAGAAGCTACGACAGGAGATAGAATTACTAAAAGCTCTACAAACGAACACGGAGTTTGATAACTAATGGATGATTTAGAAAAGAAGATTAAAGAAGTTGAAGACCTACCTAACAAACAGATAAAGGTTAAAGGGTTTAAATTTAGTTGGGCTAGTATTATGGCATTGTTTGCATTAATATCTACAATACTAGGTTCGTTGTACGGCGGGTTCTTGTTGTACCAAAAAGTAGAAGCCCTTGCCTCATTAGACTTAGGTGACATTAGTGCTTCTATGGCTAAGACTTCTGCCGAGGTGCTACGCATTGAAGAACACGCTAACGCTATCAAGATAGAACTCAAAAAAGATATGACCGATTTAAGAAATTCACAATGGAATTTGGAATCTAAGGTTGACACGAAGCTCCAATCAGTAGATACTAAGCTTACTAGCTACGATACCAAACTGGATAGGTTTGAGATAAAAGTAGATAAGACTAAAGAGGACTTAATGACAAGGATACAACAAAGCCTTGATAACCCACTAGCAAACTAGGAGGAAGAATGGCAATAACGTACAGAGGTGAAACTTTTGCAGGATATAATAAACCTAAGCGTTCATCTAAAGGCAAAAAATCTCATGTAGTTCTTATCAAAGATGGTGGCAAAGACCGTATGATTAGATTTGGTGAGAGAGGTGCCAGTACAGCAGGTAAACCTAAAGCAGGAGAATCTGCTAAAATGAAAGCAAAACGAAAATCTTTTAAAGCACGTCACGGTAAGAACATAGCTAAAGGTAAAACTAGCGCTGCTTACTGGGCTAACAAGGTGAAATGGTAATGGCAAAACGAGGACTATACGCAAACATTAATGCTAGAAAAAAGAAAGGTATTAGCAGGCCGAAGAGTAAATCAACTATAACTAAAAAAGCCTATTCTAGAATGAAGAAGGGCTTTCCTAAAAAGAAATAAGGAGAACAGTATGCCAAAAAAACCAGGAACATACAAAAAGAAAAAAAGTCTTACCGCTGGATTAAAAAAAGGGGTGAGAAAAACACAAACATCGCTTGCTAAACGAGTAGAAAGTGCTATGTCAAAAGGAAAAGTTCCTAAAATTGCCGGAATGGTTACTGCTGGTAGGGCAGGTACGGTATCTCGTAAAGCAGCTGGTAAAACAGCTAGTAAAGCAGCTCGTAAAACAGGAAAAGTTGCTAAAAAAGCGGCGGGAGCACTATTAAAGGGAGCAGCGGCAGGAGCTGCTGCTAAGAGAAAAACCTCTAGTACAAAAAAATCAAGCGGACCAACAAGAAGAAATTCTATCGGGTCTAGTATTGGCAAAGATGGTTACCGACCAAGAAGAAACCAACGCTCCAGAGCTCCATACCAAGAAACCGACACTGGCCCTGGGCTTATGACGGCAACTGGTTCAAAGACTAGAAAAAAGAAACCTTCAGTAAGACGTAAAAAATAAGGAGAAAAATATGCCATACGGTAAAGGAACATACGGTAAGAAAAAAGGACGCCCGCCAATGAAGAAAAAGCCAACTAAGCGTAAGACTAAGAAGTACTAGTATGAAAGGTGTAAAACATTATAAAAAAGACGGCAGTGTACATACAGGCGGTATGCACAAAATGAAAGACGGTACTCTGCACTCTGGAAAGAACCACACTTCTTCTAGTGTAAAACTATTTCACTATGGCGAATTAAGTAAAAAAGCGCAAGCTAAAGCCAAAACATCGTGGAATAAAAAGTAGTATAATATACCTGCCCGTCTTAATTTGCTCTCCCGCAAAAAATAGAGTCGGGCATCCTTCCTTTTTTGCTATAATGAGATTGTGCGCTGTATTATTTTTCATTAATCTCTCCTTAAAAGTAAATGTAAAAATCAGTAGTACTAAGTAATACTTAACAGCGCACACTATTATGAGCCCTGAACTAGAAGACTTACTAAGGCAAGTTATCCTCAAACTTTATGAGGAAAATCAGGATACTGGTGACAAATCTTATTTGGATATGGCAGATGAGATTAATGCTATAATACTGAAAATGCGTGACGGAGACTAATAATGGCAGTTATAACAGTTAACAAATTTTCAGGGGTTTCACCAATGACTCCCCCGCGTTACCTTAGCAATGAAGCAGCACAAACAGCACTTAATTGCCCTGTATGGAAAGGTTCTTTGCAGCCTATCAAAGGAGCGTTAGAGCTAACGCCTTCACCACTTACTAAGTCTGGCAACATAAAGTCTATATACAGGTACGACCAAACCCAAACTAATGAACTTAATTACTGGTTTCACTGGACAACTGACGTAGATGTAGTGCAGGGTTTTATTGCAGGTGATACTACAGAAAGAACTTATTTTACTGGTGATGGCAATCCAAAAGTAACTGACACTACTTTAGCTTTAACAGGTGGAGGGAATCTTTACCCTATTGCGGCCTACGATTTAGGCGTTCCTGTTCCTACGTCAGCACCTACCACAGCAAAAACATCAAGTATTGCTTTAACTGGGTCTATTAATCCTGCCCCATTCGCAGGAACTGACTCTGCTCTAACGGGCTCTATAAACCCTACTGCTTCTAAAGATGTGGTCGGAGTTAATACTTTATTTACAACCGAATTAGCTGTTGGTGATACTATTCTTGTTTCATCTGAAATTAGAGAAGTAGAAACTATAACAGACGATACAAATTTAACTGTAACAGCAGCATTTACAGATGTCGCTAATGATACATCTCCTAAAAAAGCTTCTAAGGAAGTAGTAGGTGTAAATACTCTATTCACAACCGAATTAGCTGTTGGTAATAGCATTCTTGTATCGGGGGAGACTAGAGTAATTGCAACGATAGCAGATGCGACAAACCTTACGGTGACTGTTCCGTTTACAGATGTTGCCAATGATACATCTCCAGTTAGAGTGCCAGATGCAGAAAATACTATTGCCGAGACTAGAGTTTATACATATACCCATGTTAACTCATGGGGGGAAGAGTCAGCTCCATTTGCAGCTACTGACATGTCGTTATCTACAGAAGAAGTTTATCCAGGCGAAACCGTTACAGTAACTCTCCCAACTGCTTCAGTAACTAATTTTAATATTACTAAAAAACGAATATATCGTTCTGCAACAGGGTCAACAAACACGTCTTACTTTTTTGTAGCTGAAGTTGCTCTAGCTACATCAACTTTTACAGACACTTTGGATGGCGATGATCTAAACGAAGAACTACCATCACTAACATGGGTACAACCACCATCTACTCTAAAAGGCCTTGTTGGTATGCCAAACGGCGTAATGGCAGGATTCAGTGGCAACGATGTATATTTCTCAGAACCATTTAGACCTTTTGCTTGGCCTGTACAGTATGTACAAACTGTTGGTTATCCAGTTGTTGGTTTAGGTGTTATTGATACTACTGTAGTTGTTTTAACTAAAGGTAGACCGTACTTTATACAAGGCTCTCATCCAGACTCTTCTGTAATGGTAGAAGCTGATATAAATCAAGCGTGTATATCTAAGAGAAGTATTGTAAGTATGAACAACAATGTATTTTTTGCATCCCCAGATGGAATAGTTGCTTTATCTCCAGGCGGTTCTTCGATTGTTACAGAAAGTTTATTTGACAAAGAAACATGGCAAGCGCAAAGCCCTGATGACTTAGTAGCTTGTATGTATGAAAGTCAGTACGTAGGGTTCTTTGACACTACTAGCGGTAATGGCGGATTCGTCTACGATATGAAACAAAAGACGTGGAACTTCCATAATGTATATGTAACTGGTGCTTATAACGACCTAAAAAATGATGCTCTGTACATTATTAAGAGTAACGAATTGTACAAATGGGATTCCGGTACAGATTTAAGTTACACTTGGAAGTCTAAAAAGTATACGTTTCCAGAACCTAAAGCTTTTTCATGCTACCGTGTAGAGGCTGAGGCTTACCCAATCACTGTAAAAATATACAAAGATTCTTCTGCCATAGTAAATTTATCTGTAACAGACAATAGTCTTAGGCGTTTACCTCCAGGTTTAGGCACTACTTGGGAATTTCAGTTGGAGGGCGACAAAGAAGTTTATAACGTGCAATTAGCACAGACTCCACAAGAGCTTAATCAAGGATGACCATAAAAGCTAAACCGTTACCTACTGTAACTTCTACTGTTGCGCCAGATTTAAGAAGGTTTATTGACAGGCTTCGAGAAACTTTTGATGACCCTAATGGTTTGGTTACTAAAACAGAACTTATTGGCACAGGAGCTTTTAAAGTTGCCGCCGGCCCAGTATTAAAGTATGAGCCTCCTACATTAGAGCCCCCAGAGGTTTATTTTACGCCCCCTGCCCCCCGTAACTTAGTAGCTACCGGCGCTATGACGTCAATAACTTTAACTTGGAGCGGTGTTAATTATAACTCAGGGTACGCTTACACAGAAGTATGGAGAGCAAGTACTGATGATTTAGGCCTGGCTGTACTGATAGGAACTACTACCTCTGGTATGTATGCAGATGCAGTTGGTTCAGACGCTTCTCATTATTATTGGGTTAGGATGGTTAACGTCGCTAACGAAAAAGGTCCCTTTAACGCATCGCGGGGCGTCGCAGGTGCTACAGCTCCTGATTTAGAGTATGTGTTTTCTCAATTGACATCAGCCTATGGAACTACATCTGATGCTCCCTTTTTCCAACTAGACAGTGACACGACAATCAATGGCGTAACTGTTCCCGCTGGTACGTATATAAAAGAAGCCAAGATACATAACGGCGAAATAACAAATGCTAAGATAGGTGCTTTGGCAGTTGACGCAGCTAAGATAGCTAACGCAACAATAGTAAATGCTAAGATTGCAGATGGCACGATAGAGACTGCGAAGATAAAAGACGCTAACATTACTACAGCTAAGATTGCCAACGCTGCTATAACAAACGCAAAGATAAACGACCTAAACGCGTCTAAAATAAATGCAGGTACTATTAGTGCCGATAGAATAGGCGCAGGTACTATTACTGCTGATAAAGTAACTTTAAGTCCGCAAGATGTAGGCGCTGGCGCTGCATCGGGCAATGATTCACTGAGAATTAGCTCGTCCAAAATTGAAATTTATAATTCAGGAACTCTTAGAGTTAAAATTGGCGATTTGTCATGAGTTATGGACTTAGTATTTTTAAAGCTGATGGCTCACTAGGTTTTTCCACAGCAGATATTACTTGGCAGACTCTAGACCAATTTACTGTCGCTGCAAACGCATCAGTTAGTAACACATACAGTGTCCCAACAGGTTTTGAAATAATAGCGCAAAGACAACTAGTAGATGTCCCTCCTAATTCCCAAGAAGACTACGCTCCTAACGTTACTGTAAGTGGCTCTACAGTTAGCGTAGCTCCTCAATCTGGGCTATCATCTTCTCAGTGCATAGTACATGTTTTAACTAGAGACCCATAATGGCTTACGGTTTTGAAGCAACAAATGATAACGGTAAAGTAATCATAAACGATACTGTAGAGAACCTGCATTTTGTAAGTAAAGCAACTAGAACAGGAGATGACGGCGGAGGCTATTCAGACTTTCCACAGTATTCGTCAGGTAGTGATTATTTAGATGGAAGAGTAATTCACACATACACTGTTTCTTGCACAGGTACGCCGATAGTGTTTATAAAACCTAACGACTATTCTCGTTGGCATGCAATTATAAAACAGTCTGTAAGTAGCAATACTTGGACGTTCCAAGTATTAATAAGCGGAACATCTACATCTAACCCACCAGATTTATATTGTTTTGTTAACGCAGACGATATTCCTGTAGCTTCAGGAGACACCTGGGGTATGCAAGTATTTAAATCCGATGGTACTACAAAAACATTCGATAGTAGAAAACAACCATTAGCAATTACAGGTGGTGGTTCAGTTTCACACCCTTCAGACCCCACAGATTCTTCTGGTTTGCCAGGGTTAACAGGTACTCATGACAGCAGTTCTATTCATTTTTGGAACTATTCAAACAATGACCATGATTTTAGGAGTACTACTAGATACAACGAATACTCTAATACAAACATAAACGCTTCAACTACAATGTTTTCTTGTCCTTCTTTAGCACAGGGGGTGCATGAGAGAACTCAAAAAGGTTATAAAGTATCTACTAGTTTCTTAAACCCAGACCAACACCACTACTCTACAGCTTTGTGGTGGGTTATGTATAGAGGAGTTTTTAGACTACGAAGTGGTTATTTTGACGCTGGGTGGAATGTATATATTGCCGGTTATCAGTTTACTTCTTGGTGGACTGAAGGTGGAATATTTGGAGGTGGAGGTGGTAACATCACTGCTGGAACTAGACCTTATACCCCTAAAAATATTAATATGGGCTCTAACTCATACATAATTGCAGATTCGTCGAGGTATGATTAATGTTTAATTACTTACCGAACAAAGAAAAATATATAGATTTTACGCATGAGAAATATTTAAAAAGAAGCAACTATAGTTCTGTAGAAGAAGTTCCGCATGATTTGTGGTTTGCTTTTAATAAAATAGAAGTTTATGTAGATGGTTCAGTTGAAATTATAGGAGCCTCTTTCGTTAACCCTCATAAACCAAAAGAAATTTTGTACATAGGAGAATTTACAGATGGTTCTGCTACTGTAGAATTTAGAGGGCAACATAGTTATTTTAATACGTTTGAAGGAGAACCTCTTTTGCAATGGGAAGGTGTCCTTAACAACGGCGACGTTATAAACTATGAG
>Ga0208434_1000660_pt1 | contig 15585 bp, 10 predicted proteins | sample 13_taG_FD_184086 | JGI IMG/M metagenome (GOLD analysis project Ga0208434, IMG submission 184086) | Marine viral communities from the Subarctic Pacific Ocean - 13_ETSP_OMZ_AT15268 metaG (SPAdes) (version 2) | ecosystem: Environmental > Aquatic > Marine > Oceanic | place: Pacific Ocean | collected... | reverse complement strand
TGAATAGAACTTTCAACAAACTTATACAGTGCGTCGCTGACCCGCTTACCTTCAGGTGTAGATAGGTCTCTGACTACTAGTCGCCGCTTCGGATCTTTTGGATCCGCGACATCTTTACTGCTGCCCATCCAAGTTTTGACATCTTGAGCACTGACGCCCAAGTCACGGAGGTATCTAGCAGAGTTCGGGTTTCCGGTCGCATTCTCTGCGTGCCGGATCAGGAATTGAACGCCCATACCCGTAGCAAACGTCCGTGTGAAGTTCGTGTACTGGTCAAGCAAAGTCACACGAAAGAAAGTATCAGTCCACTTGCGAGCCTGCGGATCGAGAAACTCCTGTTCCGCTGCCGTTATGTAACCGTTTGTTAACGCGTCGTTCGATACAACCCCAATATCCTCGGCTAGTTCGCGGGCCTCCGATTTCGTCAGAGACTCTTTCATCGTCCTAAATGCGTACTCAAGCGAACTAAAGTCTTTTGAATTGATGATCGGCCCAGCAAGTTCTGGCAGAGATCCGATGACCGCTAATGGCAACAACAAGGTGTACTGCGCTGCTGCTAAGTAGCTTTGCGTCTTGCGCCAAAACGGATCCATCGTCTGATTACCATAGCCAAGGTACGCATTGATAACGCCCATAGCTTCTTTGCGGTTTTCATCTTCTAAGCCATCAAGCAGCGGCTGAAGCATCTCGGTGCCGTCAGCTGCCTTCGTCGCTCGATTCCATTCCACACGTTTGGTCAACTGATTTAAGTAAACCTGCAGAGCGTCATTAGGATCTACCAAGAAGTTAATTGAGTTGGGGTCATTCGGATCGCCCATTAAGGCTTCACGCGGCACATTAGCAGTTAGCTCACGCGCTTCCTGTACACCAGACGCTGGGTCTAGCTCAGGTATCTTGAGGTCATTGTTCTGTACAGCCTCATGATACTGAACCATCCTAGAGACAGCGGCCCTAACCGACTCTACATTGGCGTCTGGGTTGTACTGCATGATCAGCGCCATGTAAGCGTCTGGGTTGTCACTGACAGCCAACAAGTTATGTACGACTGGGAAGTAGTCCTCGGCAAACTGGATTCGTTGCCCCTCGGGGTAACCGGCTTGTGCAGGCTCTATATACTCGTCATATACCCGCTTCAAGAACTCTCTAACCTGCGCAGCTTGCGCCAACATAACGTCGGTATCCATGCTTCGATCACCTGCAGCTTGAGCCACAGCCCGTTGCACAGCTGGATCATTAGGGTCGCCTACCATGTCGGCAAACATCTTGCGCAGTTGGCGCTGGGCTCGGTCTCTGCGCTTAAGCATTCCTACTCGACCGCGAGTACCTTCTTGCTGAGCCTCTACATAGAAAATGTCCGCAATCTCAGGGCTGGCTATTTTGCGCAAGTAGCTGTCCGCCGTGTATAGAAACTTGCGCACCGCGTTGGTACGTGGATCTCTGCGAATCTGATTAATAATGTTACGAATCTGATCAGCAAGCGTAGCGCCACTGAAATCTGCGGTCGTGCCATCTGGCCGATTGACGCCTTTATCCATCCCTTCGACAACGTCATTAAGGTTACGGACGTGATACGCAGTGTTTATACCGCCAGCCGCTGATGCAGTCCTCGCGGCAGTAGCTTCGTTATTTCTTGCGTTGGCTTGGTTAGCGCGAACAACGTCCTGCATGTACGCCTCGAACGTCTCATCGACGGTGCCAAACCGCTTACGTAATACAGACCGAATAGAAGTCCACATTTTGCGTAGCTTATCGACCAAACGCTTGAAATAGCTTTCTTCTAAGGTACGGGCTTTACTATTGCGGTACTCGCCAAACGACCAAGCGGCTACTTGATCTGAATACCATTCTTCAAACCCCAGAGCTGGGTTTTGAGATTTTTGATACGCTGACCACAACTTTTTGAATATAGGTTTTTCAACCAGACCTTGCATTTCTTCGCGGAAGAATGCGTGGCCCAACTCGTGAGAAGCTATCAGCGCAGTCTCTAGGGCATTGTTAGTCTTAAGATCGTTTACAAGAATAAAATTGGCATCCGCAAAGCCCACCATGCGGCCTAGACCCGTATCTGAATTTATAAGGTTTTGTGCCTCTTCAAATACGCGCTGCGCAACTACAGGATCGGAAAACTGCTGCCGAAAAACCCCAGCAGAGTCTGCATCGGCTAACTGAGACATGAGGATTACGTCTACGGGTCTCTTCATGCCGAGCTTCGACATAGCTGCATTCAAAACATTAACTACAAGAGCGACTGTAGAACTGTCGGAATCTGCGGCGAACGGCATATTGACGCTGGCGTTTCGACGTTTCGTCGACTGCGTAGAGTATCGATGCGTCGGTGCTGCTCCGTCATCGATGAGTCGGCTTCCTGTATTATTACCGAACTGCTGAGTCTCACCGCCTGCTTCAAAAGCTGCGCCCTCGGGAGTGTCAAATCCTTCTTGAGCCGCACCAGCATCGGTTACAGTTTCGTATGTAGCCATCGGATTACGCGGTGACGATTGTTGCTCCGCTGACGCCCGTGGAAGAATTCTTATAACCCCCGTCTGTCCTTGCTGAGAGTCAGGGTAATCAAAGATCTCGGCAGTATTTCGATCTCTAGCGTCTTGATCAAAGCCAGCATCCCTGCGCGTCTCGGGGGCATCAAATCCTGGCTCAGCCTCCATCGGCAAGTTGCTACGCAAAACGTCAGCGATAGTTGCAGGTTGATCGTTAATGAACCCCGCCCGCGTATTAGCAAACTCACCCAACGCAGCGATGTTTGCAGCAGACGGTGTGACTGCTGCACGAAGGAACGCATCTAACAAACTGCGATCAGAGCTTACAGGTGACAGCACGCCGACCTGAGCTTCTTCCGCCTGAAGCTCTCGAACGCTATCAGGAACCTCTTGATCTCGTGGCGCTGTAAGGCTTTGAGTTCTATCTCGCTGGTTTTTCTTTGGCTTCTTACCGAGTCGAATCTCATAGCCACCTTGAATCAGGGCCGAGACCATCGCCACTAAATTAGCGCCAACATTCTGACGGCCATCAGGGTCACGAAGCTGTTGAACTCTTCGGCCAGCTTGAGCCAAAGACAACAGACTGACCTCGGCCTGACTGCCATCAGGTCGAACAATGACTGCGTTTCTGTTCTCTGGTCGTTGCTGCGAAGCCTGAGAGACCTCGTTCTGAAGGAATCGGGCGATGGGCAGCCTGACAATCTCTGTCTCACCCGCATCGTTTTGGCGGCGAGTCTTAAATACTTCTTGCTCAAAGTTGAGAACTGTCAGCTGCGTACGACCAGATGGGCCTTCTGGTTGACTAACCTCCACTTCAAGGCCTTCGCGCCCCACGCGATTTGCGGCTCTAAGCGCAGAATCGGACATGCTGCCGAACACATCGCTATCCCAGTCGGTCTCACCAAACAGATTGTCGTATTCGTTACGAAGAGCTTGGGTGTCGCTGAACACGGGGAAAGTGCCGTCTTCACCGCGCTCACGGCTAACATAGTTGTAGTCGGTGACCTGCTCCAACTCGTCTATGTTGAAAGACGGATCGCTTAGATCTGTGCCCTCGAAGGCTTCGACTACCTCATCTGGTAAATCGAGGTTACGAACAACTGGGCCTTGCTCGTCAGACAGGCGCTGAGCGCGATCTCTCGCAGCATCTTTGACATCAACAATAGTATAAGTGTCACCTTTCGCCTTATTCATAATGCCTTCGGCTGCGGCAACGGCTGCTGGCAACGTCTCGTCGGACGCGACCTCTTCAGAGATTATTTGACCTCTGGCATTACGCACCTGTACCACACGGTCACCACCAGCAGCTGGCTTAGAAGCCCCGTAACCCAATGCGCCCGCTAAAACTTGATCTGTAGCACCGCCTTTTATTACTTCTTGTACTACATCAGCGTACTGAGAAACGACAGTACCACGGCCTGGGACGAACGCCGCAAAGACGCGTTGTCCGTTTATCTCAAGATTTCCGTTTAGCTTCCCATTAGCGGACACGCCCAGAGCAGGCTCAGATCCTTCGATCCACACCGCGTCTTTCGTGCTAGCTGGATCAAGCATGGACTCAAGCTGAGCGTTAATATCTGCCTGCGGCTCAGGATTACTGAACTGTGGGTCTACGCCGCCAGTCTCTTCTTCACTACTCTTCTGATTTACTTGTTGCTCTTGCCCTTGGTCTAGCCAAGTTCGAGCTTGATCCATAACGCCGGAGAGCGTGTCTGGGGCATTTCCAAGCTCACGAGCAGTTCCACCAAGCCCTGCTGCCGCTGAACCAGCCGCCCCACCACCGAAGAACGCCGCGAACGCGGCTTCACCAAGTCTTAGTTTCGCGTCTTGGCCGCTGAAGTTTTCGTCCATTTGTGAACGGTTAGCGACAGCAATACCTTCTTGAGCTAATTCTGTAGAGGCCTCAATTGCACCGCCTCGAAAAAACCCTGTGGCGATGTCATTGGCCAACCGGCCCATAACGGTGCTGTCGCCAGTAGACAGTTTTTTTGCTTTCTCTCCGACTAAACGTAGCAAGGCTACTTCGCCGCCGACGCCTATTGCAGCCTGTGGCGCTGCGACAAAACCGGCTCTAAGTGCTTCTATCGGATCAAGATCACGCCCAGACTCCAGTGCTTCGCTCAAATTGCTACCCGCAAGCGGCACGTATTCAGAAACACCGGCTCCCGCCAATGCGCCAGTTTTAGCTGCTGCCCCCACACCACTTGCGCGGTACAAGTCCCATGCAGACTGAGCAATGTCCAAATCCGATGGACTGGCTGTGCCTTTAGCGACCTTCTCCAATGATTCGGAAAGTATTTTTTTCGCCGCAGCTCTACTCGAACTACCGAGAATTGCACGCCCAGCAACAGCAGTCACAGAACCAACCCCCGCACCGGCTACAGTGCTGACAGCAGAAGGAACTAACTGCCCAACCCCACTGGCAACCTGATTGAAAAAGCCGCCTACAGTTGGTTCGTTTATGAACTCTTCAAACGACTCGACGCCTTGGAGGTAGTCGGCTGCGCGTTCTTGGTTCATCCGCGCTTCTCGGACATTGTCAGCAGCGAACTCGTCAGCGCCAACTAACGTACCTGCAAGCGCTTGGAAGTAATCGACATCTGCCGAGAGCCCTTTGATGCCCGCGTCTACGCCGCGCCCAAACGTCTCGCCAAGTGAATTAGGCGCACCCCGCCTAAACTGAGGTAACGGACGCTGCAAGTCAGTCTGGCTCTCACGACCAAACTGTTGATTTAAGAAATCGGCAACAGGATCAGCCATATTATTTCTGCGTCTCTAGGCTGCCTTCGTCTTCAAGCTGCTGTAGAAATAGCCGGTATGGGGCGTCACCGATTTCTCGCTTTAAGTCAGCGGGGGTAACACCGTTCCGATATACACCGCCCTCGGGGTTCTTAAATCTGAACCGCTTCGGTACACCCTTACCGTCGGTTTCTATTTCCAGCTGCGAGTAATCTACGGACGAGGTTCGGATGTCCCCTGTACTCAAATTATCTTCTAGGGAAAAGCCGCTGTTCGGTTTACGTGCTATCAACGCCTGTATAGTGGCGACAGTTGCACTTCTAAACACGCCGTTGAACGCTTCGCGTTCCGCCGCAGATTTATTGGGATCCCGTGCGCCGTCGAAAGCATCTTGCCCTGCCCCACCAGCCCACAACTGGCGAGTGCGGTTTAAGAAAGACGGTCGATTCGCGTTAACACGCTCCATCGCTTTTATTTGCGCTTCACTCATGTCGGAAACATCACGGGGTGTCTCTATCCCTAATGTCGACTGAAGGGCTTGTCGCACGGGGTCGACATTCGTAGCAACACGTTCTCTGTCGGCTTGAGCAAGTTCAGCACTCTGATCAACGCGTCCAGCGTTAAACTCTCTGTCAGTTTGATCACGTCCTCTGCTTTTATCCAGAGCATCAAGCTGCTGATTCTTAGTAAGCGTGAAACTGCCCGTATCAAGAGCATTGAGCAATGCATTAGAAACATTATTGCGAGTGCTCGTATCTTGGCTAGTTGCCGCCGCAAGCCCCAAAGCAGCGAACTTCGTCGTGATATCGGCTGTTTCGAGATCCATCTGAGAATTGATGTTTTGATCGATCAAGTGCTGCCTAACCTGCGCAACCTGATCTTCTGTAATGTTTAGCTGTCCGGACGCCAACGCATCGGCAAATGCCCTTGGGTCATTCTTTGCAGAAGCAGCTAACTTGCCGAACTCGGCGGCGACATCGACCACAGCCGCTTCTCTAACGGGTATATACCCCTCCAACTGAGCGATGTAGGCATCATATTGCGCTAGTGCCTTGTCCACTTGGGGCTGACTGACGCGCTGCTCGTTGAGCTGCTTTGCATACGCTTCGCGGGCCACCTTACGGTTAGCAAGTTCTGCGGGTATGTTCTCTATTAGTTCAGCTCGGCGGGTCGCCAATTCACTTTGACGCACATCTCGCTCTGCACCGGTAGTCTGCTGCTCAAAGGGCCCTGAAGGTTTAGTGCGCAAATCTTCACTTTCTTGGAAGTTCTGCTGCAACTCGGAAACAAGATTAGAGAATTCAGTCTGCTGCCCCGGTTTATTACTAAAGAGCGCAACTGGGCCGCCAGCCACTAAGCTAGCCGTTGGGGTAAATGGCTGATCCGACAAGGGGTCGCGTATCGGGCTTTCTGGGCCAAGATACTCGGCGGAAGGATCTGTGGATACATCAGCAGTTTCAAACTGAGCTGCGTCAATGCCAAACGATTTAAGCAGCTCAGCACGAGCTTCAGGGTCATCCGCTGTATTGACGAGCATCGCTTGCGCTTCCCGCATAAATCCAGCGTCGCCAGACTCTGCAGCTAAAGCAGTTACCCTTGCGCGGACTTGATTGTGTCTTGATGCGATGACAGATTTTCTAGCCAAATCCGCAAGTTGAAGCTGAGAAAGATCAACCTTTGACGAATCTATTCTTGGAATTATTTCGTTCGACCACTGAGATCTTACGAAGCGTTGAAGATCTTCTTCCGTAAGCTCTACGACCTGTTCGTTATCTGCAGAGCTGGCACCATCGGTCAACGGCACTGGGGGTTCGTCCGTCCCCTTACCCCGAAGTAAAACCCGTGTTTTCCCAGAGCTTTTGTCGTAATCGAATCCAGCAACCTCCATATCTCGAAACTGGCCGTCTCCAGTTTGTGAAATCAAGGCCTCGGAATTAAGATCAAGGAGGTCGATTATTTCGCTTTTGTTTTTTAATCGGCCATCCTGATCCCGAGCAAAAAAATCATCGCCTAAATCCATACCATCAGTAGTTAGCCAGCCCTCGGTTGCGAACTGCTTCGCCCGTCGTGTGGCGTAGTCCTGACGAACCTCATTGCCATACTTATCTCGTGCTAGTTTTTGAACATCGTCTGCCGTATCAGCGCTTTGCTGCAAGACGCCTGTTCGAGCAGCAAAGTTTTTTTCGGTCGCTTTAGCTGCGCGTTCCACCTCGACTTGCTGCCGCTCTGCTAGCGCCTGAGCGTCCTGATCCTGCTTATATGCAAGATCAAACTGCCGAGTTCTTTCATCCAAAGTTCGATTGTCGAGATCCAGAACACGGTTGCGGTACTGATTCTCAAATCTCGACTGATTCGCTTGTTGCGCCAGTGTCATACCGCCGAGGAACGCATCACCTATACTTCTCGCCATGATCTTTTCCTATATCGCCAACGCGATGATTGCTGCTGCGCCAAGCCCACCGATAGTGCTATAGGTCTGAGCTTTGGATTGCGCTTTCGCATTGTTGTATGCCTGCTCGCGCTGATTCGCTAAACCTGCGGCATTGGACAGCCCTGCTTGTGATGATCTAGCTACGCCCTGACCAATGTTGATTAGGTCAGACAGTAGTCGCTGATTCGCCTCCCGCTGGGCTATACGCGCATCACCAAGAGCTTGGATCGACCCCAATGTGTTAGATCGTTGGAGACCTGCTTGTTGTTGCTGCTGCTGTGCGGGGGTTAACTGCCCGCCGAACCGTGAAACATTTCTGCCAGCAATACCGCTAGCAAGTCCGGCAGCTTTTGCTGAATCGTCGCGAGCGGTATCAATCAGCGAAGTGTCGTTCTGCGCCTGCTGAATTAGATCGTCTTCAAAACCGCTGTAATTGCGCAGGAAATTCATGTAATCCGCACGGGACATATCGGCATACGCTTTTTCAGGGTCTGCTACTGTCGGTAACGCGCCAATCGTTGAGCCCCTAAATTCGCCCATAGAAGTCGGGTTACTAAAGCCGCCCATGTATTCGTAGGCCATCAGTTACTCCTAAAAGGACTGAACGGGTTGCTGGGGTCGTAAATAGTCCCCGACTGATTCATTCGATTCACAATTCCGAGGGCCTGCTGACCTTGAGAATTGACTGGCGTAAAGAATGATCCTTGTACTTGTTGGGGTGGCCCCGCTAAGCGGTTTCCATCAGCGTCAGTAGGCGCTTTCATCCCTTTCGTACGCTTGTTATTGATGCCAGTTATTAGCGCACTACCGGCGATCTGGGCTGCCGCAGCGTTACGCGCATTGCGCTCCATTTGCTTAGCTTGCGCGTTGTTTAACTGAGTCGAAGTTTCCATACGTGCCGCATCCGCTAAGCCGGACGCAGCGTCTGCTGACTGCTGCCGTGCAATGCCAAGTACGTTCGTACGAAGTTGATTCTGAATGCCTGCGCCCTTCGCACCCGCTTGGCCTAACTGACCCACCGCCGCGTTTGCTATCTCACCAGAACGATCTAACTCCTGCGTGTTCCTAAACGACAGGTCATTGGTCAACGCCTGCATGGTATCCGCATTAGCTCGTCCACGGAGAGCGCGAGTGGGGTCATCGCTCTTTGACTGGTCGCGCATATTCTTAAGGAGCGGGCCGTACTTCCTGTCAAACGCGTTTTTATCGGCCATCGCAACCGAAGCGCTGATCTTCTCTGACTCGCTAGCTTCGTACTCTTGTTTCTTTGGTTTACTGCCCATTGCTCAACCTGTACCTGTAAACAATTTGATCTATCTCCCAACCCTGATCTATCAGGATCGGTTCCATCTGCCGCACCGTAGTTCGCACCTCAAGTGCCTCTACGCCAATTTCAGAAGCTACCTTCTTAAAGAAGCCCTGATACTTGAGAACATTCCGCTGACCTTGCTCATCGGAGTACGCAAGCCAGACAAGGAGGGTCTTCTTGGATGTGAATCCATCCACCTCAATAGTCGTGACAACAAAGCCTTCAGGCGCTTTCCAATAGAGCGCATTCCCAGCAACCACTTCGGCGTAGACATCTTCAGGCCGGAAAGATAGCTGCGGATGAGCCTGTAGGATTGCCTCCACACCAAGACGAACACGATCCCAGTCTTCACGAATATCACCAAGAACCGGCTCATCCCCTTGAGTACCGCGTTCTTGTAAGTTTGTAGTTTCTACCGACTCCACCGTACTTCACCTTCCTAGCTACTCTGGTTTCTGATTGCCGTCCGCGCTTCTCTGCTTCGACGAGCTGTTCGTTAAATAGTGATGCGTAAACACCCGCGCCCGCATAGTCCGTCCACTCACGCCCAGGCATCCGCAACAAACGTAACAACGCACCATTGACGATGGTGTCGCGGTAGTCGTTCATGACATCGTCATCACAGGCTGTCGACGTGTGCGTAGGCTTCAGTACAGCCCGCATAAGCACGCTAGATACCTTGGTGACATTTGGTACAGGCGCTATGTAAAACAGGCTCTGTGACTGCTTTACGAAGTACTCAGGGGTACCCTCGTTACCAGCCTTACGCCACTCAGGAATACGCTGCTCAAGTAGCGCGGAAGTGATCGGCTCTAAGTCGGTGCCGTCGTAAGTGGCCCATAAAATCTCATGGACAACAGTGCCGTTTGGCGGCTCAAGGTCATACTCGAACAGATTAGCGATGGTTGTGATCGGGTCTAACTCTTGTTGATAGACCCCAGATTTCTCACACAGCTCTATCGTGGCCGACCGAATACTGTTCTCAATCAACGTATCGGGGCACGAGGGCACCATCGGAAGGATCTCGGGCAGTAGCGATTCGTAAAGCGCCATGTCTTACCCCGCTGCTTGCGACGGCATCGTTATGTTCTGCTGATTCAAATCCATGTTGGGTGAAGTGATTATGTCAATCTGACCTTTACCCGTAACCGAATTGATAAACAGGTTGTAATGAGTGCTCGCTCGCTGATTATTCCCAGCGTACTCGGCGTCTTTGGTATATGCCCTGAAGAGCGTGTAGTCCGCGACAGCATTGGCAAAAATGTCGGGGATCGACAGATCGCCTGACTGAGTTACGGTCGCAGGGTTTGCTGCGTAGACAATCTCAACATACGCATTGCCTGATACGCCTGGATATACGTAAAAATTACGGGGGTTCTGCTCGTCATAAACGTAGTGTTTGACGATATTCGTGTGTGCAGCATCACCAGCAACTGTCGGATCGTGCCAATTTGGGGTCTGCGAATCCAAGATGTCACGAGACACTAAGCGAACCGCTCTTTTGCCCGTGCCATTTGAGGCAGCAGACATATTGCGAACGACTCGTAGCAGACGATTACCAGCTGTCGGGATGTCTTGCTTCGTACCAGCTGTCAAAGTGACGGTGGTGTTTACCGCACTCGCATCTGGCTTGAGCAAAGCGATTTCACGCTGAGCGTCATTTATGAACAAGACCAGTTCACTTACGACCGGCCATCGGATACCGGTGGTGTCTTGAAGAATCGCTTGGACTCGATCAACTACGCTTTGCACACTTACAGTCATGGTCTACCTCTAGGTATTTAACGCCTCTTGCCAAGCAACCTCACGTTCAGACGTTGAGACTGTTCGGCCAGCGGCTTTATTAACAACGGCAGCTTTTGGCGTACCGTCAGCCTTAAAATTCTCTGGATCGCCCTCATCAATCAGGCCTTCCATAACTGCCACCAAATCTGAGTCAGGGGCAGCAACCTCTTCCTCGATGACCACTACTGGCTCATCGGATACAGCTACTTCTTCTTCGATCGTTGGCGCAGCTGCTTGAACTTCTTTTGCGCCCATCTGCAGGGCGATTAACCCAATCTCGTCAGATACCTCGCGTTCAACGCCTGCTTGGAACAGAACAACTGCCCCCGTAAGCGTTGCAACCCTGACTTCCTTGTCTGATATAACCTTCATGTTTAGTACCCTGATCTCCTGGTTCTTCGTGGTGCCGGTGGCATCTTCTTCTTTTTCTTCTTTACCGTTTTCGTTCGCGTAGTTCCGTAACCCATTACTTAGTCCCCAAAAAAGAGCCCCCTCCGAAGAGGGGGCTAAACACTCTACTGAGCAGTGTCGAGAGCGATTACGCCAAAGTCTTGGACGCTACCGTTGTAGTCACTGTTGTACTTCGGCTTACGTAAGCCAAAGATCTTGCCAATAGAGATACCGGCTTGGTTTGAGTAGTCGAAGGTATCTTCAACAATCTCAGGGTTGCCGATGTCGGCCATAGCCAGAGCTTGAGCACCACAGAACAATGCGCGAGCACCGTCTACGTTAGCGCCAGCGCCCCACTTGTACCCTGCAGCACCAGCGTTGCCAGAGGCACCTGAAGTAGCGCCTTCAGTGCTGAAGACGTGACGGAACTCGTGGATCATCACGCCGTCTACCATCAGGCTGCTTGTTCCTGAGAACAGGCTGTTAGAAGGCCCACGGACACCCGCGTTACGAACGTTCGTCAAGAAGTCGGAGTCCAACTTCAGATCAGCCATCTGACGAGGCGTTACGAACATGTGGAACACTTCTTCGTTACCTGCGCCACGCAGACCACGGATGTAGTTATCCTTGGCGTAGGCTTTCAGGTTAACGATGTCGCGGTAAGCGATCTTGTCGGTCGCAGCAACAGCAGTGGTATCACCAGCTGCAAGCGTTGACGTGCCGCCTGACACATCTACTCGCAAGTGACGAGCTGAGGTAGGAGCAGAAACGTCTGAAGCAAACTCCAGATCGACCAGTTCCAGACCGGTGGTACCAGACGTGGTGCGAAGAGCGCCATTTGTCTTGTGAGTGTAAGCAACACCAGACAGGGTCAAGAACGCCAGCTGATCCATACGATCCGCCATTGCGTATGCAAGTGCGTCGCGAGACTGCTCACGGAAGTTTACAACTGACTTCTGATCGGCCAATCGACCGGCGATGCGGTTAGCAAAGCGCAGCTGATCCAGCTCGACGGTGATGTCGTAGGCGCGAAGCGCTTCTTCATTACCTTCCAGAGTGTTGTCGCCGGTTACACCGTCACCAGTCATATCCGCTAGCAAGGTGATTACGGCTTTGGTGCCCTTCTCACTCTTGGTAAGTTCAGTGATTCGCTGAACCATTGCGTTTTGACCAGATCCTGCGAACTGGTTGATGAAAGACATGTTGCGAGCAACCTGCCAAAAGTCGCGAGACCAAGCCGTTAATTGGTTTGAAGTCAGCGACGCAAAGTTAGTAAGAGCCATATCGGTTCCTTAATTGCGTAAATTAGTACTTGTTGTACTTATGTTGGGCACAAGCCCGTTCATAGCCGACTTTTGGAGCGGCTAATCCGTTTCCTCGTGTCGTGAGGCGACGAACTAGCGCTTATTAACGAGGGGCGACCTCGGAAGGTTTAACGCCTTTACAGGCGAATACGTTTTTAACGTGTACGGCACGACCTAATATCGTTTAGATAGACGATTGCTGCAGAATAGTACCACTTGTACTATTCTGCAAACAAAAAGATCACCATTTAACTTTGTGTGACCAGTACCGCGCACTGAGCTTTGAAGGCTTTGCGTCTTGGGCATTATGACGGGCGTAATAAGACTTCTTTCGAGCCTTGTCCTTGGCGGACTTGGGGTTCTTACCCGCACCACGTACGCCTTGCTGCCCAAATCGGATCAATTTCATCTCGTGCCCCACCGCAGCCAGCACCATGTGCGACTTAGTCGGGTGGTTCGGGGTGCGTTTCGGTTGATTCACACCGTTTAACCCGTGTTTTTTCAGCAGCGCGGCTCTTCTACTCTCGTGTGCCATATCAAACCTACAAAATATCGCCGCGAAGCCGCTTCAATGTGGCATCTGGTAGCGAATTGAACTCATCTTCAGTCATTGAAGAGATGTCTAGGGGCTTTTCACCACGGTTAGCAGAGCTTTCTCCAGGCAATTCTGGCGGTTGGGCCTCCGCTGCCTTCAGTTTGCTGGCTACTTGGCGACGTTTCTTCGTAACTTCGTCTACATTCTTAGCTGCAGGTGCAGTATCTGCGCCCAAAGTGGACGTAGTGGCCGCCGGTTCGACAAGATCGTAGCTCTTGACCACAAAATTAGCCGCTTTACCCAGCGCTTCTACTGCCCCAAAGCCCTGAGTGATGAACGCATCACGAAGATCTATGACTTCTTGCGTGTATTCAGCGTTGTAGGCCTCAGAATTCTGGTCAAAGACGGGGAAATTAGCCTCCAACTCGTTGGCAGCGCTCTGCAAAGCAGTCGCTTGCTGGTTCTGGGCTACCGTCTGCGACATTTCTTGACGCATTTCGTACGCGATCTGCTCTTTTTCGGCTTTGCGCATGGCATTTCGAAGCGCTGCGGCCTTATCAGCCTCGCCATCGAGCACCAATTGCTGATATTCCAGCTCTTTAGCGTCGAAGTCGTACTCTTCGGGGGCACTTTCGGCCACTTCTTGGGCCGCTTTCATGTCATCCAGCTGTTTCTGCAGCGCTTTTTGCTTCGCTAACACTTCATCTAAGCGAGATTTAGGCACCATTGGCTTTTTACGCGTCGATTCGGGCTCAACTTCAGGCTCTTCGTCGACAATCTCAGTGTCATCGTCAAGATCTTCGTCTTCGGCCTCGGCAACCTGCTCTAATTCCGGCTCCTCGACCTCTTCATCTGCAACTTCAGCTTCCTCCGCAACCGCTTCTGTCTCTTCGACAGCGTCTTCCACCACTTCTTCAGCGGATTCTGCCTCATTATCTTCTTCTCCCAAGCCGAAATTAAGGTCTAGGGCCTCTTGAACGGGCTCTGGAGCATCAGCCCCAGGCAAAGTGGTCGCTACCGCAGTATCTTCTTGATCAGACATGTCAAATTCCTATTGATTTGGGGTGTTTTTCGCGCCGGTTTGCATGGCCGTGGCGGCAATACGAGCGGCGGCTTGGGTTTGTTGCTGATTTGTCCTGACTTGGTTAGTCAGATCAGCCAACTCTCGACGAAGCTGCAGTTCTTGCATCTTCATTTCGATCTTTCCTTGCAGTTCAGCTACCTGAATATCCGGTGCAGCCTGCGTGGTCTGGGCCTTCGCGATATTTACAGCGGCCTCGGAGCCAAGTTTCTGCACTTCGGCCTCCAATTTCGCCAGTTCGAGCTGGGCTTCCTGCATTTGCATCTGTTGAACCATCATCGCGGCTTCCATTTGCTCTGGTGTCTTCTCAATTCCGGTCAACATACGGATCCGCTTCGCAAGCTCGCCCTTCTTGGCCAGATGTGAGTACTCAATAATCGCGTCGTCTGGGATAGCCACGCCGACTTGACGCAGATTTAGCGCTTCTGCGAACTGCACCTCGTCAAACGAGTCACGAGCTGGTGCCGTAGACACCACAACGTCGTATTCACCGAGCGTTAAGTCGTCAATCACCTGCCCTTCTGGTGTTACCTCGTTGATCACCATCGCTTCACGCGGCTTCATCGGATCGGCGTCGTTTGTCACCTGAATAACTCGCGTCTCGGTATAGAAGGTTTGCACCAACTCCAAGATCTTTTCCGCCAAGTAGTGGCGGGTCTTTCGCAAGTTATCTAGCGGTACCTGAATCATGATCGCGCCACGATTCTGCTTGGCTCGGATAGCGATACCCGACACCTCGGCGCTGTCTGTACCTAGCATTGACTCGTTAATGCCACTGATCGCTTGGATATTTGCCGCAGCTTTCTGACCGATGCGGTCTAAACCAGTTGGAATTGAGTTCGCTTGGATCTTCGCTGGCGGATTTGTGCCACGAGCGTACTCAATAACCAGACCCGTCTCGGCACCATGCTCTTCCAAGTCGTCTGGCGTCATACCAACAAGCGATCCGCTCTCTACCATCCAGCCACTGTTGGCGGTGGTGTTAACAATGTGCAGCTCTTGCGAACTGATCTTGTTGAGCTGCTCCTGTGGTGACAGCAGATTACGCACCATGCCAAACGGACGGCCACGGCGGAAATACGCAAAGTACGGAACAATCGTGAAACCGGCGTACGGTGACCAGTCATCGTGTAGTACGACCTTGTCACAGGTCACTGTCCAGCGAACCTTCTTCTGAATCTTGCTGATGACCTCTAGGCCATACTTCTTACCAAAGGATTTGATCTTTCGGTCGTTCCAAGCCTCTGGTACTGGGCGCTGGTCACCCGTTTCTGGGTCGACATAGCACTGAACACGGGTCACGCGCTTGTGCTGACGCTCGATGACGCGCAGTGCTTTCACATTGCGGTACTCATCCTCGTCATAGCCAGCCGCACCTAAGTAATCGTCAGTCGACTCGGTGTCACCATAGCGGGTCTCTTCGTACTCGACCGAGTCACGGCCAAACGTGTTGCCGTTCTCAGCAATAAACTGCAGCTCTTCCGCCTTCTTGGTGCCGTACATCTCCTCGATCTCG
>Ga0208434_1000658_pt1 | contig 15648 bp, 17 predicted proteins | sample 13_taG_FD_184086 | JGI IMG/M metagenome (GOLD analysis project Ga0208434, IMG submission 184086) | Marine viral communities from the Subarctic Pacific Ocean - 13_ETSP_OMZ_AT15268 metaG (SPAdes) (version 2) | ecosystem: Environmental > Aquatic > Marine > Oceanic | place: Pacific Ocean | collected... | reverse complement strand
TTTCTTTGAAAAACTTTTAGAAAACATTTGACAAGTTATCAAGAACGTGTTATCTTATATAAAACAACGGAGGATAACATGGGTGGTAACATCTTTAAAAACACAGCAACGGCAATCCCTAGAGATAGAGTTGAGCCAACAATAGAAGCATATAAGAAAGCATTGGGGAAAATTTTCCCGATGAAAAATCTAAGTCTAACACACTTTGAACCAGTAGGTTCTGCCGGTAAGAAAGAAGTCTCTGGTGACCTAGATCTAGCTATTGACACAACTCACATCATCAGGTCTTTTACAAGTTCAGAGATAGGCAAGTGGGGAATTGAGTGGGATGATTGGAACGATCTCTACACAAAAATTCACAAGAGAGCACGTACTGCAACATATCAAATGTCAAAGATGCGAGCATTACTGACGATAATCTCTGGTAAAATTGCCGAGAACAACATTGATGTAAATGATAGGGTCACTGCTGGTAACATCTTTACATGCTTTGAGCAACATGATGCAGACGGGCCAACAGGAGACTACGTTCAAATAGATTGGATGGTTGGAGATATAGATTGGCTTAGGTGGTCTTACTATTCCCATGGAGAACAAGGTCTAAAAGGATTACACAGAACTCAGTTTCTTGTGGCTTTATTTTCAGAGGTTGGATACACTTTTAGCCACTTCAGCGGGATCAAAGAGAAAAAGACCTCAGAATGGACAATTACGTGCCCCGAGGATGCGCTACAACTACTGTCTAAGAACTATGGAGACATAAAGTATAGCCAAACGCAAACATTCGCTCAGTTGCATTCTTGGCTTCTTAAGTGCGATCCATCTTCTTATTTTACAGTTATCTCAAGGTACAGAGAAATCCTGAGAATACAAAAAGAAAACATTCCAAACGTTTTGCTTCATACTATTTAGAGGTGATTGTGGGGGTATAGCTCAGTTGGGAGAGCACTTGCTTTGCACGCAAGGGGTCAGGAGTTCGACTCTCCTTATCTCCACTTTTTTTAGAACCTATGTTCTTCGGAGCTCTCACGCATCCTTTCAACCTCTCTTCGGAGAGGTTTTTTATTTTGGATTAAAAATGAAAACAATAGATCTCCATGGTTCTCGATATAAAGACGCTAAACGCAAACTCGAACTATTTATTAATAGCAATTGGCGCTGTAGGATGAAGGTTGTTACTGGAAACTCAGAAGCCATGAAGGATCTTGTTTGTTCGCTGTTGAGCTACTACGATCTAGAATATGAGCGCGGGGAGTTCCTAGGCTACATAATTGTTATAGAGCACTAGGAGTTATTATGCTATTAGCCTTATTTTTGGCCTGCGGTGGAGACATCGGAATTAGAACAACAGAAAAGGTCCAAGTCTTAGACACATCCATTGATGACGCAGACATTACAACAGAAGCGTCTACAGAGCCTTCACTAGAGCCTTCTAGCGAACCGGCTACCGAACCATCAACGGAACCGTCCAATGAGCCTCTAGAAGGCACTGTTGGTCTTGTAAACTACAATCTAGAGCAAATTGCATGCTTACAATGCATGGGTGTGTCCCAAGAGATCACCATTCAGTTCGAAGCAAAGTTCCACGACAAAATAGGCGAGACACACCCAACATGGTATCCGCCATCAGGACAGTGCGTAAACTCAATGAACCCTGTATCCATCTTTGTACAAGGAAAGAACATCGGATCATCAATCAATGTCTTTGGCAACCCGAACTCATTCACAGCGTTTAACAACAACTCAAACATCTATAGTGGGTTCTTGACTGAATCACAATATGACCGAGACACTCAGATGAACGTACAAACCCAAGATGGAACATCGTTCCAATTCAGATCTATTCACGGATTTGACTTTATTGAGCCTTATGAGATGCGCTATGTCGATCCATCCTATGCTTTCGCAGCCGTTGTGTCAAAGTTTGGAACACAATTCTCATGGGGTCCGTCTGGAGGTGAGGACTTGTTTAATATCACCATCGCAACCTACTCCTCAGACGGAAGTCAACTTCTTGGCGTTGCATCATGCTCTGGCCCAGATAGTGGCTACATGTCTTTTGATGGCTCTTTCTTTCAGGCCTATCCTACGTGGTCCTTAACTGCTATCCACATGACAAGATTTTCTCAACAAAGAGTTCCTTATGAAGGTCTCAATGGTTATGTTGACATACAACTAGAATGGTCTGTTGTAGGAACCGGCCACATCGAATAACTTCCGCTACTCTCGGCACTATTTAGTAGTGGAGGGTTCTGTGTGGAAAAGATTGAAGTTGGATCATTGGTTATTTTTTTGGAAGAATTCAAAGGAGATTCTATTCCAAATGTAGGTATCGTTATAGACGTTATCGACTTTAATAATTTGATTGGAGAAGAACTGGGTAAGGATATTACATGGTATGCCGTTTTATTTGGAGATGTCGATATGGTTGTCTCATCTGAGATGATTATTTTACTTAGTTAACTTGACAAGCAACTCTCAACGTGTTATATTATCTTATACATCAGGAGGTATAACATGAATAAGTTTATAGACGACGCCGTCAAGAAAGGTTATGAGTTTATCGTAATAGAACCACAAGAGTGTTACAATAATTCAATAGTTGCTTTTGACAGAGGTAGATTGGTTTATGACACAGAGAAGCTAATGGATTGTTCTCGAAAATATTATGAGTGGGAGTATGGAACTGCTATTGAGTGGTTTGAGTATAACACCCTATCTCTCACATATATGGAGGGTGGCCCACTTTTCTTTGAAGAAGATGAAGAAAATTACTTGACACACAACGATGAACGTGTTACATTAGAAGTACGAAACAAAATCCTGGAGGATAAATGAAACGAATTGCACATATATCAGACACACACATTAGAAACCTTAAATATCACGACGAATATCGTCACGTATTCAGCCAAATTTATGACAGCCTAAAGCAAGAGCAACCAGACTATATTGTTCACACAGGAGACTTAGCTCACACAAAGACACAATTGTCACCAGAGTACTTTGAAGTAGCATCTAACTTCTTAAGGTCTCTAGCGGACATTGCGCCAACTATTATGATTTTAGGTAATCATGATGGAAATCTTAAAAACGGTGATCGGCAAGATGCCGTCACTCCGATTATAGAAGCGATGAAGCATCCGAACTTTACCTTGCTTAAAAATTCTGGAGAGTATTCTCCTGAACCAGGAATAACATTCAACGTACTGTCGGTATTTGATAGAGATAATTGGCAACAACCGTCTGATTCAAACTCAATCAATATAGCATTGTATCATGGAGCCATTAGAGGATGTCTTGTGGGTTCCGATTTCTCTCTTGACCATGGTGAAGATGACATTTCAATATTCTCATCTTTTGACTACTCGATGCTTGGAGATATTCACCGTACACAATTTTTAGATCAAGAGAAAAGAGTGTGGTACGCTGGATCTACAGTACAACAAAACTTTGGAGAATCAGAATTGAAAGGTTATTTAATCTGGAATATACACTCCAAAGATAAGCACACAATTGACAAGAGATTGTTTCGATCTCCTAGACCGTTTATCACTGTCGACATTAACAAAGACGGCACTCTACCCAAAACAAATGTTCCTAGAGGTGCAAGGCTTCGATTAGTATCCAATTACAATCTACCTGTAGCAAAACTAAAAAGAGCATGTGATTACGCCCAAGTAAAGTGGAGCCCATATTCTGTTAGTTTTGTCAACAAAGGATCTCGTGGATCTCTCGGAGGAGTACTTGATGGAGCGAATGGAAAGTCAATAAACATGAGAGACGAGAAAAATCAAGAAAAGTTTTTAATCGATTTTTTAAAAAATAAAGAAATTGAGAAACAAGTTAAGGATCGCGTCTTAGAATTGTCTCGAGAATATCTGAAGAAAGTAAATGGCGGAAGTGACGTTTCTAGAAATGTTTTGTGGGATATACGTAAAATGACTTGGAACAATCTATTTAATTACGGAAAGGGAAATTCAATTGATTTCACTAAAGTTAATGGATTAGTGGGTATCTTTGGAAAAAATTACTCTGGTAAGTCATCGATTATTGATGCTGCCTTGTTTGGCCTTTTTAATACGACGTCCAAAGGAGAAAGAAAGAATGTCCATATCATCAATCAGAACAAAGAAAAAGCTATTTGTAAGCTCGAGATCGCTGTCGGCGATGATGTTTATAAAATTACTCGAAGCCTCGAGAAAACAACCGGCAAGTCTAAAGGACGCGAAGTCGTCTCAGCGAAAACTTCACTAGACTTTACAAAACTAAATCTAGGAACTCACGCAGAATCCAAGAATGGGGACACTCGAAATCAGACTGATGAGAATATTCGTAAAACTTTTGGTACACTAGAAGACTTTATGATGACCTCTTTAGCTGCACAGAATGATTCTTTTGGTTTCATGAACGAAGGTTCTACCAAGCGCAAAGAGATACTTGCAAAATTTCTAGACCTGCAAATCTTTGACCAGATGCACAAGCTGGCTAAATCTGATTCATCCGAAATGAGAGGTGTCATAAAGCACTTGAACTCTGTAGATTGGCAGAAGAAGTTAGCTCGTGCCAAGGCTGAGTTTCAAGAAATCGTTGAAGACATCACTGGTCAAAACAACTTATGTTCAAAACATACTGCGAGACTATCTGATCTCGTAGAAGAACAAGGGTTGATACAAGATCAGGTCGCCGCTGCATCGCAGAGGGAAATAGATATTGATGATGTAAAGTCGTCATTATCAAAGGCTCGCAAATCGCTTTCAAGCAACTCTAAAGAGATGGACGAGCTATCTATCGAGATCTCCTCAAAACGATCTAAGATCGAAGATTTAAGCCTTAGATTGCCTAGTTTGCTTGAAGAAACAGTCCAAGCAAAGAAAGAATTGCAAACATTGTCCTTACTCAAAGAACAAATAAGCAAAACCCGCAAGTCTGCTGAAAAGGCTAAGCGAGAAAGATCTAGATTGCAATCTAAGATTGACATGTTGCATGACCATGAGTATGACCCAGACTGTAGCTTCTGTAGCAACAATGAATTTGTTAAGAAAGCAGAAGAAGCAAAAGTCACAATTGTGAATGTTATTCAGAACATAGAGGATCTTAACTCTCAATTATTAGACTTAAAGATGAAAGCATCGTTGGTTAACGAAGTTTATTCGGAAGCAATTGTTCGAGACTATGAAGTACAGCGCGACACATTGGCTAGAGAACAATCTGAAGTTCGCAACATGTCTTTGAAATGGGAAAACTGTGAGGGCAAAGTATCTTTGATGGAACGACGTATCACGGATTGTGAAGCTGACATCGCTTATTATAATGATAATATCGAAGCATATGAAAATCTTACATCATTACGCCGAGATCTTAAAGCCATTAGTAAAACCGTATCAATCAAAGAGGTTGAGATTAAAAGATGTCAATCTAAAGTTTTGGAATTCATGTCTGAGAAAGGATCTGCAAAAAGAACCATTGAAGAAGCCGAGGAACGTATTCAACAAATCAAAGACGCAGAAAGAGATTATATCGCTTATGATTTGTTTGTACAAGCCACACACGCAAATGGAATTTCATATGAAGTTATCAAATCAATGATGCCCGTGATCAACGAAGAGATACAAAAAATACTTGCTTCTATTGTTGATTTTCAAGTATTTTTCGACAACGATGGTGACAAGTTGGAAGTGTATCTACAACATCCCAAATATGACCCACGTCCATTGTCTATGGGCTCTGGTGCGGAGAAGACAATCGCATCAATGGCAATCCGGCTTGCCTTAATATCTGTATCGTCTCTACCCAAACCATCGTGGTTTATCTTGGATGAGCCTGCAACTGCCCTTGATGCTGAACATATGGAAGGCTTCACTAGGCTTTTGCAAATGATTAAAACTCAATTCAAGACTGTTCTTTTGATTACACACTTGGAATCGTTAAAAGACATTGTTGACACAACAATTGAGATAGATAAGGTCGATGGATACGCACAGGTCAATTTGTGACACGATACACTATTTAGTTTCAAAATAGGAGTTCTATTATGGGATTAAAAGAAGAGTTGGCTGAAAAACTAGCAGCTATTGACTGTAAAGACAAAATCAAAGAGACTCTGGATGAACATAAGGATGACATCCGGAGCGCTCTTTATCAGGACAGAAAAGATAAGGGAGTACTAGACGCAGTTCAAGAAAAAGTTATTTCTCGCAAGCTTCTTGTATTTGTCGTGGCCACTGGGTTACTTTATTTGGGCGCAGGCCTTGATGCTGATACCTGGGGCATGATTGCTGTGACTTATATCGGTGGACAAACTGCAATTGATTTTGCAAGGACGTGGCGTCATGGTTGATTGGTTAAAAGACAAGTGGGAATTCCTCTTAGCAGGACTTACGGTGTTGACTGTATTTGTTTTAGGTAGAAAGAGCAAAGATAGTCAGCTTGAAATTGCCGAGACAACTGTCAAAGCAAAAGAAGAAGAGATAAAGGTTGTCACCAAGACAGCTTCCGATGAGAGATTGAAGAAGGCTCTCGCAAGAAAGAAATATTCCGAATCAAGACTTTCTTTGATGAAAAAAAGAAACAAAGCACAGTCTGACTTAGAGAGGCACGATATTGAAAGAAAACTCGAATTGGTTGAACAAGCAAAAGAAGATCCTGATGCTATTGATCGTATCTTGATGGAAGAATATAACATCGCAAAACTAAAATGATTTTACTACTAATTTCATTAGTCTCTGCTGAGCCGCTCATGACCTCTCTCGATAAAGGTCAGGCGGCTCCTTTTGGTGGTAGACTGTTTAATGATGAAGCAGTGGCTTCAATAATAGCAGGAAAAGAGTTCGCCGAGGAGCAATGCGAAATCCAAATGTCGTTAGATTATTCTCTACAATTAGCGGAGAAACAACTAGAAATTGACTATTTAGGCATTGAAAAGGAAACTTTGCAAAAGAAGCACGATGCACTAATGGAGATCCGAGATCAGGAAATCCAAACCTTACGTAAGCATGTTAACCCTAAAAGGTCTATGTGGATCTTTTTCGGAGGCTTTACCTTAGGGACAGCATCTTCTCTTGCAACCTACTACGCTGTTAATAAAATTTCGGAGAACTGATGAGTAAAGATCCAAACTATGCTGTTAAGGTTGAAAAGGCAATAGCAGAAAGATATGGCAAAGAGGCTGTAGTCAATCCCAAGTCTGAATGGGATGATGATAAAGAAAAAGAGTATCTAGCTGAACTTAAGAGTAACTACCGCAATGACAAATCGGAAAGCGAGAGAGTAGAGTTTGGTGGAGTTTTAATTTCAAAAGAACTACTTAATAAAGAATCCGAGCGTTCATGCCCGACTTGCAACACTTATTCATTCAAATCCGTCGACGATCTTTACATGACGAAATTTGATTGTTGCTACAAGTGTTACATCCAATGGATAGAAGGCCGGGAAGAAAGATGGAAAAAAGGTTGGAGACCAAACAAATGAGCAAAGAAACATTAGAGATTATACAGGGACTTTCCCAAGCAGCAGCCAACGGTTCATACGATGGTGGTCAGCACATGGAAAACTACTCACCTGACGGACAGATCCGCAAGACTGGTCTTATGCGAGAAGAGGGAATTCCTCTTCTTGATAAGCGATGTATCGATGGATTTAAAGTCAAATTCTACGGAGACTCAATGATCATCAACTATCAATCTGATGTTATGATGAGAGACTTTAAAGATGATGGTTTTGAAAATGAAGTTGTTCAAACCATCAATGAAGTAAAAAAATTCTTACAGAAAGAATACAAAACCATTACGGGTAAATCTATTTCCTTGACTGCAAAGGGTGAACCGCAAATGATTGTACAAACAACATCCAGAGTTCGTACATTTGTGCAAGCTTATCAACACTATAAGATTGGCGGATTGAGTATGGATGGCATCGGTCAACCATCAGAGCCAAGCGTCCGAGACATTACAAAGAAATTCTTAGAGACCGCAAAAGCAAAGCGACCTCAAAATGAAAAAATAAACCCAAAGGATAATCAGAAATGAAACTTACAAAAGAAACACTAAAAAAACTCATCAAAGAAGAGTTGGAAGCAGTTATGAGTGAAGGAGAATACCGTCATAGTGGTAGAGACGCAGCCGCGGAACGTGGAGTTCACGGCCTAGGTAAGCACTCAGCTGACGATATGGAAAAGAAGAGAAGAGCAGGTGCAGCAGCAGACGGCGCACAATCAAGAGACAATGCTGCAATCAATGCTCGTGCGGATGAATTAGTCAAAGAAATGATGTCTGAGGCTCAAGAAGAAATTATGGATCGTGTTTTACGTAGTTACTATGGAAAACTGATGCAAAAGTACGCGTCAAAGTATGTTAGCGATATTAGAAATGCTTTGGTTAAAAACCAGATCCACAGGCTACATAGCTTAGAAAATATTTCCGGATCGAGATCTAGTGGCGATGCTACTGGTGAAGAAATAGATGGGTACATCTCGGCATCAGCCTCTGAAGCAATTAAACAAATGGAAAATCTTAAGAAAAAAGCTAGAAAGAAAGCAGAAGCTGAAGTTTCCTCTGGTGGTGGTAAATCGGGAAAAAGATCCTTTCTCCAAAAAGCAGGAAGTTTCGTGACCGGAAAAGGTTTCAAAGAAGAATAAAATATATTATTGAGGCTGAATGAAACTCACCAAAAATGAAATTGTTAAAGAACTTGTAAAGTGCGGAAAAGATCCTCAGTATTTTATTGATAATTATTGTAAGATCTCTCACCCAATGCACGGTCAAATTCCTTTTAAGACTTATGACTATCAAAAGGACATGCTCAAGAGCTTTAATGATTATCGTTTTAACGTAATTTTAAAAGCAAGGCAGCTCGGGATATCAACCATCTCGGCTGCTTATGTTGCTTGGTTTATGCTGTTTCATCGAGAAAAGAATGTTCTCGTAATTGCAACAAAACTATCTACAGCTACAAACCTCGTAAAGAAGGTCAAGATGATCTTCAAGAACCTTCCGTCATGGATGCTGATTGCAAAAATTCAAACAGACAACAAGCAATCATTCGAGTTGACAAACGGTTCTCAAGTTAAAGCTGGAACTACATCAGGTGATGCTGGTCGTTCAGAAGCTTTGTCGCTTCTCATTATTGATGAGGCAGCGTTCGTTGACGGCCTTGAAGAGCTTTGGACGGGTCTTTACCCTACTTTGTCTACGGGGGGACGCTGCATAGCTCTGAGCACCCCTAACGGCGTTGGAAACTGGTTTCACAAAACCTATGCCGAATCTGAAACTGGTAACAATGATTTCTTTCCCACAAAACTTCATTGGGATGTCCATCCTGATCGCGACCAAGCTTGGTTTGACAAAGAAACAAAGAACATGTCTAAACGACAGATCGCTCAGGAGCTTGAGTGCTCATTCAATGCATCAGGTGAAACTGTTATAAATCCCGAAGACTTGCAGAGAATCCACTTAGATATCTGTGATCCTCAATATCGAGCAGGCTATGATAGAAACTTTTGGATTTGGGAAAAGTTTGAAGAAGGAGTTCCCTATCTTCTATCTGCTGATGTTGCACGTGGCGACGGAGCAGACTTTAGTTGCTTTCACATTATCCGCGTTGACACAATGACAGTTGTTGCGGAATATCAAGGCAAACCTGATCTAGACATGTACTCGAGAATCTTATACGATGCCGGAACTGAATATGGAACCTGTCTTCTTGTTGTTGAGAATGTTGGTGTAGGAATCGCTGTTCTTGAAAAACTAAAGGACATGGATTATAAAAAACTTTACTACTCTATCAAGTCGACTCACGAATATGTTGAAGCCTACTTGGCTGAAAATGACGACCGTGCAGTGATGGGTTTTACAACGTCTACCAAAACAAGACCTTTAATCGTGGCTAAAATGGAGGAGTACGTCAGAAACAAACTAATTACTATGCACTCCGCTAGAGTTTTTCACGAATTGAAAACTTTTATTTGGTTCAATGGTAAACCTCAAGCAATGCGTTCTTACAATGATGACCTCGTAATGTCTTTAGCAATAGCTTGCTGGGTTAGAGACACTGCACTTGCGGAAAACGAGAGAGACATGGCATATAAGAAAGCGATGCTTGGAGGTGTCTTCAAAACCACCACAACCATGAACACACAAATAAAAGGTCAAAATTTCTACAAAGAAACTTTCAATGAAAAACATCAGGAGGAGATCGAAAAAGCAAAAAACTTTTTGTGGATATACAAAGGATAAAACATGGCTCGTAACGAAAGAAACCCGAACAATAATCAAAACCAGTTGTTCAAATCACTAACAAGAATGTTCTCGGGTCCTCTGACCTTACGACGAACTCAATCAGGCAGACAACTTAGACGACGGCACTTGGACATTTACGCAAAGCGCTTCAAGTCAGCCTCAGGACAACAGTTCAAGAAGACTGAATATAATCCAATGAACATCATGACGCTTAACATGATCTCGAACAGAAACCGAGCTGAGCGTTATATCGACTTTGACCAAATGGAGTTCACACCTGAGATTGCATCTTCTCTAGACATTTATGCGGATGAGATGACAACACACTCAGCTTTGACTCCAATGTTGCACATCAAATGTACAAACGACGAAATCAAGTATATTCTACACGCTCTCTACTACAACATCATGAATGTTGAGCATAACCTATTTGGTTGGGCTAGAACAATGTGTAAGTACGGAGACCTCTTCGTCTATCTTGACATTGATGAAGAAAAAGGAATTCAAAACTGCATTGGGCTACCTCCTCAAGAAGTCGAAAGACTTGAAGGTGAAGACCCAACAAATCCAAATTACGTTCAGTTCCAGTGGAACAATGCATCATTGACACTTGAGAATTGGCAGGTTGCTCACTTTCGTGTTCTCGGAAACGACAAGCATGCCCCTTACGGAACATCCGTTTTAGAGCCCTCTAGACGCATCTGGAGACAACTTACGCTTCTCGAAGACGCAATGATGGCCTATCGAATTACAAGGTCACCAGAGCGACGTGTGTTCAAGATTGACGTTGGCGGGATTGCTCCTCAAGATGTTGAACAATACATGCAGAAAGTTATGACACAAATGAAACGCCACCAAGTTGTAGATCCAACCACAGGACGTGTAGATTTGCGCTACAACCCTCTTTCGATTGAGGAGGATTACTTTATCCCTATTAGAAATGGACAGTCCTCTACGAACATTGAGAACCTTCCTGGTGGTCAATTCACAGCACAGATCGAAGACGTTAAGTATCTTCGAGACAAACTATTCTCAGCATTGAAAGTCCCACAATCCTATCTATCAATGGGAGAAGGTGCGACTGAAGATAAAACGACATTGGCTCAGAAAGACATCCGCTTCGCAAGAACCATCCAGAGGCTTCAGCGAGTTCTCATTTCAGAATTGGAAAAAGTAGGAATCGTTCACTTGTACACCCTAGGATATCGTGGAGACGACTTGTTAAACTTCAAACTATCTCTCAACAACCCTTCAAAGATTGCTGAAATGCAAGAGCTCGAACACTGGAAGAGCAAGTTCGACATCGCAGGAGCAGCTACAGAAGGTTACTTCTCTCGACGTTGGGTTTCGGAAAATCTACTTGGACTGTCTCAAGAAGAATATCTACGAATGCAACGAGAAATGTTCTCCGACAAGAAATTCATGGCAGCACTCGAAGGAGCAGCAGAAGCTGACTCTGGTGGTGGAGATGCCGGCGGTGGTGGTGATCTTGATCTAGGTGGAGATTCTGGTGGAGGTGATTTGGACCTCGGAGATGATTCTGGTGGAGATGATGCAGCACCAGCTGGAGATTCAGATGTTGAACCAGATCTTATGGCAGAACCTCCCGGCAAACGTGACGACGATGCTAAGCCTCGAGGGCCTTATAAGCGCCGCAAGCTTACATATAAGAAAGGCGGCCTTAGAAAACAAATGAATAACACAGCTTCTGGTGAAATAGGAACGCTACGAAAAACTTTTCCTGGTAAGGTCGGCTTTGGTGGATTAGACTCTCTAACACGCGGCGTTACAGAATCTATCGATTTAGAAGAGAGCCAACTATTTAAGTCTGAATCTGAAATAAAAACATTACTTGAGTCACTAACCAAAAAGGATAATCAAAAATGAAACTTAACAAAGAAACACTAAAAAGAATTATCAAAGAAGAGCTAGACGCTGTTCTTGACGAATCTAATTTACTTAAAAGGTTTAAAGCAAAAAAAGAGAACGAGCTGATGAAAAAGTTCAAAGATATGGGGAAGAAGCCTAGGAAAACTTTTAATGCTTTGCGATCTCATAGCCCGGATCAACTAGCTTCCATAGGACAGGCCTTGGTTCCAGAATTTCCTGGACAATACGCAGGAACGGCATCAACAAAGGGTTACGCAGGTGCACTTTCCAATAAGATAGTGCCAAATCCTTATGGGGGAAGGTTTCAATACATGTTCGAACCTGAGGATTTTGAAACAAGAACCAAGCAAAGCACCAAGGAAGACGGCTATGTTGGTAGAGGATCAATTAGTCTATTCGAATATGTTCCAGCGTCAAAGGAGATGGAGTTTGTAAACGCTTACGCTGTGGAAGACTTAGATCAAGAATTGAGAAGAATAGCAACTTTAGGATAATAACATGAAACATAATAAGAAAAGAAATACCGCTTTTCTTTACGAATGCCTGATTCGTTCATTAACAAAATCTGTCATACGTGAGAATAAACAAGGTCAACAAGTCGTAAAAGAAATTCTTAAAGAGTTCTTTGCAAAAGGAACCATTCTATCAAAAGAGTTGGATATCTATCGATCCTTGCTTGAGTCAAAAGAGTTGAAGTCGGATTATTCCCGTCGACTATTGTCTGAGACAAAGAAAGATTTTGATGCAATTAGTCGAAAAGATGTTTTCAATGAGCAAACAAATCTCATAAAGAAAATCAATCAAGCCTTAGGTTCAGATTCTTTTGGCATTTTTATTCCAAATTACAAAGATTTAGCAACCGTCGGAATGTTCCTCCAACAAGACAAATTGTCTGCTAAGAAGAGGATCATGCTAGAAGACAACTGTGTTAAGTTCTTAGGTAGAACGGATAAGGTTCTTACGGAAATGAAGCACCTCGACAAACTTGAATTCAATATGTTTATTAACAGGTTCAACAATACTTATGAACACTCTCTGTTGACTGAGCAGAAAGAGTTGTTAACAAATTTTATTACGTCTTTCTCGGACAATGGCTTGGGCCTAAAGTCTTATCTAAATTCAGAAATTGGACGTCTAAAAGAGGCCGTTGGTGCCGAGATTGTAGAAGGTCGAAATCAATCACTAATTGAAAATTTTCAAAAAGTTAAGGCAAAGCTGGACAACTACGCATCTCAGCCTCTAAATGAAGATCTGGTTGAAGAAATTTTCTACATTCAAGATCTCCTTGCGGAGGTGAAAAGAAATGTCAGTTAAAATCAAAGTAAGCCAACCCGAAGCAGCCGCTGAAGAAAATGATTCTTCGGTCAAGATAAAGATCAAACAAGTAGACAAGCCAGAAGAACCATCTGAGCCCACTATCAAGATTGAGATCATAGACAAAGAGCGAATAGAGTTTGAACTAAAGGCAAAGTCTGCAGTCAACGGAGATCTTATGATCTTTGCTCATCGTGATATCGACATCGTTCTAAACCAAAAAGACCGTAAGGTTGTAGCGTTTGCAAAAGAAATGAATTCAGATTTTGTTTATGGAGCCGAATCACGCTTATTTGAATTTCTTCGTAAAAAAGGAGTTCTAGAATTTGATTCCATCCAAGGTGGAAACATCTATGGATCAATGGAGGGCAAGCTAATGACGGCCAAAGAACACGATGTTAACAAGATAACCTTGCTAGCAATCCATGAATGGATGAAAGACGAAGCACCTTATGTAAACCGATTGAAAGGTCACGATGAAGACATGGAAGATCACATGGTTGAACCAGATGGAGAGTATTCAACTGAGTTGGGAGAAGTTCCCCACGAAGACCAGAAGGGCTCTATCAGACAGCGTAACTTGTTTGCACCCTATCTTTATGGAAGGTACACATATTAATGCGACAGAAACTTATCATGGAAAACTGGCGTCGATTTCTTAAAGAAGAAAAGGTGCGAGGAACAAGACTTGACGATAGCCAAGTTTGCCTAAGGGTCAGCGTTTCTCCAGGAAGCGATGCTGAGTTTACAATGTATACTCCCGGACAGGGACAAGATGCTGCGCAAATGATTTCTGACTTACAAATAATCGGAGAGGTTACTCTATCAAGCTTGAAGAGTGATGGACCGTGCCTCAAAGGAAAAGGGATGAATCCCTCTTGGCACATCGAAGCTATCCACACTGATGAGAAATTTAGAAACGTTGGTTATGGTGGACTACTTTATGGGTTCGCATTTTACGTAGCAGATCAAAATAACGCCGGACTCACTTCGGATAAGAACGTGGGATCCAAAGAAGATGCTGTTGCTAAGTGGAAGTCGTTTGAGAAAAACACTCAAACATTCGACAAAGTAGAGACTCCTGCTGGTAACGACACATTCGATTACGCTGAGGCAACACCAGATCCAGATGACGATTGTGACGTCTTAGCTGCAGCAGATGAGAACGCAACAGACCACAGTCTAGACCATAAGAATCCACAAATCTATGAACAGTCAATAGCAACATATGAAGCTAACCACATGGACTTTCTAGATCAAGTTATCAACTCAGGCTTTATGAGCGAAAGAGAGTTCAACAAATTCTTAGATCAAGCAGCGTTCGCCAGCTTTAAAAGAAATTACGACGATTAACAATTGGAGATCCTTTGGAGATTTTAAATTTTATTCTTGCCGCTTATGGCATGACTTTCATCATTGTTTACGGAAAAATCTTTGAAGATATAAGACCCAAGAAAGACTACACAAAAAAGTGGAACACGCTTTGGAACTGCCCGTTGTGTGTGGGATTCTGGGTTGGTGTCTTTATTTCGTGTCTTTCACCATACACTGAACTATTTAGTTTCGAGCGTTCATTCGTGAACGGTTTCTTGCTTGGTTGTTTATCAGCAGGAACATCTTATTTAATTTCGGTCTTAGTCGATGATTTCGGCTTAAGACTATCATCAAGATCAGGGGGTGAGCATGTTGATGATTAAGCGTTGGGTTTTACAACCCGTTCGTCGCTGTTGCAGCGGGTCCTAGCTCGAGCGGGTAACGCCCGCTAAGGGTGGAGGCTATCTCCACCCACCTTTTTATTTTGGAGAAGAAGATGAGTAAACAATTACTAAGAGAGTTTCATGCACTATGTCCCGATGGACGATGCTTAGATCTCTTAACTGAAAGAGAAAAGAAAGAAGTTGTTGAAGATGGCGTGGTCTATTTGACCGGTCGAATTCAAACAGCAGACAAAAAGAATGGTAACGGTCGCAAGTATCCACACAAAGTTCTCAAGAGAGAGATGGATAATTACATGGCTATCGTTAAAGACAACCGAGCGTGTGGTGAACTAGATCACCCTGACGACTCCGTAATTAACCTTAAAAACGTTTCTCACATGGTCACTGACTGTTGGTGGGAAGGTAAGGACGTAATGGGCAAGATCAAGGTCCTAGACACTCCTAGCGGTAGAATCCTAAAGGATCTCATCAACGCTGGTGTGAAGCTTGGG
>Ga0208434_1000652_pt1 | contig 15760 bp, 32 predicted proteins | sample 13_taG_FD_184086 | JGI IMG/M metagenome (GOLD analysis project Ga0208434, IMG submission 184086) | Marine viral communities from the Subarctic Pacific Ocean - 13_ETSP_OMZ_AT15268 metaG (SPAdes) (version 2) | ecosystem: Environmental > Aquatic > Marine > Oceanic | place: Pacific Ocean | collected... | reverse complement strand
CACCGTTGACCTTGCAAGCGGCGGCGTAACGCTCGGCGCGTTCTTTGATGCACTGCCCGAAGTTGCCGCTTTGTTTGCACTGGTCTGGTGGGTCATTCGTATTTGGGAAACTGACACGGTTCAAAAGTTTTTCAAAGGTGACTAGCCGTGAACTTTGGCGAGACACTTCTTGCTTACTGGCCCATCCTCACCGCAGCGATGGCTATGCTTTGGTGGTTTAGCCGGGCTATATCTTCTCTCGAAAACAAAACAGATAGAATGGATGAACGCTTGAAAGATAGCGAATCCAAAATCACTCAACTTTTTACTTTCTTTAACCAGTCAACGCAGCGTAGGCTTGATAAACTAGACAGGCTAGAAGAAAAGGATAAGTAAGTGGGCTATCAGACTGTGCGTAATGCACATCAACTGGGTCGCGTAGGAGAGTTAATAGCCGAAGCTGTCTTTGAGGAGACGGGTCTAAAGTGCTGTCGAGTAAATCATGAAGGCTTTGACTTACTAATATTTGATGACGACAATGAAAGCTATCGCGTTGAGGTAAAAGCTGCCAGCGTTAGCCAGTCTGGTGGATTGCGCTACAAGTTTATGACCAGCAAGGGAAGCAAATCAAAGCGCATTATTAATAGCGAAGATGCAGACTTAGTTTGTTTCGTAGCCTTGCCAATAAGAAGGTGCGTGATAAAGTGTATTACTGCTGTAGAAAAAAAGCGGACAACTGTTCGCGCTACAGATTTTGACGAACCCGAAGCTACGCAGATACGCAAAGCATTGGATAAGGTTAGGAAGCGAAGATGATGAATATCTTTAGTGCGGTTGCTGGCATTGCCGGGAACTGGGTAGATGGCAAGGTTCAAGAAACCAAAGCCAAAGCAGAGGTCAAGGTCGAAAAGGCAAAGGCTGACGCTGCCGTTCAAAAGAAGATTGCAACAGGCAAGATTGATTGGGAAGCCAATATGGCTGACGCAACCAAAGGCTCTTGGAAAGATGAGTTTGCTCTTGTTGTTTTGATGCTCCCTGCAATCCTAGTTTTTATTCCATCGCTTACCCAGCAAGTGCGGGAGGGGTTCGCGGTGTTGGATACGCTCCCGCAGTGGTATCAGTATCTTCTGTTCATCGCCGTGACGAGTTCGTTTGGGGTGAAGGGTGCAGACAAACTGATGAGTATGCGCGGAAAAAAGTAGTAACTCCTGCGGGTAAACCAGCCCCCACCAAAGGGCGAATCACACCCAACTTTACTTTGCAGGAGATGACCAAGAGCCAAACCGCGACCCGGCTAGGCCTCGACAACACCCCAACAGAGGAACACATTTCCTCCCTTCGGGCGTTGTGTGAAGCAGTCCTTGAGCCTACGCGCAGCCAGTTCAATGCCCCTGTGATTGTATCAAGCGGCTACCGCAGTGAGTTTCTGTGCGAAGAGATTGGCAGCAAGCCAACCAGTCAGCACTGTAAGGGGGAGGCTGTTGACTTTGAAATCATCGGGGTCGATAACCACAAGGTCGCGTCTTGGATTCAAGCCAACCTAGAGTATGATCAGTTGATACTTGAACACTATGAGTCCGGGAAACCTAATAGCGGATGGGTGCATGTGTCGTATAAGAGTGATGGACAGAACCGCAAACAAGCCCTAACGTTCAATGGTCGCAGTTACCAGCAAGGTCTAGTTAAATGAACCAGTATGATTTCAAGATGACTATTGTCGAAGGGGATGATGGTTTCCCCGTGTTGGTGCTGGAGTTTTCTGGGCTTGTTGATATGGAAGAAGCGGAAGAACTATCAGAAGAATTGTTCGCTATCATGTCGGGCGAAGAACCAAAATCATACCTACACTAGAAGCTGATTGATTCCATTACTTGCTTGGAGTCTAGCAACTCGTCTTGTGTTGCACAGTAACACTCTTTCGACAGGCCGCTAGGCACACCATACCGAGAGGGAAGGTAAAGTTCTGATGACCACATGCCACCAGCAAGGTCATACTCCCCATCTTGTCCCGTCATCAGCACGAACATATTGATAGCAGGGTTTTTCCTGAACGAAATGAGTCGGCCTGTTTTGTGTATCGTTGTCTTAACGTCAATGACTAAGCCATTGAATGTGAGGTCGCCCGGATCTTCACCATTGAAGGAGGAGCGGTGATAAATCTCGAAGATTTCTGTTGGGTAAACGCCTAGCATTTTGGAGAAAGCCAGTTCACCCATTGCACCTTCGTAATCAACGAAGATAGGGTCTTTGGGAGATACCCTGAGTGCATCTTCTGGGGCGACCTCACGAGCAGCAGCGTTGCGGGAACGCGCTACAAAAAGGCAGAGTCTTTTTTCTGCTTCATTCAGAGTGATGTGCATTATTAAAAAACTTTTCCTGTGACATCAGACTTACCCCAATTCGCACCATATTGTATAAGGCGCGAGGGGTCATGCCCCATACATTGTAAGAGGGGTCAACTGTATTATCCCGAACACATAGCTGCGCCGGATACTGCGGGTCATTTGATTGCCGGATATAGATGAGAATGTTTTCTGGCACATCCATTTCCTCAAGGGCTTTCATTGCTGTCGCTGCCCTCATTTGTTTCCATCCAACTGAGTCGTTAGGTATGGATGCAATTTCACGCAGTTTATTTTCTGCTTGGATTGCTCTTTGCTGCCATGCTGTTAGTTCATCCATAATATGTTGTCATCTTTCCGACCAGTTCTTCATAATCTTTGGGGGTCATCCTAATCTTGTGGCCTACTTTGACCACTGCCACACTGTGTTTGCGGCATAGCTTCTTCACATCTTGAGGGGGGACGGATAGTGCCGCCCCCACCTCTTCGATGGTCAGTAGCTTAGAAGGGGATGTGGTCATCCACTGGCTTGCTACGTGCTTCTGCATTGTTACCACCTTGCTGTTTGTCGCTGAATGAAAGAGACATATATGCCATGTCGTCTTTGGTCTTACGCCATGCGGCGATGCGGCGGCTACCCATCGGCCCGGTGTAATCCGGCGAGTTTGGGTTTTCACCTTTCTTCTCGTTCTCGAAAAGAGTTCCGACCTTTTCATATACATCCATAATCTTGCGACCATCAGGCAGCGTTGACATGGTTACTACCATCTGAGAGTCACGACCATCGTTGTTGGCCTTGCCTGTCAGAATCATCTTGTGGTTATCACGCGGGGGGAATACTGCTCCGCTATCAGTTTTGTCGTAAGTCTGGCTCATTACCATTCTCCTTTTACGCCTTTACTATCTGCCGCATACTTGTTGTCGTGTTCTCCAAGGAACACATCGGCGTTGAATCCAAGGTGCGACAATGCCTTGGTCAGCCCATCTGTGACAGCCATCTTGGGTGCGTCTTCTGCGATGCGGTCTTTTTTGTAGAAAGTCCTGCAACCAGTAAACGGCCCAAAGCTGTTGTGTGCGTTGCCATGCCAAACTGTAATGTGTGCAAGAAACGCCACATCACCATTCGCCATAGTGATTATTTCTGTTTGAGAGTGCCACCCCCAGCCTTGACCGACCGGGCCGAAGGCGCGTGTAGCCTCTCGGATTTGATACATTGGATCAATGCTGGTGAAGGAACGCGACCCGAAGCTAACCTTCTTCAGGTAAGCTGAGTCCGATGGGGACACCTTCTCCCATAGTTCCATATTGTTCGTCGGTTTGTTTGCTGCCCTCGCTGTGTTGGGGGCTAGGTTGTTCACTGTCATGCCGTTTCTCCTTTCGCACTACTGTTAGAACAAGTCTGCTATTGCGGTATTCAACTCGCACCGCTTCGTCTGGTGTGTGAAGCCACACTGAACGCCAGCCAAGCTGGTATTCATTTCCTATTAGGTGGATAAGAGGCTCGGCCTCTTCACTTATCAATGGTGATGCTGTATAATCGGTCATGCTGTTACCTCCTTTCGACAGCGGGGGGCAGGGTTTCTACTCCCCTGTCCCCTACTTCTTTATGTTGATGCGTAGCGAACCACGCTTGTCTCGTTTGATACTAAGTTCATCGGTATAGACCTCGCGTTCATCTAACCCGACCATTGCTTTCAATTCTTTCCCGGCTGCTGCGTGTTCTTTCGCGGCTTCCTTTGTGCTGATGTATTCGGCTGCTCTTACTCTGAAATAGTTGTCGCTGCTTGCGTCACGCGCCACCATATCGTTGATTGCAATCCTGTCTATGCCAGCAGAGAAGTGCGGCATTGATAGTGGCGGCTCTTCTTTACGCTCGACATAACCCCAAAACTCTTTGAGATGTTCGAGCATTGTCTGAATGTATTCCTCATTCTTTGCAACCTTCACATATTCATAGCGACCATTGCCAAAGATGTTTGCAAAATACATTGCCTTCACACCAGAGATTTCTAGATAAAGCTGTAGCTGTGGCATGTATCTTTCAAGCTGGCTATTGATGGTGGCTCTGTCGTTTGTGTGCTTGCACTCCAAACCGTATCGCTCACCGCGCATCATAAACTCAGCGTCAAGCGTTGCTCGGCAGGGAATACCGTCCCACTTGTAGTGATAGCGTTGTTCATGCGTGGCTGCGTTGGGGTCTTTGAAGCACTCGACTTGCATGTGCTTTTGAAACCACCTGATATTAAACTCCTCAGTCCAAACGCCAAGCTGGACAGGCAAGACATCGGACAGGTCAACGCCTTTTTTGTAGCCCATCTTCTCTAGCCAAAGGTCGTGCCAATCACCGTCCATGATTCGCAAGGCACAACTGCCGCCGATAGATGCTTTTCTGATTTCGTTATCTCTACTCATTTGCCTTCCTTTCAATACAAATTAGGGTAATTCGTATCAGTTTGTCTAGTATTTATTTGCCTCAAAAACCGCTTGTGCAAAACCTCTTGGTGTCGCTGACCTAATTCTTTTTGTCTTCTCTGACTTCCCGCCAAGCTGCGAGTCCTGAGTGCTTCGCCCTTTTACAGTGTGGTCAACTGGTTTTTTCTTGGGCATCTTGAACAGGCCGTTAGTCCATAGGCACGTTTTCTTTGAGTATTTATCTTGCCCGGCAATGTAGTCAGGCCATGTCGGGTGTTTGTCATCTGTTGGTAGATAGCCCCCATACTCGAAGGGGTGGAAAGAGTAATCGGGTTTGCGCCATAGGCTTGACAAAACCGACACGGGGTTTTCAACAAAGTATGGACAACCAAGATAGTCACCGACTGCCGCGCAAGCGATTGCGTGGCCGGCTGCTTCGTCTTGGAAGCGCGGATTGGCTTCACGTTTTTTGGCAAACCACGCTGCCCCGGACACAGCCAAGTCAGTGCAAACAGGAAAGCAAGACATGAACATGGCGCGTCCATCGTGAAACTCTGCAATCTCGTTTAGCGTTGACTGTTGGTGAAGGTCTGCATGAAGGAAGTTTATTCCGTCCTTTTGTGTGTCCTTGTGAGCAATGTCATAGGCATAACACTCATACCCAGCATTTCGCCAAGGCATGAGTGCAAGCCCAGTGTAATCGTAAAGACTAATCACGTGCATTGAGCAATCGTTCCTTTGCTTTTTCTGGTATGCGGCACAGCACCTTTGCCATGTGGCTGTTGCCTAGTTCTTTCTTTGTCATCTCGATAGCTGCGTCACACTTCTCGATTGTCCAGCCTTGTCCGGCCGGGTCGGCCTTGCCTGCGCGAGGTCGCTCGTCTTGATGTATGCTTGCAGTCTCGAACAACTTGTTTGCCTTTGTGTTGCGCTGTTGCCACTCGGCATTTACTTTGGCTGCATGCTTGCCGACTAGGTGAGGTGTAAACCAGATGCGAAAGTCGTGTGCCGATACGCATTTGTCCCACACTCTGCCGAGCAAATCATTGAACACATCGGCATTGGGTATGTCGCTGCTCAACCTAGAGTTGATTGCTTTTCTGATTTCCTCTCCGTAAAGTTTTTTTGATGCGTCACTCTGCTTCACATTGTTTGGTGGCAGATACATCGTTGTCATTTTGCGAACAAAGTGTTCGTGAATTAGTGCTTCTCTTTGCTCAAAGTTCATTTAACTTCTCCATTTGAAAGCGTTCAACCATGTCTTGAACCTCGGCTTTTAGTTTGTCCAAACCCTCGCGCCGTTGGATTTCATATTGCAATGCAAGCAAATGCGCTTGCTCTATCTTGAAGGCATAGTTGTTGTTTCTCTCCATCAGTGACTGGCATTTCTTTAGGCCGTGCAGAATAGTTGTATGGTCACGATCCAAATAATTACCGAGCGTTGTGGTTGTGTGTGCTGTGTTTCGATAGCCGAGATAATACAGGGCATGGCGACCAGCCATCACATAACCGACCCGCCGCTTGCCTAGCAATAGGTCTTGCTCGACACCAAAGGTTTCGCATATCGCCCGGACTAAACTCTTGACCGAGTAAGTCTCTTGCTTGTCTGCTTCAATCGTTATTGTCATGTTCATTTTCTTTCTCCATTAGTTCTTCTACAATTCTATCAGGCACAATCAGCACCCATTTTGGTGAGCCTTCTTCCCCCTTGCCCAGCTTGAACAAGGCAACATCTCGATTTTTTAAGACCGAGAACGGCGAGGGAAAGCCTTTCTCTTTGCGGTATTTGACCTCGGCAATGTAGTCCCGGCCATTTAAGTTGATGACTAGGTCGCCCGAATATTCTCCTCCAAGCGCGCCAGATAGGGGCTGGCGTTTGACTGGCAAGCCCCATTCCTTGAACAGTTTCACGAACCAATTCTCGTGATACGTTCCCTTTGCTTTACTTTTGCTGGTCACTTAGTTCAACCCCGTCTATTCCTTTAAATGTTTTTTCGATTTCAGTTAAAATATTTCTGGCACAATTTTCGACTTGCAATAGGTGTGATTGAAAATCCCCGCCATTCAATAGCTGCTCGTATTCGTATTTCATTTGCTCGATACTGTCATAAATTCCCATGTTGTTTCTCCGTTTGTGCTTTGGTGTAACAGGGGTCGCACCATGTCTCATGCTCTACAGGGTCGGGACTAACCAACAGGCAAACAAATTGGTGAGTTACCTCTCCACAGATGTCGCATTTTGCCGGCTGCCCTTGCTTGTCTATCTTTCTTTTTTTCATGTCAGTCCTCCAAGTCCGCCCAGCTTCGTTGGTTCTCGCAGTATTCGAGGCACCATTTTTCTATATACCAAGCCGCAAAGCGACAACGTTGCGATGCTTGCTCGAACTCATCGTCGGTGACTGGTGTGTCTGCGTCTTCGCCGTGCATCAACTCCCCGTTCACATTCCAAAAGCCTTCTTCTCCGTTTAGGTTTGCCCCGGTCACTGTCTGCAATGCGTAAAACATTGAACTCATTTCATTGAATGTTGGCTGGCTCATAGCGTCCACCATTGGTCGGGGTAAACTATTTTGCTAGGTGTCTCTTGTATCATGTCAGGATACTTGACCTCTAGCTTGTTCAAATGGTCTGCAATGACCATCAATTCACAGGCCGCAGCGTCTGCTTGCTGCTTGTTGCCCGTCTCTAGGGCTTCGATATATACCCCGATTGTGCGTCTCCAATTCATTTCATGACCTCCAAAAAAGAATAGTATTTATTAACCGTTGCCATTTTCTTTTGCGCCATTGCCAGCGGTTGAGGCTTTGGCGGTGTAGTTCGTCCCGTATCATGTCGCGACCTAGCTTAGTCATTTGGGTTTTCTCCGGTTGCGTATAATTCTTGCAATAAGGTTTCAAGGTTTGCGTCTTCCCAATTACGCAAGGCGCGTTCGGTGAATTTTTCCCGGTCAAAGCGTGGGTTTGTTGCCGCTAGCTTGTCTGCCAGTGCTTCGATGCTGGTCGGAAACTCTAGCAGGGGTGCAATTTCGTCAGCAATAAATTCAAAATGCCGGCGCGACAGTTTTAGAGTGCTGAACATTTCAGCTAATGCGGTTTCTAATTTGTTTGCGTTCATGGTTTCTACTCCTCGTCTAATGCTGTGATGTATGCGTCAAGCTTGTTGAAAAGGTCGCGCTTGTTCTTTGAACCAAAGCGAACCGATACGCCTCCGCTTTCATTGATGACACAGGCCAGCGCATAATGATTATGGCTTGCTAGAATATAGCGGTGTCCGATATTTGCTTTGAATTTCTCGCCTTCTTTGTTTGCGCTGTATTTCACAGGCGAACCTTTCAGACCGTTGATAACTGCTGTCTGCAGTTCTAAATCCTTCATTCCTACTCTGTTTGTCATGATTGCGTTACCTCCTACAGTCTCAACCATTTCTTTATACCCATTATTATACACATTCCCCACGCAATGTGCTTGCGAAGTTTATGCTATTTGCGCAATATTGTTTCGTCTCATTGAAAGATTATTGCGTTCTTGCCTTCCTCCTCTCTTTCTCTCTTGCTTTCTCTTGACAAACCCTCTTAAACTCCGCTTATGCGGCGCGCTTCGTGCCGCTTATAGGATTATGTGCTAGCGACAATCTAGCAGAAGGGAAGAAGGGAAATAAAAGAAAATGGGTAATGCGGTCAAGAATCCTGAGACAGGATTGACAGAGAAACAGACCGCCCTTGTGGAACACTTGGTAGCGTATGGCGGCACGATAAAAGAAGCCGCGCAAGCGGCTGGGTATGCTGAGGGTGAAACGGGAAGAGTCAGCGCAAGCAAGGCTTTAGCACTGCCAAAGGTTCAGGCGTATATGATGCAAAGGGTAAGGGACGAACTTGGAGCAAAGGCGACCCAAGCCCTCCATCAGGTGACGCGACTGTCAGCCAATGCGAAATCAGAGTATGTCCAGCTTGAAGCAAGCAAAGACTTGTTGGATAGGGCGGGATTGAAAGCCCCTGAGAAGCATATGCACTTACACGCCGGGGACATCAAGGTTGAGATTGACCTCGGTTGACCCTGAGATATATGACCTCCTTGTAGTCGGACTTCTCGATTGTGCCTCCTTGCAGTGTGCCTCGCGTCAAATCTCTTACACGGGCGTGAGGTCGAGTGTGTGGAGGGGGTGGGGGGAAAAACCGTCGGCACGGACAGTGGTCAGGACTCCTACAAACATTTTTCCTTCTCAAGGCTCGATAAAAAAAGTATAGTGTGAAATATATTTTTTAGTTCAAAAGGTGCGTTATGCCTTCAAGGGAATATCAAGAGAAGTTTGCTAGAGCGGCGTATGACACTGCGATGGATAACTTTATGTATGATGGCTATATCTCTGAGGAGAACATTCCCCTTGAGTTATCCGCTATTCTGAAAGAGGGTGCTGATCGTTACTTTGCTGGAAACCCCAATGCCGAAGAAGCCCCACTAGCCCTTATTGACTTTCCCTCTCCCTCCTCCTTTCCTCCTTTCTTTAATTCATTCGTGGCAGTAAAGAACCAGCAGGGTGGATATTTCATTGGATCTGATTCTATCCCTGAGTATTCTTTTGCTATCCCTGCTAGTTTTGAACGCTTTGGATTTATCGTTGAGTCTCGCCCGGATATGACTGAGGAACGTCCTACGCTTCCTACTGGCTATATCGGAGACGGGCGTTTGGATAATGCTTTGGAGGCTGTGAAGACTGCTTTTAATGAAACCACTCCTTCTGCTAGTCTTGATGACCTTACATTTACTCAGGCGTTTGCTCGCCAACATGCGGCTGGCGTGAAAGAGTTTGAGTATAGGGGCGAAAAGTATTCAACCGAAGTTGATCCTTTTGGGTCAGACCGGACTACGGGGCTACCGCGCGAAATGAATATCCCAGAAAAAGTAAGGGTTGATCCGTATGGCGCAGACTATACGGGGCAGATGGTGATTGCGGATGAGTAAGAAGACACGCGCTGGTATTAAGAATCTCAAGTGCAATAAGCCGAAACGAACTCCTAGCCACCCAAAGAAGTCGCACGTTGTGAAGGCTTGCGAGGGAGGGAAGGAAAAGATTATCCGTTTTGGTGAGCAGGGTGCTTCTACTGCTGGCAAGCCGAAGGCTGGAGAGTCAGCGCGTATGAAAGCAAAGCGGCGTAGCTTCAAAGCGCGTCACAGAAAAAACATTGCCAAAGGCAAGATGTCTGCGGCATACTGGGCTAATAAGGTTAAATGGTGATTTAGATGGATTTCAAAAATATTAAAGATTCAAAAAGTTTGTTCAATTATGCACGGTCTAAGTATGAAGGCTCTTCGGCAGCGAAGTTAAACGCCAAGCTTTTGAAAGACAATAAGGAACATAAAAAAGTTAGATCTATGCAAATATTTGATCATGCTTATGGTGCTGTTCAAAAACTAGAAAAAACAAATCCTGAAAAAACAGACAAGTATAGAAGTATGCTTCGTTATGTTCGCCGAGTTGTAGATCTTAATGAAAAAGACGCTTTTATAAAAGGCGACAAGTAATGCCTAACGTGGCTGGAAAGAAATACCCATACACCCCTGCTGGCATCAAAGCGGCTAAGAAAGCTGCTGCCAAGAAGAAGGGGAAAAAGAAATCAATGTTGAAAGGATATGGTAAATGAGCAAGCTTTATAAGATTGATGGTTCGGAATACATCAGCAAAGATTATTTCGTTCTTCCTGATGGTCGCCCTCACTCAGGCAAGTCGTTTACCACTGATAGTGTTCGTCTCTTTACGGAAGAGGAACTTGCTGATCGCGGCGTAAAGGCAGTAGCCCATGTGCCGGAGAAGCGCGTCCAGAAAGTAAAAACAAAAAACACCCCTACCTCCTTGCGTAAGTTGAAGGAAGAAGAGAATGGCGGTTAATGAAGCTGGCAACTACACCAAACCACGGATGCGTAAGAATCTCTTCGAGAAAATTAAGCGCGGTGGCAAAGGTGGCTCGCCGGGGCAATGGTCTGCACGCAAGGCTCAGATGCTCGCGCGCGAATACAAGGCTCGTGGTGGAGGCTATACTAGCTAATGAAAGCCCCGCAAAAATCTCTCCGCGCTTGGACGAAACAGAAGTGGCGGACTAAATCAGGCAAGCCCAGCACTCAGGGTTCTGAGGCTACTGGTGAACGTTACTTGCCAGAGAAGGCAATCAAAAGCCTAAGCGATGAAGAGTATGCTCGCACCACCGCAAAGAAACGTGCGGCTCGTCGTGCTGGCAAGCAGTTCTCAAAACAGCCAAAAGGTATTGCTGAAAAGACGCGGAAGCATCGTCGTGTCTAAGCAAGAGATCCGCAAGCTTCGTAGAAAAGCAATCAAGATGCAGAACAATAGTTCTCGCAAGATGTCTTTCTCCGAGGCTATGCAGGAGGCAAGAAAGGTAACAGATGAGTTTTCTACACACAATTAGTGAGCAGGAGCGTCGAGTCTTACGCAACATAGTTAAGAAGGTTCACCTCAAGCATCACCCCAAAGAATTCTGCACTGACTATGAAGCTGACAAGCTTATTTCGATTATCGCCCCCGATGTGGTTGAGCGTCTAATCAAAGTCGGCGTGGATCATAAAATTGACGAACTTTAAGTATAAGCCGGATGGCGATGTTCTAAAGTCCTTTATGAAGGACGATACCTTTTTCCGTGGTATTCGCGGCCCGGTCGGCTCTGGCAAATCTGTTGGCTGCTGCGTTGAGGTATTCCGCCGTGCATTAGCACAGCAAAAGAATGATGATGGCATACGCCGCTCTCGCTGGGCTATCATTCGTAACACTAACCCACAGCTAAGAACCACGACTATTAAGACTTGGCTTGACTGGTTTCCCGAAGACCAATGGGGCAAGTTCCAGTGGTCAGTCCCTTACACACATCACATCAAGCAAGGCGACCTAGACCTTGAGGTTATCTTTCTTGCTCTCGATAGACCAGAGGATGTAAAGAAACTTCTGTCATTGGAGTTGACTGGCATTTGGATTAACGAGGCGAGGGAATTACCCAAGTCAATCATTGATGCTTGCACTATGCGTGTTGGTCGCTTCCCCTCTATGCGAGAGGGAGGCCCGACTTGGACTGGCGTGATCGCTGATACCAACGCTCCAGAAGAAGACCACTGGTGGCCTATCATGTCTGGCGAAGTTCCAATCCCTGATCACATCTCTGCTGACGAAGCGCGTATGATGGTAAAGCCGGATAACTGGAGTTTCTACACACAGCCTGCTGGAATGGTAGAAGAGAAAGATAAAGACGGTTCTATCCAAGACTATGTGCCTAACAAACAGGCAGAAAACCAAAAGAACATGATGAAGAGCTATTACCCCAACCTTATCAGGGGTAAGACTAAAAGCTGGATTGATGTCTATGTTATGAATAAGCTAGGACAGATAAATGATGGGAAGCCGGTATATCAAATGTTTGCACCAGACTTACACATCGCTAAAGAAGAAATACCTGTCGCTGCTGGAGTTCCGGTCTTTATTGGTCTTGACTTTGGGCTTACTCCTGCTGCTGTGTTTGGTCAGCGTGTTCGTGGTCGTTGGTTGATACTTCAAGAGATTGTCGCCTTCGACATGGGAATCGTGCGATTTGCAGAGTTACTCAGGCAGGAGATTGCTACACGTTATAGCGGGTGTGAAGTAAATATTATTGGCGACCCTGCGGGTGATTTCCGCGCGCAAACAGATGAAAGCACTCCGTTCCAAGTGCTTCGGGGTGCTGGTCTTACTGCGCGTCCTGCACAATCTAACGATGTTTCCTTGCGTATTGAGGCCGTAGCTGGCACACTAAACCGTTTGGTTGAGGGCAAGTCGGGTATCTTAATAGACCCGCGATGCAAGGAGTTGATCAAGGGTTTTGATGGTGGCTATGGGTATCGGCGTATGCAAGTGTCCGGCGAGCGTTACGATGACAAACCCGATAAGAATAGATTCTCTCATATACATGATGCTTTACAATACTTAATGCTTGGTGGTGGTGAAGGTCGTGAAGTCCTCGGAAATAACAAGACCGCTAAACCGTTTACTATGAAGCGGGACTTTGATATATTTACACGGAAACCCAAGCAAGGGAAACAAGGTTTTTGGAATAGGATGAAGTAATGGGACTGCCTAGTAGTGTATGGAAACGCAAGAGAGAAACGGCTGCAAAACGTAAACGCGAAGCTAAACAAAGTCTTATTTCTGAATTGGGTTTGGCAAAAGACGTTGATCCCGATATTGCTTCTGCAATCTTTAGTCGTGTTCCCGATCCTGTTTACTCTGTTCGGCGCGGCAAAGCCTATAGAAAAAATTACACAAAACAAGAAACAGCAGATCTTTTTACAAAAGCTTATCAAGTGCAGTTAGCAAAAATCGGACAGCCAGAACTAGCGGAAGCTGTTGCTGCGGGGTCTGACCCCCGAACAGTTGAGGCATTAAAAACAAGCTTGATTTCTGCCTACACTACCCCTCAAGTCCGTAGGCAAGGTGGCAAGGCGCAGTATAGAGAAAATGCAAGAAAGCGCCGAGAAAAAGAAGTTGCCAAAAAAGTAGGAGAAGCAAAAGCTATTTTGTCCTCTGATGTTGCGAAACAACCAGAACTTAAACAAATTCGTCGCCGCAGAGAGAAGGCGGTAGAGCAAGCTACTGTTGGCATGACACGCAAACGAGGCAAAGCATCACTTCTTTCAAGCCAAGCTGGCGGTGCGGGTTTCTTTCAGAGGTATTTTAAGTAATGGACAAAACAGCTAAACATTACATCAAGAAGTATGAGACTGCGCGAACTCAACGCACTCCCTTTGAAGATCTTTTCCAAGAGTGTTACGACTATGCTCTCCCCCAGCGTGAAGGCTTTTACTTCAATGCACCGGGTCAACGCCGTGATGACCGAATCTTTGACGAAACTGCTGTAGTTGGCGTTCAAGAGTTTGCCTCTCGTTTGCAATCTGGGCTTGTTCCCAACTTTGCTCGTTGGTCTGACTTGGTTGCTGGCTCAGAAGTGCCGCCAGAAGAAGCCGATGAAATCAACAACAGCCTTGATGAAGTCACAGAGTATATCTTTGAGATTCTTGCAAACAGTAACTTTGCTCAAGAGGTTCATGAGTCATTTATGGACTTGGCTGTCGGAACTGGCTGTTTGCTGGTTGAAGAGGGTGATGCAGTAAACCCAATCCGCTTTAGTGCTATCCCCCTTCCCAAGGTCGTTCTTGAGAACGGGCCGGATGACCGCATTGACCATGTATATCGTGAGCGTGAGATTCGCCATAACGATATAAAGATTGTTTATCCCAAAGCAAAACTCTCTCCCAAGATGCAGGATATGATTAACCGCAAGGGTGAGGAAAAGTGCAAGGTTCTTGAGGTTGTATGTCGCCTATATGACAAGCCTAACCAAGAGCGTTACGGCTACTACGCCATTGATAAAACGCATGGCGAGTTAATATTTGAAGACATCTTTGAGGGCGTGGGCAGCAATCCGTTTGTTTGCTTCCGTTGGTCTAAAGCTGCTGGCGAAGTATATGGTCGCGGCCCACTGGTAAACGCGCTGTCTGCAATTAAAACAACTAACCTTACAATTCAGCTTGTATTGGAAAATGCACAGATGGCTATCTCTGGCATTTACCAAATGGATGATGATGGGATTATCAATGTCGATACGATCAATCTTGTGCCGGGGACTGTCATTCCTAAAGCACCCGGCTCGAATGGTTTACAACCTGTTGCGGCAGCCGGAAGCTTTGATGTTGCCAATCTTGTTCTTAACGACATGCGGATGAACATTAAGCGCGCATTGTATAATGATATGCTTGGTGATCCCAATCGAACACCCGCCACGGCTACCGAGATCGCAGAACGCATGGCTGACTTAAGCCGCCGTATTGGTTCTGCTTTTGGTCGCTTGCAAGCAGAGATGGTTCAACCCATTCTGCAACGTGTAGTTTATATCCTGCGTAAGCAGGGTCGCATTGATCTCCCAACAGTTAATGGTCGCGAAGTAAAAATCCGGAGTGTATCTCCTTTGGCGCAAGCCCAATCTAATCAGGACATCACAACTGTTGCGAGATTCCTTGAAGTAGTCGGTGCAAACTTTGGGCCGGAGATGGTCAACTTGCTTATCGACTCAGAAGAGACAGCGGTTTACTTAGCTAAGAAGTTTGGCGTTCCTGATAATCTAATTAGAGACGAAGCCGAGCGTGAACAGATTCAACAGATGCAACAACTTATGGCGCAGATGCAAGCGCAGCAACAAGGCGGTGGTGTGGTATAAATGTCACATATTGGAGTAGATGGTTTTCCTCGACCACAAAAAGAGGATGAAAAGATTTCGATGGATATTAAAGCCCTGCTCGGAACTCCGGCAGGCTCAGAGGTTCTTCGCTATCTCCGTTCCATTACATTGGATGCGGTAGCTGGCGGAGGCATTAGCGATGGCGAACTCCGTCACTTGGAGGGTCAACGCTTTATCGTTGCGCTGATTGAACGGCGCATTAAACATGCAGAAAAGGTAGAAAGCAAATGAGTGAAGCAACAGATAATGTGGAAGCGCAAGCCGAAGCACCTGAAGCCGTAACAACTGAGGTAGCAGATAGCCGCCCTGAGTGGCTTCCCGAAAAATTTAACACACCAGAAGACTTGGTTAATTCCTACTCTTCCCTAGAGAGCAAACTGGGTAAGGGGCAAGATGAGTTGCGCGAGTCTATCATGGGTGAGATTGAGCAAGAGGCTTTTGCTAATCGCCCTGAATCATCTGGTGACTACACCCTTCCAGAGGGTGCTGACGAACTGGCAGATGATCCCAATGTAGATTGGTGGGCGAACTTTGCTTGGGAAAACGGTTTCTCTCAGGATGAGTTTGAAGAAGGTCTGGCTCGTATGATGCCTAACCAACCCGACCTTGAGGCTGAGTCAGCCAAGCTTGGTGACAATGCCGAGGCTCGCATCGAAGCCGTTGCATTGTGGTCGCAGAAAAATGTTCCCACCGAACTTGGTGATGAGATTATGCGTCTTGGCGAAACTGCCAAGGGTATCGAACTCCTTGAGCATTTTATGGGTG
>Ga0208434_1000650_pt1 | contig 15781 bp, 36 predicted proteins | sample 13_taG_FD_184086 | JGI IMG/M metagenome (GOLD analysis project Ga0208434, IMG submission 184086) | Marine viral communities from the Subarctic Pacific Ocean - 13_ETSP_OMZ_AT15268 metaG (SPAdes) (version 2) | ecosystem: Environmental > Aquatic > Marine > Oceanic | place: Pacific Ocean | collected... | reverse complement strand
CAACATAGTAGATAGGTCGTTGGTAGGTTTATTAGTGGGGTTCAGCTATTTTCCAAAAGAAAATGAAACTGACTATAATGAACTCAATATCTATTTATTAATAATTGTATTACATTTTAAAATATACTAAATGCCTATACCGAACAAAAAAACAGGAGAAAAGCAAAGCGACTATATGATTCGCTGTGTACCTCAACTTATGAGATACCACGACAAGAGCCAAGCAATAGCTATTTGTTATCGTTCTTTTCAGGGTAAGATGATAAATCTAGAGACTTATAACGATTACCCCCAGAGTGCTGTAAACAACGCTAAAAAGGTACTTAAATGGCGTGATAAGCATAAAGGAGAAGTAAAAGGTATGACACAAATAGGTTGGACTAGAGCAAATCAATTAGCAAAGAAAGAAAATATCAGTCGTGAAACTATTGCAAGAATGGCATCATTTAAACGACATCAAAAAAATGCAGAAGTATCTGCTGAAAATAAATCAACCCCTTGGAAAGATAAAGGATATGTAGCTTGGCTTGGATGGGGTGGCACAAGTGGCATAAATTGGGCAATAAAAAAACTAAAACAAATTGACAAGAAATGATTATGGACTACAAAACACTATTAATTAATTTAAGTAGCTTAGGATTATCATTAACAAACATTGATATGGTTCTTAAAATTATTTTACTTAGTGTAACTATCGGATATACAGTACAAAAATGGTACTTAATGAATAAAAATAAAAAGAAATGATAGATATAATTAAACATCTTTTCGGTTTGTGTGGAGAATCACATTTTAATTTATATTCAATTATTTTACTAATAATCTTTTTTAAATTAATATATGAAGCAAATTCTAGCAAAACTTTTTGGAGCAGTAGGGGGTAACATAGCTGACAAAATATCTAATATTATAGATAAGCATACTTTCAGTAAAGTTGAAAAGGCTCAGTTTGAAAAAGAAATGACTGAGGTTTGGATTAATGCTGAATCTGATATACAAAAAAATGTAACTGAAAGATGGAAAAATGATATGAATAGCGACAGTTGGTTAAGCAAAAATGTAAGACCTATTGTTTTAATATTCTTAGTAGTTTCAACTGTATTAATGGTCTTTATTGATGCAGGTGTTATAGAATTTGAAGTAAAATCTAGTTGGATTGATTTATTACAACTAGTATTAATTACAGTAATTGGCTCATATTTTGGTGGGCGTAGTTATGAAAAAATTAATAGAAAATAAATTATTTAAAATATTTTTTTATATTTGTTCAACAGTCGCAAATCTGTTTAAGTTGCAAAACTTCAGGTAACCACTCCAGTTGGTTCAGGTAATATTTTTTTTTTATTTTTTTTTGTAGGGTTTTTTTTTGTTTTTTTTTTATTACATTTATATAATATGAAATATTCTAAAGAATTAATTGATAAAATATTTAACTATAAATCTATATCTAATATTGAAAAAATAAATAGATTATTAGAAATAGATGCAACTCAATATACAAATTGTGGTTTAGAAACTACAAAAACAGAAAAAGCAATAGTTAAAAAAAATAGTAGATATATTTATAAAGTAATATCTAAAATAAATCCTGAAATAGGTAGACAATTCCTAGAACATCAAGATAAATAAATGGCTAAAAAACTTACTAGAAGTAAATTAGTTAAAAAACTTGATACTATATTTAGTATATATATTAGAAGAAAAAACTCAATAAATAATATATCTAAGTGTTTTACCTGTGGTAAACAAGACCATTGGAAAAAACTTCAAAACGGACATTTTCAAAGTCGTAAACATTATTCAACTAGATGGGATGAAATTAATTGTCAAGTACAATGTGCAGGATGTAATGTGTTTAAGTATGGAGAACAGTATGTATTTGGTAATAGATTAGATTCTAAATATGGCGCAGGAACATCAGAAAGATTACATAAAAAAGCTAAACAAATAATAAAATTAAGCAACTTTGAAATAGAAGAAATGATATTAAGGTATAAAAATTTTGTAGATTTAATGGAATAGTCTATATTTACAGTATTCTGTTTGTTTTGTCCTTTATGAAAAAAGGGGTTAATTAATTTTAATCCTTTTTTTTTGTGCCTAAATTTGTTTTATTAACAAAATTGTTTATATTTGTTATAAGTTTAATTAAAAAAAACATATAAAAATGACATTACAAACACAAAAACAGGACATTCAAAAAGAAATCAAAACTTTAGAAGTTATGCTTTCTCACGCTACTATGATGGGCGACACTAAAAACCAAAAATCATTTGAAGAAAAAATATTTTGGTTAAAATCAACTTTAACACATATAGAATAATGGAAGTAGATAACGTAAGAACAAGATATTCGCATCAAGGTAAAAATCAATTAATAGCATTTTATATAGACAGGTGCGAAGCGTTAGAAAGAAAAATAGAATTCTTAGAAGCGCAATTAGAGGTATTAACAAATAATAATGATTAAAATGGAAAAAAATATATACAGTAAAATATTTAAGTTGCAACAAGAAATAGGTTCTATTAGTAAAAGCAATGAAAACCCTTTTTATAAATCAAAATACTTTGATATAAATTCACTTATAGAACAACTAAGTCCATTACTAATCAAAAATAAATTAGTATTAATACAACCAATAACAGACAATCAAGTTAGAAGTATTATATATGACTTAGATGGTGGCTCTATAGAATCATCAATACAATTACCTAATAATTTAGATGCACAAAAATTAGGAAGTGCAATAACATATTATCGTAGATATACTTTACAATCTTTATTAGCATTACAAGCAGTTGATGATGATGGTAATCTAGCAGTTAAAAAACCTCCATTACCAAAATTATTAATTAATACCCCACAATATAAAAATGCATTAGAAGGTATGAAAGATGGTAAAACAATCAATGATATTAAACAACATTATACAGTAACAAAACAAATAGAAGAAGAATTATTAAACTTTAAAATCAATTAAAATTATGGGAGCAATTATTAATGCAAGTATCAACGTAGCTAAACTACCTAAAGAAAAATTTGTCAAAGGTAAAGATGGTGCGGTGTGGTACAATTTAACTATCTCTATTCAAGATGAAACTCGTTATGGAAATAACGTAGCACTAATGGATAGTAGAACATCTGAAGAACGTGAAGCAGGTAAACAGGCTTTATACTTTGGTAATGGTAAAGTGGCGTGGATTAAAGACGCACAAAACGGAAAAGGTAATATACATTTAGCTGAAAGAGAAGAAAAGATTGATATTATATCAGGAACAGAATCAGCTTATGTTAAAGAAGAATCAGACTTGCCTTTTTAAAAAAAACTTTATCAATCTAAAAATGGGTATGGGTTTTTATAATTCATACCTTTTTTTTTATATATTTATTAAATGACAGAAAAACAAACAGAACACCAAATGCTGATGCAGTTTATCGAAGAAGACTGTTTTGTAAATACAAAAGAAACTATTGAATATCCTCCTGTTGCATTATCTTATGGGGAAAAACTAATCAAATCAAAAAAGGGCGATTTATTATTACCAATACCTTTGGGAACATTTGGTAATCTAAGTGTTGTAAGCGCACCACCTAAAACAAAGAAAACATTTTTTATCAGTTTATTAGCTTCAGTATTTTTAAGTAATAAAAACATATATGGCGGAAGAATAAAAGGTCATAGAAAAAACGGACACTTAATACACTTTGATACAGAACAAGGACTATGGCATTGTCAAAAGGTTTTCAAAAGGGTTTATGATATGAACTCACAAATAAATCCAGATATATACCACACCTTTGGACTTAGAACAATAGGACATAAACACCGACAAGATTTTATTGAATATTATCTATCCCAAAAAATAAACGAGCCATCACTTGTAATTATCGATGGAATTGCCGACCTTGTAAGTGATGTTAATGATTTACAACAATCTAATGACTGTGTACAAAAGTTAATGGAATGGTCTGCTAAACATAATTGCCATATAATTAGTGTGATTCATAATAACTTTGGAACTTCTAAAATGACAGGTCATCTTGGTTCTATGCTTGAAAAAAAGGTGGAAACACACATTGAGTTAGAAGCTAATACTGTTAATAAAGATTGGGTTACTGTTAAATGCAAACGTAGTAGGGGTTATGCTTTTGAAACATTTAGCTTTACAGTAAATGAATATGGCATACCAAGTGTTGTTGAAGATTTATACGACCCTTTAAATTAGTATGATACAAGATAAAATGATATTAATCGCAAATAAGCACAAAAATTGGGTTGATATCGTTATGACTTTTGGTTGCAATAAAAGAACTGCAGAAGACCTTACACAAGAAATGTACATAAAAATACAACTAAAGCTAGAAAAAGGCTTAGATATTATGTATGAAGATGATATTAATTACTATTATATCTTTAAAACATTAAGGTCATTATTTTTAGACTTAAAACGCAAAGGTAAAAACATATCTATGATACCTTTAGATAACATACATTTAACTAACAATGATGTCAATTATGATGAAAGCTATGACAAAGTAAAAGAAGCATTATCTAAGATGTATTGGTATGATAGAAAAGTTTTTGAAATAATAAATCAAGGAGAAAGTATAGCTGAATTTTCTAGGAAGTCATATATACATTATTATTCTTTATATAATACATATAAAAAAGTAAAGGACAAACTAAAAAAATTATTATGAATTATAGAGTCTTTTATGAAAAACATTATAAATTAAAAATACCTAAAAATTGGGAAATACACCATATTGATGCTGATAGGAAAAATAATAATATAAATAATTTAATAATGTTACCAAAAAAATTACATAGAGCATTACATAAACATATTGGTCTATTGTCAAAAAAACATTTAAAAATTTTAAGAAGATGGTATAAGAAAAAAGGTATGTATTATGGTTCTTATTTTTTAGGTAGAGAATTAAGGGATAAAGTAGATACAATGAATATAAGTTTAAAAAGAAAAAAAATAAATAAAATTATAGTTGAAAAAAACAGAAAAGATTATTTAGATTATGCCAAAAAATATAACATAAAAACTAATAAATTGATAGATAGTTTATATCAAGATAACGAAATAAAAATAAATTTTATTAGTGATTGGATGCCAAAAGACAATATGATTGATTATAATAGTGTTTTATCTAATGAAGAAATATGTAATACTTACAATGAATTAAATAAATTATTATGAATTATAGGTATCCTAAATCTTTGTGGGTTATTGCAGAAGAAATAGCAAATGCTAGAACTACAATGAATAAAAGTAACAGAAAAAATAATCCTAGATTTGACAGGGGGAAAAAAAATAATTATGTTGATATTTTAGGTGTAGTTGGGGAATTAATAGTTCTTGACTATTTAACTGAAAAAAACATTGATTATACAATGATTAAAATTTTAAACCCTTACCCATCTAAAGAAGCAGATTTTACAGTAAAAAATAAAAAAATAGATGTTAAAGCTACTGAAGATTCAAAATACAAAAGTGTACTAGTTAATGAAGAAGCGCATAAAAAAGGACTAAATAAAATAGATTTATATTGGTTTGTTTATATCATTGATAAACAAAATTGTCAGTTTTATTTTGCTGATTATAATGAAGTAAGTAAATGGGATTGTAAATTAATGAAATACACTAATGCTTATCATTCAAAAATAGAAAATTTAAAAAAATGAAATTAGGAGATATAATATACTACATTACTAAGTATACAGGCATAAAATATATGGTAGAAACATATCACGCATTTAAAGGAACTAAATGTAAGTGCGATGAAAGAAGAAAAAAATTCAACGAAATAAAAATTAAAAGATGGTAACCTTTGAAGAAACAGATTTCAAATTATGGACAGTATTCCGTATGGGTACAAAACAACACATATCAGCCAAAGAGTTTGAATTGGTGTGCAAACTACACGCAAAATATTACAAGCATAGTTTTTACAAACCCTGCACCTGCTCGCCCAAAACAGTAAACAGATGGATTAAAGATTTGAATGTAATCTGGGACAATGGGACTAAAAAAGATTCATAAATGGGAGAAAGCAGTTATATTGCTTTTAAATTTTGATGGTTGGGATTTAACTTGGTCAGGCGATGGTTACACACATTATGATGCTATTGGTAAAACCCCAAAAGGTTTTGATTGCGTTATTGAAATGAAGTTCCGTAATAAATATTATGAAGATAAAATGCTTGAGAAAGACAAGTATGATTCATTAATGAAATTAGATAAGGATATAATTAAACTTTATTTTGTTAATGACCCCAAAGGAAATTTTATGTATTGGCTTAACACCCTAAAAATGCCAGAACCTGTTAAAAAATATTGTCCTGACACTACAATGTGGACAAAAAAAAGATTAAAAAAAGATGTTTATCTTCTTAAAGAAAACCAAGCTAGTAGGATAAATATCAATCTTCTCTAAATAAAAGTTATTAAATTTTGTTTATAACTTATTTTGTTTTATATTAGCTGTATAATAACAAAACAATGATAGAAACTTACAAGAAATTTTTAAAACAAGACCCTAACAATTGGAAATGGTTAATTTGCTTTTATGTTATGGCATTTTTTATTACAGTAATTTTAACAATACAGATATGAATTTAGAGACAATCAAACAGGAACTACAAGAATACATCAATGATGAAAAATCTAACTACAATGATGTTGACATTAATGATTTACATTATCATTTATTTAATGAAGACTATTATATTATAGGTTACTATAATGCTGAACAATGGTTGAAGAAACATAACATCAATACCTTTAAGGGTATTAGTTTTGTTCAAGATTACGAAAGAGAAATGTTTGGTAACGATGGTATAAGAAATTATGATAATGCTGAAAGCCTAGTAAATATGATAGTTTACATAATAGGGGAAGAATTATTATATGAAAATCAAAAGGTATGAAAAAACAAAAATCATTATGGAGAAAAAATAAGTATGGTAAATGGTTTAAATTAAAACCTATAAATGATAAGGAAATATTTATTCCTTGTGATGACACTACTCAAACTTATAATTGGCAAATAACAAATAAAAGCGGAAAACTGAAAGCTAAGAAATGAAAAAAGAAAAAAAAGTTAGACAGTACAGGTCAAGACAAGGTAGGTCAGACACACAATATGCAGGTAGTATGAAAGTTTTAGCTATCGCATTTATAGGTTTGATAATAAGTTTAATAATAATACTAATATAAAATGGGAACATCAAAGGACGATTTAATAGACAGAATATACGAGTTAGAAGAAAAATTAAAAGAAGCTAAGAAACATACATATATACACGAAACACATAATTTATATTGTAGCGATGGCGAAATGCATTTTGGTTATGGCGATGTTGATAATGAAAAATGGCTAGTATATAATGTAGATTCTTTATTTAAAGACTTACCATTTATAATTACTCAAGTAGTAAAGGAAAATAAAAAAATGCAAGAAATGTATTTAGATTTAATAAAACAAAGTTTAAAAGAATTATAATGAAAAATAAAATACACCCATTTGAGAATGAAATTTTTAACGCCTTTAGAGTTAAAGAAAAGAAAATAAATGATGCTATTAGTTTTTTAAAGTTGAACGGATATAAAGTTTACGAAGAAAAGAAATGATATTACTTATAGACGCTGATAGTTTAATTTTCGCAAGTTGCTATCGACATAAAGAAAACCCTGATGATAATCCACACTTTGAAAACCTTGAAGATTGTGTAGCTAAGTTTGATGAGCAATTTATGAAAATTGTAAATGACTTAGAAGAAATCTATGATATTGAAAAAGTTATTACATTTAACGGAAGTAAAGGTAACTTCAGAAAATTAATGACCAAAAAATACAAAGCCAATAGAAAAAAACAAACACTACCTCCTCTTTTACACGATATGCACAAATACGTAAAAGAAACATACGATAGCAAGTTTGGGTTTGGAATTGAAACTGATGACTTAGTTGCTAGGTATTGGTATAAATTGTCAACAGAGTTTGGAAGACAAAATGTTATGATAGTATCTATAGACAAAGACTATAAACAATTCCCTTGCCTTATGTATAACTACCACTACAAACACAAAACAATACTAGACATATCAGAAAAAGAAGCTATGTATAATTTTTATGAGCAAATGATAGTAGGCGATACAGCAGATAATGTAAACTACTTTAAAGGAAAGGGTAAAGCGTTTGCTAAAAAATATTTTGTACATTGTGATAGCAAATACAAATACACAAAGAAACTATACAAATTATTTAAAGATAAATACAAAGGCAAAGCAAGAGAAAGATATACAGAATGTTATAACCTTTTAAAACTTAGAACAAACTAATGCACAATTTAACACCAATAGAAATAGCAATAAAGATAAAAGAACTATCAGGTCTTGATGTTTTTAAAAACACTAGACAAAGAAAATACATAGAAGTAAGGTCATTATTAAACCACTTATTACGCAACAAACTTAATATGCGTTGGATACATATAGCACAATTCTATATAGATAATGGCAAAAATTATGACCACTCTACTGCATTATACTCAAGTAATAAATATCATTTAAACGCTCAGCATAATCCTAAGCTAAAAGAAATAGAAGAAATATTTACTTTCAAATCAGATTTATGTTATGATAAAATAGACAGAGTACATTACTTAGAAAATAAAGTAACAAACCTAGAAAACAAAAATTTAGAATTAAAGAATAAATTTAATCATCCTATGTATAAAGTGATTAGAGATGTTCCTGATTCGTTAGTTGATGAAGTAGGTCAGAAATTAAAGTTGTGGGAAAAATCACTAAAATGGAAAAAAGAGTTAAATTAAATACGTTATATAGTTATGATAGAGAAAGTTAAGATTAATAAAATATATTCAAATCCTGTAAATCCAAGGACAATTAAAGAACATAAGTTCAAGAAATTAGTTAATAGTATAAAAGAATTTCCTGAAATGTTAAAACTAAGACCAATCATAGTCAATAGTGAGATGAGTATATTAGGTGGTAATATGCGTTACAAGGCTTGTCAGCAATTAGGTTTTAAAGATGTATGGATTATTAAAGCTGAAAACTTAACTGAAAAACAAATGCAACAATTTGTAATCAAAGATAATGTAGGCTTCGGTGAGTGGGATTGGGATATACTTGCGAATAGTTGGGATACTAAAGAATTAAAAGATTGGGGTATTGATGTTTGGCAACCTGAAGAAGCGATAGATTATAGCGTATTAGATGAAATTGATTTGGAAGATGAAATACAAACTATGTATGACCAAACAAAAAAATCAATTATCTTAGAATATCCTGCGGCAGATTTTGAGCCTATAAAAAAATTATATGATGAGTTGAAAAATAAAGGAATTAATTTATCTGATTTATTTTATAAAGCTATGCAAAAATATGAATCATAAAGTTTATGTAATAAGTGCTAATCGTTACAATGATTTACCTTTTGATAACGCACAAAAAGAAAAATATATCTTTTGTGTTAAAAATGGTCAAAAAGAATTATATCAGCAGAATGGTTGTAAAGAAGTTTATAATACAGGGAACTTAATGGACAGTAGAAACTTTGCACTTGAACACGCTTTTAGTAATAATAATATTTGTATTCAATTAAGTGATGATATAAAAAAGGTAACAACTAATAAGAATTTTTTTAAAAAAAAGGTAGTAAAGTTAGATGAAGCCATAGAAGATATAGTAAGTAAGTTTGTTAAAATAAAAGGAGTTGATTTAATGGGTGTACCCCCTACTGATAATTATTTTTTTGCTAATAAATTAGTATTAGAAAATAAATTCTGTATCGGCGATATGTTATTTATAAAACCTAATGAATTGAGATTTGATACGCAACTTAGTTTAAAAGAAGATTATGATTATACGCTTCAACATATACAAAAAGGTAAAGTTTTGAGGTATCAAAAATATTTATTTACATTCAAGCATTATTCAAACAAAGGTGGGGCAGTTGATATTAGAAACGACAAAGAAGAACAAAAAAATATTATGATACTCAAATCTAAATGGGGGGATAAGATAAGATTAAACCCAAAAAGAAAAAATGAAATATTAATATGAAAACATTAAAACTAGTAAAACAAGAACACGACAAAAAGATTGGCTCAAGGTGTGAGTTTGTTCCACCAACTGTAACTGAAAGTTGTTTACTTGAATTAGATGGAAAGGTAATAGGGTTTTATTTAAACGACATTCCTGATAAACTTAAACAATACATTACAATAGCCAACAAAGAGTTCTTGAGTAAGAATGTTCCTAAGTCATTACTAGAAAGGTCTGATGTTATGCAAATGCAAAGAAAATACGGTATAAGTAGAGCAGAAGCAAAAGCTAGGAACACAGTACAGATGTCAACTATATTAGGTGGCGTATTAGCTAAACCTCATCTTAGAAGACCCTACAATTCTGTTTCAGCAGTTCACACAAACAAAAAAGCAAAGACATTCATTAAAGCGATGTTACTATCTTGTTTAGAAAGTGAGAAACTAATCAAACAATATATGCCAGAACAATATGAAATACAAAAAAAGATAATAGAAGAAACGACATTACCAAAATATAGATTCGGTAACTTATTTACTAGCAGTATATCTAACTTTAATATAGCAGCACCATTTCATCAAGATAGGGGTAATTTAAAAAATACAGTAAACGTAATACTAACTAAAAGAAAAGATACAGAGGGTGGGGCATTATGTGTTCCTGATTTCAATCATACATTTGAACAAGCTAATAATAGTATTTTAGTATATCCTGCTTGGTATAATATTCACGGAGTAACCAAAATAATAAAACATAATGAAGAAGCGTATAGAAATAGTTTAATTTTCTATCCGTTATCTGGATTTGATAAATAATATGAACAAAAGTAGACACCTAAAGAAAGAGTCAATTCTCAAAGCATTAGAAAAAAGTTTAGGAATTGTAACAGTAGCTTGTAGAAAAACAGAAACACCGAGAAGTACATTTTATAAATGGCTAAATGAAGATGAGGATTTTGCTAATCAAGTGAAAGATATTGAAAACATTGCATTAGATTTTGCAGAAAGTCAATTACATCAACAAATTGGAAACAACAATACAACAGCTACAATATTCTATTTAAAAACAAAAGGCAAGAAAAGAGGTTATATCGAAAGACAAGAAATAACAGGAGCAGATGGTATTCCTAATAACTTTCAAATAGAGATAATTGATAAAACCGAAGATACAAACTAACATAGTTTACAAACATCTTGTAAATAGTGATAAAAAAATAGTCGTAGAGCAAGGCGGAACTCGTAGTGGTAAAACCTACAACATACTTTTATTTATTATATTTCATTATTGCACACATAATAAAAATAAGATTATTACTATTTGTCGTAAAACCTTTCCAAGTTTAAGAGCAACAGTATTAAGAGATTTCTTACAGATATTAAATCATTATCAAGTATATAGAGATGAGTATCATAATAAGAGTAGTAGTGAATATCATTTATTTGGAAACTTAATTGAGTTCACTTCACTTGACCAATCACAAAAGATTAGAGGTCGTAAAAGGGATTTGCTATTTATCAATGAGGGTAATGAGTTATATTGGGAAGATTGGCAACAATTAATATTTAGAACTCAAGAACGTATAATATTAGATTTCAATCCATCAGATGAGTATCATTGGATTTACGATAATGTTATAACTAGAAAAGATTGCGCCTTTTACAAAACTACTTATTTAGATAATCCTTTTTTAGAAGATGTAATTAGAGATGAAATAGAAAGATTAAAAGAAACAGATGACCAATATTGGCAAATATATGGATTAGGAGAAAGGGCGAGTAGTATTAATACAATCTTTAAATACGCAGAGGTAAACAAAATACCTGATGATGCTAAACTAATATCATACGGAATGGACTTTGGTTACACAAATGACCCAACTACTCTCGTATCAGTTTACACGAGTAATTATGACCTCTATATAAAAGAGCATTTATATAGAACACAAATGACAACGCAAGACATTAATATATTTTTAAGAGAAGAAAACCTATTAAGCAATCCAATATATGCAGATAGCGCAGAGCCAAGGCTAATTGCTGAACTTAGAAGAATGGGGCATAATATATTACCAAGCCTAAAAGGTAAAGATTCAATTAATGCAGGTATTGACTTATTAAAAAGATATAAATTACATATTACATCAGATAGTAATAATGCTATACAAGAATTTAGAAACTATAAATGGAAAGAAGACAAATCAGGAAGACTTATAAATATACCTGAAGACAAGCATAATCATATTATTGACCCTTGTAGATATGCTACTTACTCTATATTATCAAGACCAAACTTTGGTAAATATACATTACATTAAAAAAAACTTATAAAATATTTTGTTTATAACTTAAATAGTTTTATATTTGTTATATAATAATAAAACTTAACAAATGTTTGAAATACACGGATACTCAAAAGAATACTTTATAGGTTCAAAACTTATAGGTAAAGAAATATTAGAAACACCTGATAGAAAAAGACTAGGTTATACAGGTAGAAAACTAGAAACATTACAAGAAGATATAATGTTTAAAAAACTTTATAAAAAAGGAACACAAGTTTATACTGAGGTATCTCCTATATGTGGTAAACTATTAGGAACTCAGCAAGAAAAATTCCAGATATTAGCTAACTCTAGAAGTGCATACAATAAATAATGGGAATATATAAAACACAAATACAGAATTTAAAAGACCTAGAATTCTATACAGATATAGATATCGCAATTAGTTTAGTTAAAAAATGGAGAGAAGCAAGTCCTGATAATAAAGAATTAAAACTAATGCAAGATAGTTTACTAGGTATATTTCTGTGGGCAAACACTATGGAACAAGAAGCTAGAATACACGATAGTATAGTCAGCCAATATAGAGAAGATAAAAATAAAGCATTATTTGAATTAAAAGAAATTAAAGACAAATACGAACACTTAAAAAAATTAGAATTATGAAAGTAAAAGGAGAATACAATGTAGAAGAAGCGAATTATAATTTAAATATTTCTTATGAATATTATTGGGATGATGGAAATTATTTTAACCCACCTGAAAGCGACTTAGAAATACTAGAAGTTACTTTAAATGGAATGGATATAACTGACTTTTATTGGGATTGGGTTGATGATGCAATACATTCACAAGTATGGGATTATGCACAAGAAAATAGAAATGAATAAGATGTTGTAATAATAACTTGGGAAAAGTTACAACATTGATAGGGTGGTCAGAAATGGCTGCCCTTTTTTTATTATCTTAGTATATTATAAAATCTCTAATTAAATACGTTATATATATATGAAACTGAGTATAGACATACCCACAAAACTAGAAGACATCACTTTAAGGCAGTATAAAAGGTTTTTTAAAGTACAAGAACAAACTCAAGATAATAAACTCTTAAACGCTAAGATGATAGAAATATTTTGTTCTAGTAGTTTAGATGATGTTATGAGGTTGAGGTTAAATGATATAGATGAAATAGTAGGAATAATTACTAAGCTATTTGACCAAAAGCCTAATCTAGTCAGAAGTTTTAAAGTTAATAAAGTAGAGTTTGGATTTCATCCTCAACTAGATGATTTAACACTAGGAGAATATATAGACTTAGATACTTTTATAGGCGATTGGAATAATATGGAAAAAGCTATGAATGTTCTATACAGACCGATAACTGCTAAACTAAAAGAAAAATATAGTATTGAAGATTACAATGTTAATCTACATCCTAATATTATAGATATGCCTTTGAGTGCAGTAATGTCAGCAATTTTTTTTTTGTGGAATTTAGGGATAGACTTGTCGAGCAGTATGACGAACTCTTTGGAGGAGGGTCAGACAAAAGCCTTGATGGACTATCTAACTTCTCAAGAAAATGGGGATGGTATCAATCACTTTATGGTCTCTCTCAAGGGGATATTACAAGAATTGAAAGTGTCACTAAATTAAATGTACACACTTGCTTTATGATGTTAGCATTTATGAAAGAAAAAAACGAACTAGAAGCAAAACAAATTAAAAAGAAATTTAAATGAGCAATCAAGGAGTAAGAGGTTTTTATAATTTAACGGAAAAATTAAAAGAACAATTATTAGAAGACATCAATATCAATACAGTAACAACTGGAAACATATCTGATGTAAACCTAAATAAACAAGATATTTTTCCTCTAGGTCATATCATAATAAATAGCGTAACAGATGAAGAACAAGTATTAAGATTTAACATTAGCGTTCTTGCTATGGATATTGTTGACCAATCTAAAGACTTTCCAATAGATAGATTCAAAGGTAACAATAATGAACAAGACATTTTAAATACGCAACTAGCAGTTTTAAATAAACTTATACAAAGGCTTAGAATGGGTACGCTATATACTGATATGTATCAATTAGATTCATCGCCAAATTTAATACCATTTTATGACAGGTTTGATAATCAGTTAGCAGGTTGGACTGCAAATATGGAAGTCCTTATTTATAACGACATATACATTTGCTAATGGAATTTTTAAACTTAAAAGCTACTATTGAAAAATATGGTAAGTATGTTGTACAACAAGCTAGAACTAATCTAACTAAAGATGGTAAAGGTGGTGGCTCATTATATAATTCTTTAGAATCTAGAGTTGATGTTGAGGTTGATGCTTTCCTATTAGAGTTTTTAATGGAAGATTACGGACTTTTTGTTGACAAAGGTGTGAAAGGTAAAGACCCTAGTAAAGTATCGCCTAACGCTAAGATAACAGGACAACAAGCACCTAACTCGCCATACAGATTTGGTAGTGGTAATTATGCAGGAACTTGGAAAACTTTCTTAGATAAGATTGAAATTTGGGCAAAAAGTAAAAATGTAAGATTCAGAGAACAAAAAGGAAGTTCAAAAGGTGGTCAATTTAAAGCAGGTAATTATAGGAGTATGGCTTATGTAATTGCTTCTAACATATACAACAGAGGTATAAAAACATCTAACTTTTTTACAACACCATTTGAAAAGTCGCAACAAAAACTAGGAGATGAATTATTAGATTCATTTATTCTTGATGTTGAAAAACAAATAATATACGGAGAAAAATAAACAAAATGGCAAATATAGCATTAAGAAATCCACAATATAAATTCATAGCAATACCCTCATCAGGTGTTCAGTCTGTAGAATGTACAATAACAATAAATACAGTTTTAAGATATACACTTGTTAAAAATGTAAGTCCAAGTACAGGGTGCAATTTTGATATTTCAGAACTTGTTAGGGATTATTTAGAAATAACTTATTCTTCTAATTATACAGCAGATACAGTATTAATATCAACTAATCTAAAAAATTATTCAGGATTAAATGCAACAGGTAGTCAGGTAGGTTCAACTGTTAATTATACAGATGTAGGATGGGAAGCATTCGGATATTTTTCAGAGGGTTCTAACCCTGAAATACCTTTTACAACAGGCGCACAATTTTTAATAGCACCTAATACTACAGGTGTTGGTTCAAGATGGCAAATCTTTGTTCCTTATGGAGAATCAGGATATGTACAATACATAACACAAACAGGAACTTATTCTGTAAGTTCTTATAACACTACAGCAACTTCTGCATCTGGTCAAGGTAACCAATGTATAATTAATAGAATTGATTGCACTAAATATGGTCAGGGTAGAAAAATTACATTTATAAACCGATATGGAGTTCAGCAAGATTTATGG